>BNJV01002210.1_pt1 | contig 149845 bp, 178 predicted proteins | sample 8540591 | NCBI WGS metagenome assembly BNJV01 (sample SAMD00202457, study PRJDB9452) | human saliva metagenome | host: Homo sapiens
CAGATGTGTAAGTAATTGGTTCTCGCGCAAGAGCCTTTTGAGCAACAATTCGCGCGTGATACTCTATGTGCGCACTGCTGCCACCATACCACTCAACTGAGTGATATAGAAAGGTCCACCTCTCTCTAATCTGCCTTCCCTATTGGGTTCTCTGTAACAGTGAGTGGTATGTCAACGGGCGTTCATCATGATAGCTGCTGAATGGCAGAATAAATCAATTGATGACGGTGTTCAGAAAGATGTAGGACGAGGATGTCAGAAACACGAAAAAGGCTTCTTTCTCAATCATCAAGGCGTACCCAAGATAGCTTGTTCAAACTTAGGTTCTTGTGGTTGTAGGCGACCAAGATCGTCTTGTATTGGCACGACAGTCTGAGCCTTTCGTGAACGACGAGTAGTACTTTTGTAATGGGCATCGTTTCTACTTCATTTTTGGGATGCCAAAAGTAACACTATTTCTACACTATGAGAGTAAAAGCAATGAAGAATATCACTGCCACTCATAAACAACCTATAGTCTGGCGCATTACCTTGTAAGCGAGGATGTCCCCAAACGATCTGTGGGATAATTATTGTATGCCACCATCTGCGTGCCCCACAGCTTGAGACAAGCTATCGAGCTGAAAAAGTAAAAATCAATTTGTCGTAATTAAAGGTAGAGGTAAATTTTTAGCATTAGAAAATCTTTCGGATTATCGCTTTCCCAAAAGCAATTTTAAAAATGCTCATCAGCAACTTTCTCGGTATTCAATAAACAGTTTCTAAACAAATAATTAAAGGCTCATAAACTCCCTTTTTTCCTGTTTCAACCTTGTACATCATCCTTATTTCTCCCTGTCACTATGTATTGAAAAACATTCAAAGTTGTTAAAGGAATTCCATAGTTACCATCATAATTCGAGAAGCGCAGAGCTACTCCGTCACCGCCTACTAAAGGATGAAGACTGAGCTATCGTGCAAATGAATAAACTGAACATCGCCACCTTTTAACACTCACACAATCGCCACCTGCGTTGGTCAACTGACTATTAATAACGAATACTTTATTAGACTTTAGGGAAAGTCCATCACTAGCGACGTTAGTGAACTACACAACCATTCATTGTCAGTTTTGTTTGCAAGACATTTGAACTATCACAACGAATGCCGTATTGGCCCATGAATGTCGGTGTACACATCAAACTGTTGTCATACTTTCGGCTGCAAAAACTCCCCCACTGGTTGGGAATGCGATCTTAGGGATACCGCTAGCATATTTCCCAAACGGTCACCACGCATGATACTACATTTTGTTGAGCACTACCCTCCGACTGTAATTTTTCGTACGATAAGACTTGCACCTGGATGGAAATAAAAGGTCACGCACCTTGAAGTAATTTTAGAGTAGCTCCTGTTCTACGACCAAACTATCAAAATCTGATACGGACGATTTGTTGGTAAAAAGTTGTATCTGAAGAAATGACGATTCCTTTTAAGGTGATAGACACCTTGTGCGTATGCTTTGCAGTACTACATTCTGCACTTTTCCTCCTTCTGTTTGGAGGACGATCCCCAGCGATTGCAGGCTCATCCTCATCAATTTCTGGAGTATTGAGAAGAAGAAAACAAACATACTATCTTTCTTCGCTATCTAAAATCTGTTTCCGACACCATTGGCTAGCATTTCGCCATCATTAACACGGAATGGGGAAATTGCTCCTCTCTAACCAAGCTCGAGTAAGACGGATGGATTTATTATTGGGATTATAGACCTTGAAAGTATCCGTTTGCGTAGGAAGTCCCGCCAATATTGTATCAAGAGAAAGAGTATCTCTATTGAAACGTAGAGAAGCCGTATCAGAAACAATATATTGATTCATCTACGCAGCCAATAGCCACAGAAATACATTGTAGAGTAACTTATTCGTGATACATAAAACGAAGAAACTAACTATTTATTACATACATATGCTATTGCCTTTTATGGAAACATCAAAAGCTAGCACCTCAGCAAACCTCAACTTTCTCGGTTATAATCCAGAGGCTCTATAGAAACAAATAACACAAAAACAGAGAAAAAGAATGATTACCATCATCCATAGGGCAAAAGCGAAAGATTGCTTCATTGAGTTATTCTTATTTTATAGCCGCAGGGATGGCTTAAAAATCAACTACTCTACATCGGAGCGAAAATAACGCAAAGATTGAACTCCCACTCAAAAATGGGACTGTGTCAACTTCTCAGGACAAATTTTATTTTGTAGTATAGAAATTTTTATTTTTGTAGTATAGAAATTTTATTTTTGTAGTATAGAAATTTGACTACAATAAGGAAAAATTGAAATATAATAAGGTTATCACAGACAGCTTTTATTGTATTTTCAGACAGAATAAGGATAAAAACATGTTTTTATAGCACTAAACTAGCTTCAAAATTGATAAAAACACACAAGAAGCATATTTTTTCTTACTATTCCTCTAATGTTGAGGAACATTTTAAGAAATTCATCTCTATTTCGAAGAAACGTGATGTCAAATAAAACAACCATTTAAAATATATTTTTCAAGTTTATCCTCTAAGAGATAAAACGACTTTTAGAAGACAACAAGAAATACAGCTGTTATAGTAAAGAAGAAAAGAATTTTTAGTGGAAATATAGAGATGAAAGCAGATTTCCAGTTGAATGCTAACTAAAATCTGCTTATATAAAAGGGCTTACTTACCAGCTTCTGGTTCGCTTCAAAAGTAAGCGAAAGGTGATCCCAAAACCATAGGACATAGGAATGAGCAAACGTTCGTCGGGCTATGCACACCACGAAGAGTTGGGCCAAAAGCTATCATGTCCATATGAGGGTATTTTCACGCTAAACAGGCCACACTCCAAACCAGCATGGATTCCTAATACTTGAGGTTCTTTGTTGAAGAGTTCTTTGTAAGTTTCAACTGCCATCTTCACAAGAATACTGCTAGGTTGGTTGTCCAACCAGGATAACCGTCACCTGTTTTGACGTTCTGTGCTCCTCCCAGCTCGAAAGCAGCACGGACCATGGCACTTATATTGCGACGATTGCTCTCAATACTTGAACGTTGACTTGTGGTGACTACTACAGCAGGTTCTTTCTGAGATGCAGCGAAGAAAGCCAATTCGAGATTTGATGCGATTTCTGCTCAGGAGTCGTTAAGTTGAATGCTAGCTAGATTTGAGCTCGTTTCACAAGATTGTCAATGGTTTAGCTCATTGCTAAAACGCCATTATGCACAGCGCGTAAGGACAGCAACATCTTGCGAGTTTCAGCAGGAGCTTGAGCCACTTCGGCAGGAGCTTCAGAAATGAGAGTTGCCATTATAGACTTTTCCGTCTCAGAGAATTCATTTTTATCTCATCCTGGAACACTGCTAAATCCTCTTGTAACTGTTTGCTAAAAAGAAGAGGGAACTGCGCAAAGTGCTTCAGCCTCACGTGGGATGAGCATTATGAAGGCCTCCAGCTTGAATATCGACAAGGCGGAGATCCGTTTTCTCCATTTCGTCCGCAAAGGAAACGCAGCAACAATTTGTTAGCATTGGCACGTCTTATTAATGTCGTCACCTGGTGACCACCATCAATCCCTTAACTACAACGCGGAACGTATCAAAGCCTGCAGGAGAGATTCTTTAGTGAAGGGGAACGCTGCAATCATATTGGCACCACCAGCACAACTCACAAAGATTTGTCCTTCGTCCTCAGAGTCAAGAGATTGATATAGTCGCCTCTCATAAAAGTCGGACTTCATACCAAAAAGCACCAGAAAGCCCCGTTTTCTTCATCGCGCTAAAAATACACTGATAGGACCATGCTCTCTATCTGAGGATTGCAGTAGCGCCATTTCCATAGCAACGCCAATACCATCATCTGCACCCAGTGTGGTTCCTTTAGCTTTTAGCCATTCTCCATCAACATAAGTTTGAATAGCGTCTTTCTTAAAGTCGAAATCCACATCTGCATTTTTCTCACAAACCATATCCATATGGCTTTTGCAGCACAACAGTTGCACGGTTCTCATACCCAGGAGTGGCTGGCTAAAAGACAGAAACATTTCTGTCTCATCTATTTTTGTTTTTAAGCCCTAATTCCTTACCAAAAATTCAAAAAGGAACTCAGCCATTTTTCTTCGTGCTTAGAAGGTCGAGGAACTCTATTTACCATCGCAAAGCAATCAAAGACTTCTCTCGGTTGTAAATCTTTATTTTCCATAAGTTGTTTTTATAAATTGAGTATAATGCAAATTTAGGAACAATTTCAAATGTTCAAGACTTCAGACAAAGAGAAATGATAAAAACATTAAATATTAGAGATTATAACACTTTTAAGCGTAACTTTTACGTCCTAAATAAAAAGAATATCAGATGATAAAAACACTATTGATATTGATATTGATAGTAGCCGTTGGTTTCTTGCTTCTTGGTGTTAGATTATTACTCGGTAAGCAATTCATACACACACACATATAGAAGGAAATAAAGCGATGAACGATCAAGGTATCACTTGCTATCGTGATATGGAAAAAGAAAGAGCGTAGTCATAACCGATTCGCAGTGTCGAGAAATCAAAATAATAACAGCAATGAAATATACAACTCTAATGTTGGCTGCTTTCTCACCTTAGTTGCAACCAGCTGTAACAACAAAAAACAAAAGTACCCAGCCCAAAGAGAATGGTCTGGCAAAAGTTTCACTCAAGAAACAAAAGGAGGCAACATTGCCTATGTAGAATTGGATAGCTTTGCTACGAAATACCAATACTGCATCGATCAAACGGAAGCCCTAAAGCAAAAGCAAGCTTCCTACCAGCAGAAACTTCAGTCTGAAGAAAACGCACTTACAAATTTAGCCTCTACAGTTCAACGTAATGCACAGAAAGGTGTATACAAGAGCGAAGATGAATATAAGCGTGCAATGGCTAGCGGTCAGCAGAAACAACAAACGTATATGCAGCATCAACAGCAATACTCTGCAGAAATGGAAAAAGCTACGAATGCATACTACGAAGAATTCCACCGTCGCGTAAAAAGATTACTTGAAAAGAATATAACAAAGATGGTCGCTATGCTATGATTCTTACAAATAGTGCAGCAACTGTCAATGTTCTTTATGCTGAGCCTTCGCTGAATATTACAGATGAAGTTATTGAAGGTCTTAACAAGCAATATAAGAAGTAATTATAAAAAGCCACGTTATCACATCCCGATAAGTAGAGTAAACAGAAAAAGGCGCACATAAGAAGAATGTGCGCCTTTTTCTGTTTAGTGTTCTCAACCTTTATGTAATAAATCTGGACGAAGTTTAAGCGTTCGTTCATAACTCTGCTGTATCTCCCATTCCTTAATCTTAGCATCATTACCACTCAATAGAATGTCAGGAACTTCCAACCTTTATGAGTTACTTGGGCGCATGTAGACGGGAGCAGAGAGAAGATTGTCTTGAAAAAGAATCGCTCAATGCACTTTGTTCGTCTGAGATACTCCCAGGGATGAGACGTACTACAGAATCTATAATTGCAGCTGCAGCTATCTCCCACCTGTTAATACGTAATCTCCAATGGAAATTTCTTTTGTAATAAGGTGTTCGCAGAATACGATGGTCTATACCCTTATAATGTCCGCATAATACTATGAGATTCTGATGAAGGCTAAGTTTATTAGCCATGGGCTGGTCAAAAGTTTCACCATCAGGGCGTAGTAAAAATAACCTCATCGTAATCGCGTTCTTTTTCAGCGCAGAAATACAATCATCAATAGGCTGACACTGCATTACCATGCCGGCAAATCCACCATAAGGATAATCATCTACACGGCGATGTTTATCCTTTGTATAATCACGCAAATCATGAATGCAAATCTCAGCTAAGCCTTTCTTCTGTGCGCGAGCTAAGATAGAAGTATTAACAAATCCCGTCAGCATCTCAGGCAATACCGTAATAATATCTATACGCATCTTCCTGTTCTTAATTATTTTACTTGCAAAAGTAGTTCTTTTTCCTAGTTTTCCGTATTTTTGCCTTTTGTTATGAGTGAAGAAGAAAGAATTGCTTTTCTCCGTAAGGAACTGCATCGGCATAATTATTTATACTACGTCAAGAATTCTCCAGAAATTGGCGATGAGACATTCGATCGCTTAATGCACGAACTTCAAGGATTCGAAGCTCGGCATCCAGACATGTTTGATATCAACTCCCTACTCAACGCGTAGGCTCTGATTTAAACCATGATTTTAAGCAGGTGATTCATCGTTACCCTATGCTTTCTCTAGGAAAACACATACAATCGCGGAGAAGTAGCAGACTTTTATAACAGAGTAAGCACGAACCTCAATGGGGAGCCTTTTTGAAATCTGTTGTGAACTAAAAATTCGACGGACTTAGCATTTCTTTATGGTATGAAAAAGGAGAACTGATCCGAGCTGTTACTCGAGGCGATGGAATTCAAGGAGATGATGTCACTGACAACGTACGAACAATCCAAAGTATTCCACTTCGACTTCCCAATCATTTTAAACTATCCCGAAGAATTTGAAGTAGGGGAGAAGTTCTCATGCCTTGGAAGAGTTTTGAAGCACTTAATGAAGAGCGTGCAAAAATGAAGAGCCATTTTCGCTAATCCACGTAATGCTGCATCAGGAACACTTAAAGTAAGAACTCTAAAACTGTAGCTGCAAGCGCAAGCTTGACGCCTACCTGTATTATCTATTAGGCCCAGAAATTTCCCCAAACAAGCCATTATGCCAATATGAAAATGGCTGCAGGATGGGGGTTTTAAGGTATCAGAGCATACAAAAACTAGTACATTCTTTGAAGACATCTATGATTTTATAGACTATTGGGATATTGAACGCAAGATCTCCCAGTAGCAACAGACGGTAGAGTTCTAAAAGTGAGACTCTCTAAAACAACAACAACAATTAGGCTTTGCAGCTAAAACACCAAGATGGGGCAATCGCCTATAAGTTTCGAGCAGAAAGAGAACGTACAAAACTCAAAGAAGTAACTCTACCAAGTGAGGTCGGACAAGAGCTGTAACTCCTGTGGCTATTATGGAACCTGTCCAATTAGCAGGAACTAGGTTAAAAAGAGCTTCTTTCATAACGCTGATATAATATCTAAACTTGATTTACACCTTGGCGACTATGTCTATGTAGAAAAAGCTGGCGAGATTATCCCTCAAATTGTTGATGTGGATAAATCTGCACGCACTTCAGACCTTGGACAAAAAGTCTATTTTGCAACCACCTGTCCCGAATGTGGTACGACACTAGTTCGCTATGAAGGTGAGGCCGCTCACTATTGTCCCCAACGATACAGCTTGTCCTCCGCAACTAAAAGAGTAAGATTGAGCATTATATAAGTCGCGATGCGATGAATATAGATTCGTTGGGACCGAAACTATTGACGATTGCTTGAACGCGGCCTTTATTAGGACTGTGGCAGATTTATATAAACTCACGATTACAGACCTAGCAGGAGCTGATAAAAATCGACTTGTTTCCGCACAAAAAATTATTGGGGCTATTGAAAAAAGCAAACAACAACCTTTTGAGCGAGTACTCTTTGCTTTAGGCATTCTGTTTTGTCGGGAAAGTAATTGCTCAAACTATTGCTCGTCACTTTGGTAATATTGATACAATTGAATCTTCCACATTGGAAGATATGCTACAAAGTAGAAGGTATAGGCCCTGTTATTGCTCAAAGTGTTGTTGCATGGTTTAAGGAGCCGCGTAACAAAGACATAGTAGAAGAACTCAGAAGACGTGGAGTCCAAACGGCTATTGAGCAAATAGAATTGTTAGGCGAAGAACTTAAAGACAAATCTGTCGTAATTAGTGGGACGTTTAGCAAACATTCCAGGGAAGAATATAAAAACAATCATCGAAAATCACGGCGGTAAAAACGCCAGCAGCATCTCAAAAATACATCTTTCGTACTAATGGGAGAGAAAATGGGAGTCAGTAAACGCCAGAAGGCAGAAACTCTTAATATACCACTCAATTACAGAAGAAGAATTTTTAGAAAATCATTGAGAAAAGCCTTAAAGCGCGTTGTACATACCACAATTTACAAACATATAAATTCATTGAAAGAGTCATATTATGAGACACTAATCCTTTTCGCGGCTTTGGCATTGCCGTAGCTACACCATTCGACAAAGAAGGCCATGTTGAGTTGAACACCCTTCGCACTTTAGTACGTGACCAGCTTTGTAGCAGGTGCAGACTTCCTCTGCGTATTAGGGACAACTGCAGAGACATCGACCTCAGTGATGCAGAAAAATAGCTATGAGAAACACTAATAGAAACCGCCGGAAAAAGATGTGCCTCTTCTCCTTGGATGTGGTAGCAATAATACTTCAGACGTTTGCCACTTCCTAAAACTGAAGATCTTTCTGGGTTTGACGGTGTTCTTGTTGTCTGCCCATTCTATAATAAAACCAACACAAGAAGGACTGTATCAGCATTTCAAGCTATAGTGAAGCAAGCCCCTTCCCATTGTTCTTTACAATGTTCCAGGTAGAACTGGAGTTAATCTTACTGCACAAACAACACTTCGCATTGCACAAGATTGTAAAAATGTTGTGGCCATAAAAGAAGCAAGCGGAAAGATTGAACAAATTGAAGATATCGTTGACAATGCACCAGAAGGATTTGATGTAATAGTGGAGATGATTCTATAACATTCGAGCTACTGACTATTGGAGCAAAAGGTGTCATCTCTGTATAGGCAATACCTACCCCAAGACTTTGGCAATATGATTCATTACGCACAAAAAGAAGAATATACAGAAGTCTCAAAACTCCACCGTAGTTTTCACTGGACTTTATAAACTAATGAGATAAATGGTAATCCTTCTGGAATCAAATGCCTCTAACATTCTAGGTAAGGCTGAAAATATACTTCGCCTACCACTTGTCCCTGCACTGAAGAGATAGAAAAACGTATAAAACTTTTTACTGAAAAGTTCAAGACTGAATAGCGTCAAGACAAAGACATAAATAAGAAAAAGGTCTTTACTCGTCTCATCTTATTTTACTATATTATAAGGCTTCCAAAGGTGTATAAGCCTCTTCGGGAGCCTTTTTAACTTACAATATCCAGCACCGTAATACCCATATTCTCTCCTATCTCAACTGCTAACTACCCTCTCAATTTCATAGAGAAATAAGATAGAGAAAATTATCGACTTTTAACAAATTAAAAATATTCTCAGTAAGACCTTGATAATGAAATATAGGATATTAAAAAGCTACCCTCAAAGAGGGTAGCTTTTAGAATTAAAAATCTTATTTATGCTTCTGAGGAGCTTCAGTAGCCTCAGCTACTGTATCTTCTTCAGCAGACTCAGCTGTTGCGGCAGCTTCGGCAGCAGCCTTAGCAGCTGCTTCAGCAGCCTCTTTCAGCTACTTTTCAGCGATTTTTCTCATTTACTTTCTTTTCAGCTTCTAAGCGTGCAGCAACTGCAGCTTTCTTCTCTGCTGCAGTCTTGTATTATCAGCTTCAGCCTGCCTAGCATCCTTCCAAGCCTCAACCAGCCTTGGCAGCAGCTTCATCAAAAAGCTCCTTTTGCGTACACCAACATTGAGGTGCTTCATCAACATAACACCTTCTGCACTCAAGAATATGACGAACTGTATCAGAAGGTTGCGCACCGCATTCTACCCAATGAAGGGCACGTTCAAAATTCAAATCTACCGTGGCAGGATTGGTATTAGGGTTGAAAGTACCAATCTTTTCGATAAACTACCATCACGTGGTGCTCTTTACGTCTGCAGCTACAATGCTGTAAAAAGACATGTCCCTTACGGCCGTGGCGCTACCAATCTAATTCTTATTGCCATTTTTAATAAATATTTTATTAGGTTTGAATTATATGCCATTAACTCGTAATAGCGAGCGCAAAGTTAATTTCTTTTTCCTTATATGACAATACCTTTGCTGAACATTTTAACTTCCCATGCCACGACTATATTCTTTTTGCGAGTCCACCTTCGCTCGTCTCCTCGACAAACAGAAGGAAGATCATGCCCCGTTTCTTTTCATCACTTCAACGCATTTGTCATAACTAATACGATGAATGCCTTCTGCAAAAAGTAGAATATATATTAGCATCTAATGCTCGTGCTGCTGCATGAGCATTTCTCTCAATACAAGGAATCTGCACTAATCCACAGATAGGATCACATGTCATACCCAAATGATGTTCTAATCCCATTTCTGCGCTATATTCTATAGCAGCAGACTTCCACCGAAAATATAATTAGCTGCAGCTGCCGCCATAGCACAGGCTACTCCCACTTCTGCTTGACAGCCACATTCTGCTCCACTACTTGCTAGGGCTCTTTGCCACATTACCTATTAATCCTGCTAATGGCTGAGGCATGAAGAATGCGTTGCTCTGGGAATTTACGGATTTAGTAATATGATACAATACTGCAGGAACAACACCGCAGCTACCACAAGTAGGGGCCGTTACAATCTCTCCACCACTGCATTCTCTTCACTCACTGCCAATGCATAAGCAAAGACAAGGCCGCGTGTTTGCAAGCTAGTGCCATACCCCATTAGCTTTAATAAAATAATCGGGGCCTTTACGACGCAATTTCAACACACCTGGAAGAACACCTTCATGAACTAATCCTCGCTCTACTGATGCTTCCATTGTTTTTCCAAAACTTTATCAAGATAGCTCCAAATCTGCGTGACCTTCACAATGCTCTACATACTCCCAATAAGATTTGCCTCGCTGTTCACACCAGTGTTTAATATCACCAAGATGATTAAGTTCGTAAACATCTGAGTGTTTCTAAAGCATCACTATCTTCTTCAGCCAGAGCCCCTCCTCCAATACTATAAACTGTCCATGGATCATCAAATTCAGCCAAAGCACCAGACATTCAAACATCATTCCGTTTGGATGAAACTTTGGCATAATATCAACTCTCCAAATAATCTCACAGGTATCACCAAAAACCTGTTGAATAGCATAATCTGTTAAATGACCACGCCCTGTTGCCGCAAGTGAACCATATAGTGACACGAAACTCTGGCCTCTGGATGCAAAGATAAATACTTTTCAGCTGCAAATCTGGGCCCCATAGTATCGCGAGATGAAGGTCCCTGCCCTATTCTAAAGAGTTCTCTTAGACTTTTCATGATTCTTTCTCTTTGATAATCCCTTTTCTGTAAGCTATTAGCAATTTTTCGAGGTCAACAATTTGTCCTCTCAGTTCTTCTCCTTATCTGTATCACTTACCATTTTCTCTACGTCCCATCATCTCAACGATTTGAGTGGTACTCTTTATGTCTGTACCATTAGCTATTGCATCTTCGGTACTCTTTTGAATGGAGCATGTTGAACTAATTGAAAGCCGCGACTATGATATACAAGCGTATAACCAGCAATACCTGTCGTATGATGATAAGCTTTAGCAAAAACCACCATCTATTACCATCAAACGACCATCTGCTTTAATTGATTCTCTCCAGAACCAACTTTCACGGGGACGTGTCCGTTTATAATATGTCGATGCTTTCCTATTACACCAAAAAGCATCCATTAATTTATCCAAACATCGGCTTGTTCTCTAAGACGATAATAAAACCTTTTTCTTCTTCATGCGTTTCTTTCTCAGCAACAAAATAGCGTTCAAAAGTTGCTGCATCTTTGACTTATCAAATAGAGGACTATTGGGACCACACCATAAATACCAAAAATAATCACAGGCTTGTTCCCTGCTCTGCTGAATCAAGTCCATCATCAAAAAGCCGCACGAATTTCTTGTTCAACACGGGTCATCAATTCTTTTCCACTTACTTTAGTCCCACAGACATTTACTTTCCGTAGAGAACCGTCAGAATTAAGTGGCACAGAAGCGTGGAATAGTAGATTAGAATTATAGGTCCCACACATAGAACCATGAGACAAAAAGACATTGAACATGACGCTGGAGTTTATCACTAATAATAAAACTATGGACAAGACGCTCAACAACTCTACGTTCTTCTTCCGTAAGCATAAAAAGGATTAGACTCATCCAATGTTGGAAAAACAGAATCTAATAAATCATAGCTCTTACCATAAAAGCGAGATTGTCGTATCATGAATCTTCGCCAAAACTCCACGATCTTTTCATATCCCAGTCAGGATACTTCTCATATAACTGACCTTCTAGTTTAAACTGGATAATGGCTATTGCCTTATGCATCTGAGCTAAAAGATGAACCTCTTTTTCACTCAAATTTCTTCCTGTATCTTCTAATTTAGGAATAAAAATCTCACATGGATCCTCAGCATAAGTCTCCCATAGCAAAAGGTGAAAGTGGCAAAAGATTTATAGCATATCCTTCTTCTAACGTTTGCATATTTGCATAACGCAAAGACAAGCGTAACACACTAGCCACACATACAGGATTTCCGGCAGCTGCTCCCATCCATAGAATATCATGATTCCCCCATTGTATATCCCAATGATGATAAGTTTCTAATGTATTCAATATTAAATGAGCACCTGGGCCTCTATCAAAAATATCACCCTAATAAATGCAATTGATCTACAGCCATACGCTGAATAAGGTAACAAAGAGCAATAATAAATTGATCGGCTCGTTTTGTACCAATAATCGTCTGAATAATAACATTTACATACGCTTCCTTATTATGATCTTCGGTTGATTCATGTAAGAGTTCTTCTATTATATATGTAAATTCTGAAGGCAAACTTTTTCGTACCTTTGAACGTGTATATTTCGAAGAAACTCGACGGCATACAGCTATCAATTGGTTAACGTCGTCTGATAATAATCTTTTATATTCTTATCTGTTTGCTTTACTAATTCCAATTTTTGTTCAGGATAATAAATCAAAAGTACACAAGTCTGTCATATCTTTATCTCTCAATGAATTAGAAAACAGTTCTTGAACTTTTCTTTTAATATTACCTGAAGCGTTACGAAGTACATGCTGAAAAGCTTCGTTCTCGCCATGGAGATCTGCCATAAAATGCTCGGTAGGCTTTTGGCAGATGTAATATAGCTCTAGGTTTATAATTTCTGTAGTAACACTTGATATTGTAGGAAAATCTCGTGCCAGGAGGCGCAAGTATCGTTCACAATCTAATACACTTTTTAAATTCGGATGCGTCATAGTTATTTTATTATATGCAAAAATAAGTATTTTTCTTTCAACGGCATAGCAAGAAGAGAAATTGAAGCACTTTGAAAAGTAAATGAAAATCTTCTTTAATTAGACCTTAATAACTAAGCCCTCATTTGCCAATATTGTTCGCGGAAAAACTTGTTGAGCTTCTTGTAATAGAATCGACCTCATTTTTCATATCTAGCAGAGAAATGTCCTATCATTAACTTCCCAACTTTTTGCAGATTTAGCTAACATAGCTGCTTGACGTGCAGTGGAATGCATCACTTGCTGAGCGCGTACAACATTCTCTTCACAAAAGGTTGCTTCATGGTATAATAAATCTATTCCCGTTAATACCCTCAGCCAAATTAGGAAGGTAGCATGTATCAGAACAATAAGCATAACTTCTAGGAATTTCTCCAGGAAACGTTAATCTCGAATTGTCTACACATTCACCATCTGGCAGAATCCAATTTGCTCCTTCTTTTTATACTATTTATTGCATAATTAGGGATTTGATAAAAATCAATCATATCTCTACGGATATGTGGCAAAACTCGTTTTCTTTGAAAAGATAACCACAACATAGAACCTCGATGGGATAAAGGAATAGTATACACTTCCACACTTCGATCCTTATAAATCAATTCATTCTTTTTAGAGTTAACACAATGAATATTTACAGGAAAAACTTATACTCCTTTGATAGAAATCTAATTGTGGTTGTAGAAATTCTTTTTAAGTCTTGTGGCCCATATATGTGAATAGGAGCTGTCCGCCCTCAACATAGAAAAAGTCTGTATAAGTCCCATAAGTCCAAGACAATGATCGCCATGAGTATGAGAAATAAAAATCGTATTAAGATGAGAGAATTTCAACCGAGTCTTCCGAAATTGAAGTTGTGTCCCTTCTCCACAATCTATCATAAAAAGTTTTTCTGCAAGTTTATTACTTGAGAACTAGGGTGATGCCTCAATGTTGGCAAAAAGCACTACCACATCCTAATATATGAATTTCAAATTTTTCCATTCGCTTCCTCTCCGTAATAGGGTGCGAAATTAACTTGAATATTTGTATAAAAGAAACATTTTTATACAAACAATGCAAGTTCACAAACAAAGACTCTTCTAAGTTGATTGGCTTATTACCAGGGAAATTCATAATTTTGCGAACAAAGATTATAAAGATGCATAGTAAAAAGAAAAACTAGAAGCCTTTGGGCGTCTGTTGATGTAATGGATACACTCAGAGATAAGTGTCCTGGGATCGAAAACAAACGTATGAGAGTTTGCGCTCTAATACCATTGAGGAGACGTATGAACTGTGATGCTCTTTACATAGAGATGATAAAAATATTTGTAAAGAGCTTGGAGATGTTCTGCTACACATTGTCTTTTTATGCTAAAAATAGGAAGCGAAGAGGGGCTTTCGACATAGCTGATGTTTGTAATCAACTTTGCGAAAAACTTATCTTCCGACATCCTCACGTATACCCACCGCAGGAGAAGATAAGGCAGATATAAGCACAGCAGAGGGAGTCACAGAACAATGGGAGCAATTAAAGACAATGGAGAAAGATGGAAATAAGACTGTTTTTAAGTGGCATTCCGAAAGCATTACCTTCTCATAAAAAGCTTATAGGATTCAAGACAAAGCACGTGGGATAGGTTTTTGATTGGGAAAAAGCGTTCACAAGTTTGGGATAAAGTGAAAGAAGAAATCCATGAGTTTGAATCTGAGATAGAAAACAAAGACAAAAGAAAAAAAGCAACGCGAGAGTTTGGGGACATTTTATTTAGCCTTTATCAATGCTGCGCGACTCTCATCACATCAATCCAGATAACGCGCTAGAGTACACAAATCAGAAATTCACACAAAGATTTAACTACCTAGAAGAACAAACTCTAAAAGGCATTCAACTCAAAGAACTTACCCTTAGTCAAAATGAACAGTATTTGGGAGGAGGCCAAACATAGAGAGTAGCATCTTTTCAATAATAAAAACGACCATAAAGCACCGTTTTTCAACTTATTTTGTACTTTTCCTCATTATTCTATTCCTAAATTTTATAAGTTTTGCTATTTAACAATAAGTTCGTATTTTTTGTCCACACATATAATGATATATAAACTCTCTTTACATGAAAAGATTCTTTAGCCTTGATAACGGGCATTTTGCTTTTTGCAACTATCTTGAAGGGCAATCCCCTGTAAAACCTTTTGTTATACCAGAATTAACAGAGTGGACCGCAAAGCCAAGGAACTTCAACACTGAGCGGTAGAGTGATTGTACGCTCTAGGGCAACTAGCATCAACAGCTAGACTATTAGTTGAACAATACAACTTACTTACAGGCAAACAACTTATCCTAACCAAAGGCAAAACAAAAATGGAGATATAATTCTTGAAGTTATTGACGACAAAACTTTAGGAGATGAAGGATATAAATTAAATATCAGCAACACTATATGCATATCGGCAAGCTCAAATACTGGTCTTTTTGGGAACACAAACACTCCTTCAAATGATAAACCAAGATGGACTATTACAGAGAGGAACAGCTCGAGATATACCGCAATATAAATTGCGCGGACTTATGATTGATGTTGCTCGCAAGTTTGTTCCTATTGATTATCTACGCAATTTAGTCAAAAATAATGTCCTACTATAAGATGAATACGCTTCAAATTCATCTTAATGATAATGGGTTTCGTCAGTATTTTGAAAATGACTGAATAAAACCCCTGCTGCATTTCGACTTGAATGTGAAACATATCCGGGTCTCACAGCTAAAAGATGGAAGCTACACCAAGCAAGAATTCCGTGATTTACAGAAACTTGCTGAAAAAAATATCATATTGAAATCATCCCAGAAATCGATGCTCCTGCACATGCTTTTAGCTTTTTACTCATTATCGTCCTGAAATTGCATCAGAAAAATTATGGGAAAAGATCATCTAGATCTTTTTAATCCTAAAACATACACGTTTCTTGATGCACTCTACAAAAAGAATACTCGAGGGAAAAGACCCTGTATTCCGAGGACCGCGCGTAAATATAGGAACAGACGAATATAGTAATGCAGACAAAAAAAGGTCGTAGTAACTTTCGCGCTTTACAGATCATTATCTTGCTCTTATTGAGAATATAACAAACAGCCAATGCTGTGGGGAGCTCTTACTCATGCAAATGGAGAAACTAAAGTCAGAAGTAAAGGTGTCTTAATGAATATTTGGTATAATGGCTATGTTGATCCCACTGAAATGAAGAAACAAGGTTATGAATTGGTTTCTATTCCCGATGGCTATGTATATATTGTACCTGCTGCTGGATATTATTATGATTATCTTAACTGCCAGTTTTTGTACAATAATTGGACTCAGCCCAAATTGGTAATAAGAAGTTAAAAGAGCAGGATCCCGCCATTAGAGGAGGTATGTTTGCAATATGGAATGATCACTATGGTAATGGAATTTCGACAAAGGATATCCATGACCGCCTTTACCCTGCTTTGCAAACTCTATCCGTGAAAATGCTGGACTGGTCAAAAACTACTTTTTCTTATGCTAGTTTTGATTCTTTACGTACGCAACTATCGGAAGCACCTGGTGTCAATGAGCTAGGACGTTTACCTCAGGAAATTTTAAAAACTTAACAGTATTTATCCTAATACATCTTTAGCCTTGCCCGTGATTGAGGCAGGATATGGAAATACTGTTGTTTTAGACATTGATTGTTGTAAAGAAGATAATGGAACAATACTTACTCAGAGCCATAACTCAATATTTTTACTTGGCAGATCCTAAAGAGGGAAAGTTAGGTTTCTCACGTGATGGATACCTCAATTGCTTTAACTATCGTTTGCCCACACAAGGAAAAAGTGAACATTCGTATCGTTATGACAAATCGAGAAACACAATTATATATTGATGGTAAACACAAAGAGACTCTTGGCGCACAAAAGGTTTGAGGCTATATATCCAGAAAAATAAGCTCAATACCATGCCAGATGCAAAATTCATTCCCCACGTGTATGCTCCGTTGAAAAAGAATGCTCTATACTATCAACGTACACTTTTTCTTTTCTCTCCAAAAAGACTGGAAATTTCAAGAGTAAAGTAAGTAATCTCACAATATCTGTAACACATTAAAAAGAATATGCAAGCTGAAGAATTAGAAGAAATCAAACAGGAAAAATAGAGGTGGAATAAAAACTCGAAGAGTTAAGTCTCCTTTTTATCTCATTGGTATTGGTTTGTATTTGCCGTACTTGTGAGTTTAAGTGTTGCTGTATATAAAATTATGACGACACCTCCCATTTACACTCGTAATACATCTCTCTAATCAAGGATGATAAAAACACAAAAATATTCCACAGTTAAGGATTTCCAGTATTTAGGGATTGGGGCAGCAAACACTAATATTCGAAATGAAATTCAAACAATCAGTGCATCCGAAAACATGGTAGAGGTATGTTAGACGCCTTCATTTGATTTGCAGATGACTGTACCTCAACGTTTGCGTGAACGTCCTCTGTATAACGATGCTCCTGTGATGTTACATTTCTCTAATCTATCCGAACGAGAGACCTTTACGTTCAAAATTAAAAATTGTAGATAAGAATCATGTAAAAACTTTACGATTTCAACCAAGGCAACGACATTACAGCTCTTATTGGAACTACCTTTAAGAGCCCTTATGGCGCTTTTACAAATTGAACTTACCCCATCTTTTTCAACCAATGGATTGGACAAGAAATTACTGTACATAAGTACAATGTAAAGTCCGTTGGAGCAATATATTCTAGCAGATTATCTGTAGGCCAGAGCGATGAGGAATCTTCTATCATTGATCTTTCACTAAACGACGAGAACCCTGAAAGGGCTGAAGATATTCTCCGTTCTCTCATCAGTGTATACAATGATAACTGGATGAAAGATAAAAATCGTATGGCTGAATCAACCAATGAGTTTATAAACGAGCGGCTTAGCAATCTAACAAAAGAACTAGGAAATGTTGATTCAGACATTGCAAGCATTCGAAGCCGTAATCTAACCCCCGACGTTCAAGCTTCAGCCACTATGTATATGTCTCAGTCTGATGACAATTATAAGCATACGCTCGAATTACAGAATCAGCTGAGTATGACTCAATTCTTGGAACAATCGCTACGTAATAATAGTTCCAAGCAGCAATTACTCCCTCTTAATACAGTAGGCAATGCAAACATCGAATCTCAGATTGAAGCATACAATACGCTACTCTTAACGCGCAATGATATAGCAGCTAATAGTAACGAGCAAAAATCCAGAAGTAAAAAAAGAGTGATGTAAAATTGATGCAACTAAAAACTGCTATTCTTCGCTCTGTTCAAAATACAATAGCACAAATCAAGTCACAGATTGCAAAACTATCAACGCTCTGAAGCAGAAACCAACAATAAAATTGCACTCAATCCTAAACTTGAGAAAGACCTGCAAAGCGTTAAGCGTCAGCAGGATGTTAAGCAAAGTCTTTACATTTATTTACTTCAGAAACGAGAAGAGAATGAACTCTCAAAAACCTACACAGCGTGGAATACCCGCATTATCCAACCCCTTTGGTAGCAATGCGCCCACATCTCCGCAGAGAAGTCGCATTCTATTGATCGCTCTATTTATCGGTTTAGTTGTCCCAGGTTTCTACTATGGCTAGCGAATACCTAAATCAGACAGTCCGTGGGCGCAAGGATATTGACTTTCTCAATATTCCGTTCATTGGAGAGATTCCCTAATTTGGATATTCGCAACCATTGGTGGCAAAAAGACACACACAAGCAGCGTGAAATTGTCATTGAGCAAGGAAATCGTAATATGGTAAACAGAGTCTTTCCGCATTGTAAGAACTAAATTGCACTACTTCTAGGAGCTATCACAAACAAAACTGATGGCACAATAAGTAAGAAGTCACAAGTAATTATGGTGACAAGCTTCAATCAAGGTTCCGGTAAGACTTTTTATTACAGCCAATCTTGCTAAAACCATTTCACTCAATCATCATCGCGTTCTTGTCGTAGATATGGATATTCGTCGGTGTTCCTTATCTCAGATGCTTCCACAACGAACAAAGAGTGGGGTCAGTGTATATCTTAGTGGCATCACTGACAATATAGACGATCTCATCATTAAAGATGCCTTTTGGCAAAAATGTTGATGTTCTACCATCTGGCATTGTTCCTCCTAATCCTACTGAGCTTCTGCAGTCTAGCCGATTAACAGCGCTCATGAAAGAAATGAGATATATATATGACTACATCTATCTTGATTGTCCACCTATTGAAATTGTTGCCGACACATCCATTATAAAGCCTCATTGTGATGCAACTCTTTTTGTTGTCCGCGTTGGTGTCATGGATCGCCGTCTTATTCCAGAAATTGAAAAATTATATAAGGAGAATAGCTATAATAACATGGCAATTATCCTTAATGGTTCTAACTACATTAGCGGTAAATACGGAAGTTATCGTTATGGCAACTCTTACGGCTATGGCGGTTATGGCTATGGATCTTATGGGCACTACGGACAAACTATCGATGAATAAATATTCACATCTCACTGTGGTCTTTGTAACCTCTCATAGCTAGAGATACGCTCATTTCTCTCAAACAATTCTCTAAATGTTTAAAATTAAGCATTTAGAGAATTGTTATCTCATCATATGTATATAGAAATAAAAACTCAACATCATTGATATAGTTATGTAAACTATTAAAACCTAAAAATACCACATTCTTTTGAGATCTAACAGTAATTATTCTCTTGGTCTAAGAAGATCAGCTTTTGTAACAATCAAAATTATGAGTATAGAAATATGCTAATTACAAGTTTAGAAAATAATATCAGAAGGATATCTAAATACCATTAATCGCAAAAATAAATATATATCCATCCAAGCACACCTTTCATGTACTCAGTTCTCATACAAAAAGGTCATAAAATGAGTAACATTAACAGAAAATAGCCTTATTCTTATCTATAATACAATAAGGCTATTTATGAAAAACTATTATTGTGTTATTAAATTATCTTATAGCACTTTAAATTCCACAATACTCTCGGTATTATATAATAAAAATAAAATTCACAATTAAACTTTTTAAAACGAGAAAGATGGTGGTTTCTATATAAACATAAGAAACTCTTTTTGATAACTACTATTATTTTGAAGTTTCCTTTTCTCAAAAAGTAGAAAAAGAATACATTCACTCTCAGAAAAAGGATCAACATTCATACTATAACTAGACAATAAAGGAATAAGAAAGCAACTATAAGGGATTATCTTCCAAAAGGATATGATTCATAAAGACAAGAGTTTTTAAAGGCTTCTTTTAGCTTCTAGACAAGGACATATATAAAGATTTAATACTTCTAATTTATTGCAAATCTCATATTTAGTGGTTATCTTTGCCTACGAAACTCTAAATTTAGAATTCTGTCGTATATAGGCATGAGCCGAATAAAATCTCAACAATGACCCTAGAAGAGGAAAAAGCAATTAAAGATTTTTAAATCGCGCATCCGTCATTTGCTCTTAGAATTTAAGCAATTGAAGGAGGATAGTATGTATTTTACACGAAGAGGTCAAGCAACTCAAAGATTCACTCGAAATAGCAACTGCCGCACAAAAAGAAATCAGAAGACAATTACGAAGCTTTAAAGACGGCAAGAATTATAAATATAAGCAACGAGGATTTAGCTCAATCTAAGAGACGTATTGACAAGCTTAGTGCATAAAGTAGATAAATGCATTGTAATGCTAAAACATATAACCCAGTAAAAGGTTTGCTTATAATAATGAATGAAGTAAGTGATAAGCTAACTATTAGGATACTGATTGAGCGTCAAGAACACGAAAATCAATGTAAGGCGTCAGGATGAAGAAGTATTCCGAAAAGCTGCAAAAATAATTACTGAACAATTAGGGTCGTTATGAACAAAAGTTTAGAGGACAGAGTTATGAGACATACCTCTATAACACTGCTCGATTTTTGTAGTTCATTCCATTAGACATCAAAAAGATATGGATTTTGTACTGGATAGCATAAAAGATATATCAAAAGAAATTGATGAAGAACTAGACAGCATAAAAAGAGAAAGAACATCTTTGAGATTTCTCCACCAAAAATAGAAATTAAATATTCGGAATATCTCAAAATAGATAACAGAGAGTAAAACAATAGAATAAAACCAAAATATCAAAACTTTTTATGAATATTATCATACTATTGGTAGGCTTACTCATAGGTGTCTCTATCGGATACGGATTATTCCGCTATGTGATAAACGGAATGTACAAGACACGTCTAGAGGAAGCAGAACACGAAGCAGAAGTAGTTAAAGAAAAGAAGCTACTTGAAGTTAAAGAAAAAGTTCTTAAACAAAAAGTCTGAACTTGAAAAAAGTGCAGCAGCGCAACTCTAAAATCCAGCAAGTTGAGAACAAACTAAAACAAAGAGAACTCGGCCTCAACCAGCGTCAAGAAGAGATCAATCGCAAGAAAAAGAGCTGGATGATTCTAAAGAAAAAACTAGAAAGCCAACAGAAAGCTTTAGTCAATCGTGAAATTGAGCTTGACCGTATGCACAAGCAAGAACAGCTTAAATTGGAAGAGCTCAGTGGACTAAGTGCTGAAGAAGCCAAATCACGCCTTGTTGAGTCGTTAAAAGATGAGGCTCGTACAAATGCCCAGCAATATATCAATGACATCATGGACGATGCCAAGTTGACGGCTAATAAAAGAAGCGAAAAAGGATTGTCATCCAGACGATTCAACGTGTCGCTACAGAAACGGCTATTGAAAAATAGTGTCACAGTGTTCCATATTGACAATGATGAAGTCAAGGGTCGAATCATTGGCCGAGAAGGTCGCAATATCAGAGCTTTTAGAAGCTGCTACTGGCGTTGGAAATCGTTGTTGATGATACTCCTGAAGCCATTGTGATTAGCGCTTTCGATCCTGTTCGTCGAGAAGTATGCCGATTAGCTCTGCACCAACTCATTTCTGACGGGCGTATTCACCCTGCACGTATTGAAGAAGTTGTGGCAAAAAGTGAAGAAACAAGTAGAAGAAGAAGTCATTGAAACAGGTAAACGCACTGCAATTGATTTAGGAATCCATGGCCTTCATCCCGAATTGATACGGATTATCGGTAAAATGAAATATAGATCTTCCTATGGCCAAAACTTATTACAGCATGCTCGAGAAAACAGCAAACCTTTGAGCTGTTATGGCAAGCGAACTGGGACTTAATCCCAAGAAAGCAAAAACGAGCAGGCTTTACTGCACGATATAGGGAAGGTTCCTGATGAAGAAAGCGAACTCCCCCACGCCTTGTATGGTGCTAAACTTGCAGAGAAATTTAAGGAAAAACCAGAAATTGTGAATGCAATAGGAGCACACCATGATGAGATGGAGATGACCACACTTAGCTCCTATTGTTCAGGTATGCGATGCCATCAGTGGAGCTCGTCCTGAGCACGCCGCGAAATCGTTGAAGCGTACATAAAACGTCTTAACGATTTAGAAAACATCGCAATGAGCTATCCTGGCGTTACTAAAACTTACGCTATACAAGCTGGCCGTGAATTGCTGTGTCATCGTTGGAGCTGATAAGATTGATGATAAACAAAACAGAAGAACTCAGCGGTGAAATTGCGAAAAATTAAGACGAGATGACCTATCCCGGTCAAGTAAAGATTACAGTCATCCGTGAAACACGCTCTGTAAGCTATGCGAAATAATATATAAAACACAACATTCTTTCTGCGCCCAATTGACCAAGTTTAACAAATGGTCCTTGAGCGCAGATTGCTTAAAAGTAAAAAGCATTTAAACGCCGCAATAAACTGATATACACGTAAACAACCCTTTTTATCTCAATCACCCTAAACAATACATGAGAAAAATCAAAACGATACTTCTAACTCTGTATATCCCAATAATGGTATCAGCACAAACTGCGCTATCAGATGCCATTGATGATGCGCGCTTCAGAGTTGAAGTTGGAACAACAATAAATAATGGAGCAACCCCACTATGGCTTGCTGCCAATAAAAACGGGACGGTCGGGATCCAAAAATAATAACGCATGGATTCGAACTGCCGTTTTTCGCCCAGCAGAGGCAGATTCTAGCTATAATTGGAGGATTGGATATGGACTTGACCTTATTGGTGGGCCTCAACTTACAAAGAAAATGGAGTGGTTGGATACAACAAGCTTTTATCGACATAGAACTGAAAAAGTTAGATTGTCCATAGGTACCAAAGAACGTCCAATGGAGTTAAAAGACCAAGAACTTAGTTCCGGATCTCAGACTTTTGGTATAAACGCACGGCCCATACCACAAATAAGAGTTGAAATCCCAGATTATATTCTTTTTAGTCATACTCTACCTTGGCTCTCCATAAAAGGACATTTTTGGATATGGAATGATGATGGATGGACCATGGCAAAGATATTACTTAAAGAAAGATCAACATTATGCACTAGAAGCCCTACTCCACTCTAAAGCACTCTACTTAAAGCTCGGTAATGAACAGCATTTCCGCTAAGTTTCGAGACAGGCATAGAAATGGCTACCATCTTTGGAGGAAAAATCAAGAATGCTATGAATATCAAAGGGTATAATTTCACAATGTCGCACAATCTAAAAATCTTTCCTTAAAGCTATCTACTCTGGAGGTAGCGACCCCACAGACGATCAATATGCCAACGCTGAAGGAAACACCTTAGGAAGCCTTTCTTTTTCTCTCCGCTATCAAACACCATCTTGGTATATACGTGGCTATATGGATCATTTCTTTGAAGATCATTCTCAACTTTTTCTTTCAATATGGATGGAAGGATTATCTAGTGGGAATTGAAGTGGGATTACCTAAAAATAGAGTCATTAGCAAAATAGTATATGAATATATAAAGACCGACTACCAATCAGGACCAATATATCATGATCATACAACATCAATTCCTGACCAAATAAGTGGCATTGATAACTATTACAATCATGTGATTTATCAAGGCTGGCAATATTTTTGGCCAAGCTATTGGTAATCCTCTTTTTCACATCTCCGTTATATAATGATAATAACGAACTATTCTTCTCTGGAAATAGATTTCGCGCTCACCACTTAGGAATAACTAGTAATCCTATCAATAAGCTACACCTCCGTTTCCTATACACTCATGAAAAGAATTGGGGAACATATAATGTACCTTACTTGCACGGTAGTAAGAACCTTAATAGTTTTTACTGGAAAGCTCTTTATAAATTTGGTAAAGACCCACTCAAAGAGTTTTGCTTAACAGCAGCTATGAGGCTTAGATTCGGGAACACAAATTGGCAACAACAGAGGATTTCAACTTAAATTATCAAAAGACTTTCTAATGAAAAATCATTTATATAATAATCATACTAGCGGGATTGATGATAGTTGGGAGTTGTGACAAACTTCCCATGAATGGAAAATTGGACGGAAAGTGGCAACTTAAAACAATTATAAAAACTCGCAAAAAGAAGAATCAAGAAGACTCTGGCATATTTTTGGAGTTTTTCAATTGAAACTCTGTCAAATCACCTATATGAGAGGACTCTTTGATGGTGCATCAAATATAGCCAATACAAGATTTTTATATAAGAACGATTCACTATTCATTTTTAATATCTACTTAAACTTCCGAAATCAGGGATTCTCTTATTGTAACCCCAACAACAATTTTTTGAAGAAGCAGGTATTACTGGATCGCAAGAAGGTTTCAAAGTTATAACATTAAACATATGCTGTTAGAAAATGGTAACAAGAAACTTCTTTTTTCAGAAAAACTAGAATAAGAATGTTTGGCAGTTCTTAGCCGTTATATTAACTTTGCATCAGTTGAAAGAAACTTACATAAACAAATAAAAATGAATATTAGTGCTTTACAAAAAGCTAGAGCTGCTTATCAGCTCTAAAAGCTTTCCTCAAGGTCTGCGCAGCAATGTAGAAATCGAAGAAGTGCGTCAACCCAGAGTGTTGACAATCAAGAAGAAATTCAAAACTCTTCCCCAATACTTACGGTATGCCTCTTGTGGAGTTTGTTCCGACAAAGACAAAGAAAGAATATGCTCGATAAATATCGGAGTTATACTTTTCAGGAGGCCAGGCACCTGGTGGACACAATGTAATTTGTGGCCTATTTGATGAATTGAAAAAGCAAAATTCCAATAACAAACTTTATGGATTTTTAATGGGGCCTGGTGGCTTAGTAGACCATAAGTATATTGAAATTACTAGCGAAGTTGTAGAAGAATATCGCAATACAGGTGGTTTTGATATGATTGGCTCTGGCCGTACTAAGTTAGAGACTGAAGATCAATTTGAAAGCGGTCTGAAAATCATCAACGAACTTGGAATTAAGGCAGTTGTTATTATCGGTGGTGATGATTCAAACACAAATGCTTGTATGCTTGCAGAATACTATGCAGCAAAGAATACGGGCGTTTCTGTGATTGGCTGTCCCAAGACTATCGATGGTGACTTAAAAAGAACGAACAGATTGAAACTAGTTTCGGCTTTGACACAGCTTACAAGACGTACAGTGAACTAATCGGTAATATTCAACGTGATGCTAACTCAGCTCGCAAATACTGGCACTTCATAAAAGGTTGATGGGACTGCAGTGCAAGTCACATAGCTTTTGGAGTGCGACTCAAACTCATGCCAATATAACAATTATAAGCGAAGAAGTAGAAGCTAAAAACCAAACTTTTAGATGATATTGTATCTTACATTGCTGATATCGTGGCAAACGTGCTGCTGATGGCATAACTTTGGCACAGTTCTAATTCCTGAAGGTCTTATCGAATTCGTACCTGCTATCAAGCGACTTATCGCTGAACTCAACGACCTACTCCTCTACAGAACAAGCACAAACTGAAACAGCAAGCTTGAACAATGAAGATACTTTTTGCTTGGGTTAAGAAAAATATTTCTGCTGAGAATCTCAAAAACTCTTGAAGAGCTTCCTGAAGCAGTCGCAAATGCAGTTAGCTTTGGAACGCGATCCGCATGGAAATGTTCAAGTATCTCATAGAAACAGAAAAAGTTATTGAGCGAAATGGTTGGTAAACTTGCAACGTGGAAAGACTGAAAGTAACATATGTTGGTAAGTTTGCGCACAACACCATTTCTTTTCGGCTATGAAGGTCGTTGCGCCGCACCTCCAGCTATGATGCAGACTACTGTGTATGCATTAGGCACTAGATGCCGCACAGCTTGTCGCCAATGGTAAGACTGGATATATGGCAGCTGTCAAGAATACTACGGCTCCAGCTCGCAGAATGGATTGCAGGTGGTGTACCCATCACAATGATGATGAACATGGAACGCCGTAATGGTAAGATGAAGCCAGTTATTCGCAAGGCTCTCGTTCGCCTTGATGGTGCACCTTTCAAGACTTTTTGCTGAGAATCGTGACGACTGGGCGGTAAATACTCGTTATTTATATCCTGGCCCTATCCAGTATTGGGGGCCTACGGAAGTTTTGTGACCTTAGTACGTAAGACTTTAGCACTCGAACAGAGTAAATAATAATAAACATCTAGCTTTAAAGAGACGAGGCTGTCTTAACAGGCACTCGCCTCTTTCTTTTCATTTAATGCCTAAAAAGCAAAAACAAGAGAGGTCGTCACACTAAAAGAAAAGTTGGTGGACAATACTGCAGATTAACAAGAGGATTCTTAAGCATTGGTTGCCTAGGAATACTTCTTATATATGGGTGTCTCTTCTACTAATTTTGCTGTCTCACCTTTCGACTCTCAAATGGAAGCTCTATACGGTAATATAAATAGTCCTGAAGGTTATTCTATTAGAGATATATGACATTTCGCATCATCAAGGAAAGATAAATTGGGAAAAGTTAAGCAAAGCAAACGTCAATGATGAAACAGTAGATTTCATTTTTATTAAAAAGCAACTGAAGGAATAAGTCTACTTGATGAGAATTTCAATGATAATTTTTATCAAGCACGCGAATATAGCTTTTTAAGAGGTGCCTATCACTTTTTCTCCTCCTGGAGCTATCTAAGCTAGCATAGCTGAATATTTTTTAAAACAAGATACATTTAGAAGGAGATCTCCACCCGTTTTTAGATATAGAAACAGTAGGAAATCTCAGCACAGAAGAGGTCAGAAAAAGCTGCCGAAAACTTGGCTTGACATTGATTGAAGAGAAATATAAGACAAAACCTATTATCTATACCAACTATAAATTTAAGGAACAATATCTCAAACGCCTGAATTCAACAAATATCGCTACTGGATTTGCTCATTACTATGTAGAAAAACTCACCTATAAGGGTAGATGGAAATTTTTGGCAATATACAGACTTAGATGGGTAATGCATGGTCATAAAAAGAGAACGTAGATTTTAATATCTATAATGGTTCAATGTATGAACTAAAACAATTCTCTATACAAGGAGATGAAACAATAGAAGAGTAATTCTCACACAAAAATTTGCATATAAGAATAGAAGTTTTTATTTTTGCGAAAAATAGACTCTGTATGAATAGAAAACTACTCGTAATAATACTCTCTCTCTTTCTTTCATAATCCCCAGATGGCACATGCAAACTTTTCTTTGCAAATTTCTAATAGAGACATTCATGGAGAATACAGATCCTTCCACTAACCCTCAATGGAACAAATCTTAGAGTTTTTAAACGGTGCAGGATTAACGATGGAGATTTTCAATATCACAGGAATAAAGGTGACAACCTTTAAAAATTGATTCCAACGATAAGACTGTTTAATCTAAATCTTAACCGAGGCTGCTATATAGTCAAGATAGGTAAGATCAGTGAGAAAGATCTCTATTTTGTAAACATAGATTCTTTGTTCTAATTAGAACTCGAGAACCTGCCAAGCAGGTTCCTCTTTTTATTACTAGTCATTTGAACACCATTATCGAAAGACTTAAGTCACCAGAAACTCGACAGGCTACTTTTCAAGAAGTTGTTTGCCAATACTCTAGACCTCTCTATCAACACATCCGGCACTCTGTGTATTCTATCATGAAGATGCAGATGATATTCTACAAAACACTTTTCATGAAAGCTTGGATAGGATTAGATTCTTTTCGTGGAGATTCAAAAATATCCACATGGCTTTTTCAGAACTAGCGAGTAAATGAATCACTTGGTTTTTTCTTGCTCGCCAAAGAGAGACATTTCACTTTCTAGTGGAGGAAATGATATTGTCAACAACTGATAAGTGATCCCTATTTTGATGGTGACGAAACAGAAAGCTCCAACTACAAAAAGCTATTTCGCTCTTACCGAGAAACAGTATTATCTTCAATATGAAATATTTTGAAGAAATGAAATATGAAAATGAGTTTCATATTAAATACCAGTGTAGGAGCTCTTAAGGCATCCTATCATAGCTTGCGGTACAGAAAATACAAACATTTTTAAAAATCTTGAGTAGCAGTATTAAACCATTTTAATCTAAATTTATCATAAACTTACAAATACAATAATTATGACTAATATACCTCGACAATATAGAAAAATCCATTTCTGATTCCAGATCATTACTTTTGAGAAATTTCAATACTCGAATAGCACAACTTATCGAGATGCACGAATCAAGAGCCTTCACAGATTGTTTTCAACAAGATCTCCAAGAAGAAAACATTCTTAAACTACAAAGCTGTGCTGCAGCTTGTCTCTCTATATTCTTTAGTATTACGCACTATTTCTAGTATCAAATTTGGCAGAATGAACTAGCATCAGAAAAATGCATTACAGCTGAATATAATGATTTAGTCGCCTAACAAATGTTGATAAGGCTTATGATTACATGATGTTAAACGATTTGAAAAATTTATGATTATGAAAATAATTAGAAACAGTATCGCATTTTTTCTCTTCAATACTACTCTCTGCTAGCATATCTGTGAGTGCCTACTGTCAAACTCCAAACCATTTTCCCATAGAAGATGCTATTCAAACGAAAAAGCAGGACATCATAAAGACTTTAATCCAGCAGTTTTTCAAGAAAAAGTTTGAGGACTATATCACTAGAAGCTGCACTCACTCCGCAAGAAGCTCAAATAGTGCTTCCACTTTTCCATCAGATGAAGACGCAACAGCGCAACATACAAGGAATGATATATCGCGCTTGCAAAAGAGGCAATCTGTCAAAATCTCTGAAAAGATGCTGCAATCATACTCAAAAGAAGTCGTTAGACTTCAAAAACAATCAAATAATTTAGAAATAACTTATTACGAGAGAATATCAAAAGCCATCTGCGAACAAAAAGTACTCCGCATTATGGAAGCTGAACATCGCTTTTAGTAAACATATTTTCCGAAAAATGGCTGCACCAAAAGAGATAATAAATATATCTATAATCAAAAAGAACTAGCCCCTTAACGTCTATATACGCCAGAGGCTGGTTCTTTTTAAAGATTCTAGTAAAAATCCAAAACTTACAAATCCCAAAGTAAAAACTAAAAATGAGCGGTAAACGGGGCTCGAACCACGACCTTCGGCTTGGGAAGCCAACGCTCTACCAACTGAGCTATTACCGCGTTTTACGCATGCAAAAGTAACATATTTTTGCGATTGCTAGAAGCCCTCCTCTTTTTATTTAGAGTTATGAAAACAAATTAGAAACTCCTCACGAGTCTTTGCTTGATTAAAAGCACCAGAAAAGGCAGAAGTTACAGTCATACTATTATCTTTCTCCACACCGCGCATTTGCATACACATGTGCTTTGCTTCTATACCACCATCACACCCTAACGGATTCAAAAGCTGCCTAGACACACTCCATAATCTGCTGAGTCATACGTTCCTGAGACTTGCAAACGGTGAGAATAAATATCTACTCACTCAGCGCTAATTTGGATAATCCTGTTATATAACCATTTTGGTATACATAGGCAATGTGAGCCTTCCCATAGAAAGGCAACATGTGGTGCTCACAGAGGCTATAGAAATTGATGTCTTTCACTATAACCATATGCTGGTAAGACTCTTGAAACTTGGCAGAATTGAGCATAGCACTCAGCGTCCATTTCATAACCACGAGTTAAAGTCAGTTGTGCTTTTAGCTTCACGCTCTGGAGTCTTTCATAACCCTTCTCGCTGAGGATTCTCCCCCAAAAGTGTCAAAATCTCTTCATTCAATGCCTTAAGGCGTTCTATCTTTTCTCTTCTTGTGTCATTATTCTATCTTGCTAGCAATGCTGATGATTTCACTATTCGTGCTTCGTAATCAACTAATCTCTTTCTTCGTATCTGATTGGCATAGCGTTGAGCTTCTTCTCTATCATAAAAGTCTCACGACAAACCCAATGAGGGAAACAAAATGGACATAAGCAGAAAGTTCAGGAAACTCTTAGCGACAGCGCTGTTGTAACTGTTGAGCTTTCCTTTATCTGCACGAGAATTTCCTCCAGTATAAACCTGTATTCTAAAACCCTCCGCCTTGTAACGAACACGAGCCATATAACTGACATTCTCTACAGCTTGCTCACGCGATGTTTTCTGTTTCTCAACTTTTAGATGCGCTTCTTGTATCGTACGAGCACGAGATTCAGTTGCTTTCTTTGTATTCTTTCCTTCTGCAGAAGTTGAAACATCGTCTCTTTTCCAGGTACAGAATCAACTTTTCTTTGGGTGGCTTCAGACTTCTTTTGAGGTGTTTGCTCTTGCTTCACAGGGGTGTGTCCTGATTACAGGAATAGAAGTAGACTTATTAGTTTACGATTCTCTCCAAAATAGAATCTTGCTAACGACAATCTTACCTTGTCCAGAACATTTGCTGTTGAGGTGCTCTGTAAAGTTTGCCCATTCACAGAGAAAGGAAGAAGCAAGATTATAAAAACAGGTAGGGTTTTTAGCATAAAGTCATTTTATTGAGAGAATGTAGACAGAGTGTGTCTCTAGATGAAAAACAACACTTAGCCTACCCTTTTTATTTTTCTCTTAACAAGAAATGTTCTTGCCCTCTAAGGTTCAAACAGATTTTATTTTCCAAGCATCGATGATACCTTTGAAGTCGTCTGCTTGGAGACAGCCTCACCAATGAGGCCACCGTCAACATCTGGCTTAGAGAAGAGTTCCTTAGCATTGCTGAGCGCAACTTCCACCATAAAGGAATAGAAACATTCTGCTGCTTCAGCACCAAACTTTTCAGCGATAGTCTGACGGATAAATACGTGCATTTCCTCTAGCTTGCTCGAAGTAGCCGTTTGCCAGTACCAATAGCCCAAACGGGTTCGTATGCAAGAATAATGTGAGAGAACTGTTCCACAGTCAAATTAAATAATGAACCTTCTAACTGAGCCTTAACAACATCATTCTCGGCGGTTAGCTTCACGATCTTCAGAACCTCACCGATGCAAAAATCACTTCTAGACCATTTGCCAAGGCAAGATTTACTTTTTCACGAAGTATTTTCAGGAGTCTCTCAGCATAATAAGACGACGCTCACTGTGACCAAGTATTACATATTGAGCGCCAGTACTCTTCACCATTTCGGCGAAACCTCACCCAGTATAAGCTCCCTTTTCTTTATCAGCGCAATTTTCAGCACTAGACCAATTAGTTCAGGATTTAGGATACTAGCAACAGAAGCCAAATGGATAAATGGCGTGCAGATGACAACATCACATTTTGGAGCGTCAGCGAGTAAGTTTCTCATTAAGTTCCTTTGCCAAAGCAATGACCTTCTTGCAGGTTCTTATTCATTTTCCAGTTGCCTGCTACAATTTTCTTTCGCATAATTGGTTTTAATGAAAATATAATGTTTATAGAATTTACTTCCAATCCATATACGATCAGCAAGGATAGCTAATAATACAGGAATGAGCCACCAGAGTAATAAAAACTAACCCACTCTTGGTGAGGTTCCCGCTCTTCACAATCTCAGAAATTTGAGTTTGTTCATCAACACTTCGGAAAGATCATTTTGACTCCATTTTCCTATTATGACTCCATTCTTTAGCAAGAGCAAACCAGGTTGGAACGCACCATTGCTTTCAGCTGTGAAGGTTCTCAAAAACATCGGATATGCAGGCACCGAGCGATCAATCCAATCAGAAAAACTACCTGAAGCCTGGAGGCCACACGCAATCAATTTTATAGTAGCTTGTCAACACAATAATCCGCACAAGTCATTGATTCGATCATTATTTTCCATCATCAGCCTCTTTCTCACTCTGGTAAATGAAGAAGAAAAAGTAAAAAGTATCTGAAAGTAGCTCGTATGTCACATCGTCTCCTTTGGCTGTATATATATATATATTAGCCCAATTCCATTGCTACTGATCTGGCACATTCCCTTCATAAAGCCGACTTGATGTTTGTCCCAACATTGTATGGCGTGAAACTTATCACGGGTAAGTGGCGAAAAGAATGAACAGTAACACTCACCACATAGACCAAAGAACATACTGCTGTAATCCATTGATTCCTTTCTGAAATCAATCTAAGAATATATTGAGGACGCGCAGACAAGAATACAGAAGCAACCAACAACACTACATTCTTCAACAAAGTCTCCAGGTTAGAAAGCTTCAAGGCTGAACCAAAGCAACCACAATCTGGGACAGGGATTGTACAGAAAAAACATATAGTGTTACTGCCTGTCATAACAAGCATAAAATAACAGTAAAAATAGTTGTAAGTTTTCGACGTATGCCCAATAACAAATTCACTCCCAACAGTAATTCAATTGCTGCCATTGCTCCTACAAACATCTGAAGCCAGATATTATTATCTGCAATGTGAAAGCCCCAATGCTGAAAATAGGCATTCAACTTTATGACCATGCCAACAGGATCAACTGCTTTGACAAAGCCAGAAAAGTATAAATACAACCGACAAGAGCAACACACTTATTCTTGTCCAGCCAAAAGAGCAATATGTTGAGAGGCTTACTCAAGTGTTAATTTGATTAGTGCAAAAACTGCATAATTCATCATATCTCGATAATTAGCGGCGATCCCTTCAGATACCAACGTTTTTCCCTGCAAGTCTTCAATTTGTTTTTGTTCTAGAAATCTTCATCAGAATCAAATCTGTATATGAACTTACACGCATAGCACGCCACACTTCATCATAGTCGTGATTTTTCTTTAGCATAAGCTCCATTGCGCTCGCGGTCATTCTATCGTAAAGGGCTAATGCTTCTTCAGTGGAAATATCATTTCCTGAAGATGCGCCTTTTTCTAATTGAATAAGTCCCATAGCAGCATAATTTTACGATACCAATGAATTCCGGGACGATTCCTTCATCAACAAAGCCTCCCCCTTTTGTCTCCAAAAGTGCGGATGCGATTGGCCTTGATATATATTTGATCTGTCAGTGACATTGGACGTAAAATTCGCTAAAGCCACTCCATGAGTCGTGCATCTTCTTTATAAATAAGTCACGACATATGTTAAAGACCTTTTGAAACTCCTCTTCTGTAGTCATAAAACATCGAGTATAAAACTAGAAATTTTTCAATACTGCAAAAGATAGTACTTTGCAAGCATAACAACAAACTGCATCCACTTCAAAGCTTTGTAATCTCTAGGAGAGAGGTTCTCGCACTTGGATATTTTGTTTCTACCAGACTGATACTATTTATCCCAAAAGACGTATTTAAAAGGTAGCTATAGAAAAACTAAAATACAATAAGGATGTCAACGAATATCCTTATTGCATCCATCCTACTAATAAGGATATTATAAAAATACAATAAAGATATTTTTATAGCGTCTTATTCAACGATTTTACAAGATATTACAAACTATCTCCATCACACCCTCACGAGAGAGACAACTACAATTCTGTGAAAGAATCAGTCAGTTGCCTACTTACTTTAAAGAAGAGAAGCTCAACAGATCAGTCTCTTCCTATAGGTTTAGAACTTCCATCCTATAGTGAGCATTAAGCGATTTTGAATATTCTTTAACTTCTGACCTTGAACACCATGATCTGCGACAATCTGCACATCAGACGTGTATTCCTTTGTATCATGGAATGGATACACGGTCGTACTGCGTTGCTGATATTGATAAAGCCAGATCTGCATAAAAACTCTTATTATGATATCCAAGTCCCAAAGTAAAAGCGATTTGTGCCGCCTATATTTACATAGTCTGTACCCGTAGCATTGAACAAGGACTTGCTATCTTTATACGAAAGTACCGGCATTTTGGATGAAGATTCAAGAGATGCTCCATCTTTGAAAGGACTGCTGACATAGTTATAACCTGCGCGAGCTGAAAAATTTGCATCTAAACGCATTTCTGCACCTAAGCGCAACGTGTGTTGTCCACGTAGCCATGTATCAATCTGGTTATCGATGGCTGCATCACGATAACCACTGCTCCAAGAACCTCCGTAAATATCTGGAGTATAACTGGCAAAGCGAACACTTGCGGCGGGCAAATGCTTATATTCATATTCTGCATCCAAAAAGCTAAACGATTGGCTACAGTTGTTGCCACATTCACATTCAACTTCCAAGGGTGCGAATATTATAATCAAAGTCTCAGTACGGTATCCTGCTTGTGTCTCTTTCTCCGTGCTACCGGGTGCAACAAATGGAGAATTCATCCACAGGATATTGTTCCCTGTTAAACTGTACCATGTAGGGTAGAGAATACTAAACCTATGCGGAACGGAGATTTCTTTATGGGGCGGAGAATAACGCCCAGCTTCAAATCAAAACCATTACCATTGATTGCCTCATCATTGGTCATGAAATAATCATGCATCTTACCCGTCCCGTCAGCGATACCTTCTTTGTGAGAAAAGATGACTATTCCAATCTACATCATACACGCCCATAGTTAGACCTGCATAGGCTATTATTGAAATTAAAGCTTAGATTGAAATCAAACTCATGAATACCGCCATGTTGCTCACGACGGTAATTATATGCATTAGCACTTGTTGGGTTCCAAGACTTTACAGCTGTCGTTGAACCTGTCTTGAAAAGTAGGCTCAACATATAGGAATTATAAGCTGCATCCGTCAATGGCATTTTTAAAGAAAGAGAACCGTTGGAGTTTTGTGTATAATAATCTCCACCATACATATATCCGAGATTTGCAGCACTAATAGCCTGTGAAGCACCATTTGTAGAAACGTTCTCAATTCCAATATAATAGATTCTTGCTCTTACGATAGTTAAAAGCCAAAGTTCATAAACTTCAAACTATTGCCTCGAGTTGGAGTGGACCAAACAAAACCTATTTGGTCGAAACTTGCCGTTTCTACCTATATCATTGAAACGCTTCGCACCTTTTTCCATCGAGAAACTTTCCTATCATAGAAAAGTCCTTCGACGATAGAGACCATACTAGCTGGGTTCACACTCATAGTAGAAATGTCTGCCCCCAAAGCATTCATAGCACCCCCATACCAACATAACGTGCCGTCCCATTTGAGGGTCCTCACTAGAGAAGCTTTCAACCTTATAGATATCCTGTGCGCTCAGCGGAAGCGCAAAAACATCGCTCCTAAAAGCAAATATGTCCTTTTCATCATTAAGAATCTTTTTAGTAAACTAAGCAATATTTTTGTCTAAACTCATTAGCGACCAAAAGTACGGCCTCGCCACTACCTCCTACGCTGCCTCCACCGCCTGTAGAGAAACCACCAGTGCTATTTCCAAAACTACGACCGCCACCAAAGGAGCCACCAGCTGGTTGTCCGAAACTCGATTGAAACGTTTCCATACGGTGGTACAGACTGACGCTGTGGTTGCTGCTGACTTTCGAAAAGAACGGTTTCCAAAGGAGCGATTATTCGAGAGAAGCATTAGGACGATTTCCAAAACTACGATTGTTGCTCATTGTAGTTCCCTCGAAACCTGTCCGACGGCCAGCAAAAACCGCCACGTGACCCACTCACAGAAGCAGATGTATTACGGGCATCAAAATCTCGACGGCCTCCCCAGCCTCCGCGATTTGTGTCGCGCCAACCTCGTGGACCATAATTCCAAAGTGTAGTAGTTCCAATAGGATTGCCCCATCCCCAGTAGGAATTACTCCAACTCCAATACGGGTTATAAGGATTATAGTAACCACCCCAAGTCCAAGAATACCACGGATCATACCAACCATAACGAGTCGCTCCATCCCCATCGCGATTCCAATACCAAGAAGAAGATAGCCAAGGATCGTATAAACTCAGGTTATCATGAAATCCCAATAGTAAGGACTTACTACTACCACCATACAGGGTGAATGGAAGCGAACAATACGTGCTGTACACTCACCATCTGGACTGTAATCTTCATTATCATAATAAGCTGAACTAGAAGATTTTGTTTTTGAATCGCGACGATTATATTCGTCCACACTACGCTTACTACTACAGCCTTCGTACCAAGTAGAATTATTGTCGTTCTCATTCTTTGATAAGAAGAGTTTGACACATTCTCTTTGTCTCTTGCCCGTTAGGGACAAAAGTGAGACATCGTCTTGCGCATAGCCGCCCATAACGCCCATGCAGACAAATGACAAAAAGTAAAAACGACTTCTTCATAATTTTTGTTATAATTTATTCTTTTCTTATTTTTAAAGGAGACGTAAGAGGCGCATAAAAGTTACACTCCGTCTTATTTAATTATCTTTTATTCACAATTTCTTTATTAAATACCTCAAATCTCTACAAACTGAAATTTCAAGAAAACTTTAATTGTGAAGAATCTTCAACAAATGATACACCTTTTAATACACACGATTTTCATCTCCACCCTTGCTTGATAAGAATAAGGAAAATTATTCATTTTATAGAGATACTTAAGCTGAATACCATAACGTTGAGCTATTGAATAAAGACTTTCACCAACTTGCACTTTGTGCTGACGATCTTCGTATACGCTTGCGGCACGTTTACCTTTTTATCGAGAAAATTATATCGCCAGCTTTCAATACATAGTGTTCTGGCAGTTCATTAAACTCTTTTTAAGGCGATGCTCCTGATACACTCAGTTTGACGAGATATGATTTCTAGTTTGTCACCAGCATTGGCCACAACATAACGAAGTCCATTACATTGACGGACAACCATCTGTATTGAATTCGCACTTACTGCTGTTTGGGATATACGAGGAAATTCGTTTGCAACTACCACGAATGGCTTGGAAAAGGATATACGATCATATTGCGTTAAATCGTATAAATCAATCAAACTTATCAACTGTCTCGCATACTTTGGGTTTTGTAGCATATCCTGCAGCCTTCAAGCCCCTTGCCCAACGATAATCAAGTTTATCAAGCTGAAAAAGAGACGCATATCTACTCCGTGTTGTTAAAAACAAAGAATGATCCTCGTAACTCTGTTGAGGATTCTCATATTTCCTAAAACGTTCCCCTCTTTTGTCATCATCTTTAAAGACAAACGCTCCGTCCCAAGTTCCACCTGTCTTGATACCAAAATGATTGTTAGCAGTTATAGCAAGGAAACTAGTCCAGCCCCACTTTCCAACAAACCTTGGGCAAGAGTTATACTAGCAGGAATACCATAACGCCGCATCTGCTCAATGGCCATTCCTATAGGTGTTGATGTATTGTTTATAAGCCTCATTTTGCGCTTTCGCGTAACAAGTACCTAGGCATAGCATTAATAAGTATAATCTTTCTCATAGATGCAAAATTACAAGATGCAGTATACAAAACAAATTTTTCTATTGATTATTTCTTTGTTCCTTTTACTCTTCCATTCTATATAAATTAAAAAATTTTATCAAGTTTTTATCTCCTTAAAAACTAAAGGAGATCTATTAAATCAAAAATATATTCACACAGAAGTCCTAAAGTTTATACTCTTCAACTAATAAACTAAAAAGATACGAACAAAAGAATATAATTCATTTTTAGTGGTAAATAAAGAAAAAGCGCTACTTTTGCACAGAAACAACTTTAATGAGCAAAAATAGTTTTTAATTCTACAAAACAATTATGATTGAATATCAAGACTTTGTTGGGCTTATTGAGAAAAGCATTAAAGAAAACTGGGATCGAAATGCTTTCACCGACTACCAGGGCAGCACATTACAATTTCACGATGTTGCAAAGAAAGATTGAGAAACTCACATACTCTTTTGAAAATGCAGGTATTAAGCCTGGTGACAACATACAGCTCTATGTGGGCGTAATAGTTCGGCGTGGGCAAGTGCTTTTTGCAATCCTAACATACGGAGCTGTTGCAGTCCCCATTCTTCACGAATTTAAGACACCTCAGGTTCACGACATTGTTAATCACTCTGATGCCAAATTACTTTTTGTTGGCGATCAAGTATGGCCTACGATAAAGGCTGACGAGATGCCTAAACTAGAAGGAATCATCAACATCCCAGACTATAGTCTTCAATAAGTCGCAGCGAATCACTAACGAAGCACGTGAAACGCTCAATAAGAAGTTTGGTGAAAAATACCCCAAATACTTCCGTGCAGAACACGTCAAATATAAGGCTGCAGATGATCCAATCGTCTTGCTATATTGAATTATACCAGTGGAACTACTAGCACTGAGTATTAATCCCATATCGTGCACTCTGGTCTAATATGGACTTTGCAGAAAAAGCATTAGGACACATGATTAAGCCAGGATCAAAAATCTTAGTATCCTACCTACGGCACACATGTACGGTATGTCCTTTTGAGGTTTCTATATGAAGTTTTGAGTGGTACATATATATATTTCCTTACACGCCTACCATCCCCAAAAATCATATTCCAGGCCTTTGCAGAGTAAAGCCAGATTTAATCATAAGTGTTCCGCTGATTATCGAAAAGATTATTCGCAAAGCAGTACTTCCACAACTGCAAACCCCAGCATGAAACTATTGCTCCGCTTGCCGGTTATTAGCGATAAGATTTGTCAAAGAATCCGCGAAAAACTATATAATGCATTCGGTGGAAACTTCATGAAATCATCATTGGTGGAGCTGCCTTTAACAGCGAAATAGAACAATTACTTCACAAGATAGGTTTTAACTACACTGTGGGATATGGTGCAACAGAATGTGCTCCTATTATTTCATATGCAGATTGGAAAGAATTACCGCTAGGTTCTTGCGGCCATTGTCCTGCATATGGAAGTAAAAATAGACAGCCCTGATCCTGAAAAATATTGTTGAGAAATCATGGTACGTGGTGCTAACGTAATGCTCGGATATTGTAAGAATCCAGAAGCTACAGCAGCAGTCATCGACAGTGATGGCTGGTTTCATACAGGGGATTTAGAGTATACTTGATGCAGATGGCTTTCTATACATCCGCGGGCGCTCTAAAAACATGCTACTTGGCTCCAGCGGATCAGAATATCTATCCGAAGAGTTGAGGACAAACTAAATACACTACCTTATGAGCAGCGAATCCATCGTAATTCAAAAGGAGAGAAACTCTATGGTCTAGTTTATCCAGATTTCGAAGAAGCACAAAAAGATGGTTTGGATGATGAGATGCTTGCAGCACAAATGGAGCAAAATAGAAAGAACTAAACTCTATAGTAAATAATTACGAACAACTTTCTGGCATCAAAATATTCCAAGAAGAATTTGAGAAAACGCCCAAGCGTAGTATCAAACGCTTCCTCTATACTGATGCAGAGATTTAAAAACCTCTTTCGAAAAACAAATACCTGTAATTTATAAAGTTATTATCCCTGTTTTTCTTTCTGAAGACAGGGATTTTTCTTTAACTTCGCAACAAAATTTCGTTTCATGAATGATATTCAGATCTTGATCAACTAGCACAAAACGATAGCATGATTCTTCGCTCTGAGAACTTGGTGAAGAAGTATGGTAAACGAACGGTCGTTAATAGCGTCTCTCTTTGAAGTACACCAAAGTGAAATTGTTGGTCTTCTTGGCCCAAACGGAGCAGGTAAAAACCACATCTTTCTACATGACTACAGGGTTAGTTGTTCCAAACGCTGGACACATTTACCTAAATGATCATGATATCACGACATATCCAGTCTAGCAAACGAGGCACGTTATGGTATTGGTTATTTAGCTCAAGAAGCTGGCGTATTTCGCACCATGAGTGTTGAAGATAATATCATGTCCGTCTTAGAAATGACTGGTAAACCTCTAGAATACAGAAAAGAAAGATTGGAAAGTCTTATTTCTGAATTTCGCCTCCAAAAGGTTCGAAATAATAATGGCAATCAATTATCGGGAGGTGAACGACGAAGAACAGAGATTGCGCGCTGCCTAGCCATTGACCCTAAATTTATCATGCTTGATGAACCTTTTGCAGACGTCGACCCAATTGCCGTTGAAGATATTCAATATATAGTTTGGAAACTGAAAGATAAAACATATAGGAATTCTTATTACAGATCATAACGTAGAAGAAACTCTCTGCATCACAGATGAGAGCTTATTTTGCTATTCGAGGGACGTATTCTCTTCCATGGCACTCCAGAAGAATTAGCGGATAATCAAACAGTACGCGATAAATACCTTACCAATTCATTCAAATTACGAAAAAGACTTCCAACTGATGGAAGAACAACGAGAACAAAAGATATGAAACACTTTTTTGCAACTCTTTTACTTGCACTCCCCTTTTCATCCTTTTGCAGACACCATTGCAGTGAAGCAGGCTGGAAATAGTTGGACCAGTAACATTTTCCTCTCCTTATATTATATCGGAAAAGAACCAAAAAGGTCAGACATTCAACCAACAAGAATTCTTCAACAACAATATTTCTCTCTTGCAAGAGAAATCTATGAGCACAATCGATAGAGGTGCTGCACTGACTGCTGAAGCTCCAACAATGCGTGTTCTGCGCTTTAAGTTGAGAACAGATCGATTTATTTCAGCAAGACTAAACATCAGAAGTTTAGCATACTATACAACTTACGTTAATGGCCAAGAAGCAAATAGTTCTCTCACGCTTGAAGCCAGGAGATACAACTATTGAATTATTGTGTCTCACCAATAAGACGGATAAAGACTCTTTCTTTGTACAAATTGAAGGCAGAGATCTCACCGGATTACAAATAAATGCTTCAGGGAAACATCTGTGGAGTCAAGAAGACATGCTCTTTGGGCACACTACTGGGGAGTCTCTGTTTCTCTAATGGACGTTATATCTCCCTACTCTATCTACAATACACGCAAAGATGGAAGTGCAGCCTATAAGACTTATATAAAAGAAGCTAAAACGCACAAAATTATTCGGCAATACAATGATTTTTGTTGCAACATCGGTGATTCAACCACAGATAAACTTTATACTACCAAAAAGATGAAAAAGGAATACGAATCTGTTTAGCATCAATTTAGAAACTTCTGAAGAAACACTTATTGCCGCTAATATTCCAGAAGGTGACTTCACCTGAGTCCAACAATGGACTATCTCATCTATGATAAGGAGCAAAAAGGTAGTACTGATTTAGAAGGAACAAAACGCATATTAGATCCAGATGATCGCATACCAGGTTGGCGCGATCGATCAGATCTATTTATGTACAATCTAAAAGACAAAACAAATGCAACGTCTTACATTTGGTGATCGTAGTATTCATCTGTACGATATTTCATCGGATGGTAAAAATTCTCTTTGCATGGAATAAAATGACGCCTAGTAAGACACCTTTTGATGCAATAACAATCTTGGAGATGGATGCTCACACACTAAAGGTAGACACCCTTCTCCATGAACAACCTTTTTATTTCATCTGCGAGTTATTCGCCTGATGGACAGCAACTGCTTGTCAAAGCATCTCCTTGGTCGTTTAATAAAAATAGGATACGAAGTCAAAACCTAATCAAATTCCCAAATTCATTTGACTATCGTCTTTATCTTTTACGATATTGCAAGTAAAAGTTACTCTATTAAGAAAATTTCAAACCAAATGTAAAAGAACTACGAATGGTTGAAGGGGAGACGGAAAAATCTATTTTAATGCTGAAGATGGATTCAATATTTCACTTTTTAGTCTTAACTCCAAAAACACTAAAAGTAGAACTACTGAATCTTCCCATTACAAAACATTCAACAATATTCTATAGCAGAGAGATAGTAGTAAACCTTGCTACTTGTCACAGGGCAAAGTGGAGAGATTGCACGCCAAATGTTCCTTGGAGTCGCAGGGCAAAAAGATGAATAAATTTGGAGAGATCAACTTTGAAAAAGAGATGAACGATGTAGCACTGCCTAGTGCATCGATTGAACTTTAAAGCTTCGCGTGGGGATACTATTCATAATTTCTACTATCTTCCTGCGAATTTTGATACCTCAAAGAAGTATCCAATGATTGTTTACTATTATGGAGGTTGCCTCAACTAGCAAGAATCTAGAAGCTTTTGGCCCCTTTCTGCTCTAACAAGCCAAAGGTTATATCGTACTCATTCTTGAGCCAAGCGGTGCCACAGGATTTGGTCAAGAATTTTGCAGCTCGCCACGTAAATACCTGGGGAGATGAGAGTAGTGATGATATTATTGAAGGTGTTAAAAGGTTCTGTTCTGAGCATTCATTCATTAACTCAAAGAAAAATCGGATGTATGGGAGCTTCTTATGGAGGATTTATGACGCAATACTTTACAAACTAAAACAAATCTATTTGCAGCCGCTATTAGTCATGCTGGTATCAGCGATATAACGGCATATTGGGGAGGTGGATATTGGGGTATACCTATGGAGAAACAGCTGAATATGGAAATTTCACTGGTCTAATCCTGACCTATTCGTAAAGCACAGCCCTCTCTACAATGCAGACAAGATTCATACTCATTATTATTATTACACGGAACGGACGATACTAATGTCCCTACTAATCAAAGTCAAGCATTATATACTGCTCTACGAATATTAAATCGTCCAACAGCCTATATAACATTTGATGGAGAGATCATGTAATCAGTAAGTTCAAGAATAGAATGGCTTGGCAGGAAATTATCAACGCATGGTTCGCTAGTGGTTGAAAGATGAACCGCAATGGTGGAATTCTCTCTATCCTGGAGATTGTTTTTGATAAAAATTAAAAATCAAAAACAAAGATATCACAACAATAAAGATCTCACAAGCATATTAAATATATTAGTAGTAACTCTACACCGTCTTAAGAGAAAGAGTCTTATATGACTTTCCCGAATAAAACGACAACGAAATCAATCATGTTATGCTTATTGAATTAAAAATATAGATATTGCTCATAGAGATAAAAACGCTCATAAGTAATGTAGAATTCTATGTAGAAGAAGGCGAATTTGTCTATATCATTGGTAGCGTTGGCTCAGGAAAAGTTCCCTTGCTAAAAACTCTTTATGGTGAACTCCCCATCACCAAATCTAACTCAGATGAAGTTATATCCAACATCTTGATGTTAATCTATTAACTGTAAAAAGTAAACACTTGCCTGAGCTACGCCGACAACTGGGAATTATCTTCAAGATTTTCAGCTGTTACATGATAGAACTATTGGTGACAATCTTGATTTTTGTACTCCGTGCCACAGGCTGGAAGAAAAACGAACGATCTCAACGCATAGAAGAGTTCTTAACTTAGTAGAACTCACTGATAAAAAGATAAATTTCCACATGAGCTTTCTGGTGGTGAACAACAACGCATTAGTATTGCTCGTGCACTTTTAAATAAGCCGCGTATCATTTTAGCCGATGAACCCAGGGAAATCTTGACCAAAAATACAGGATACAAAATTGTACAAATACTGAGAAACGTATGTGAACAAGGAACAACAGTTTTAATGGTAACTCACAATCTTAACTACCTTAGTCGCTTTCCTGGTATTGTATATCGAATAGAAGGTTTTTTCCATTAAAGATGTAAGTAACGAATATAATACTCCTATAGAATTAGATTAAAGCAGAATTATGAAGATACAGAAATTTGGTGGTACCTCAGTAGGTACTCCGCAGCGAATGAAAGAAAGTATGCAAACCTCATTACGCAAGAGAAGGGAAATATCGTAGTATTATCAGCTATGTCTGGCACGACAAATAGCTTGGTAGAAATTGCAGACTATTTCAAAAAGGAAATCCAGAAGCAGCTAGTGGAGTCATTAATAGGCTCCGTTCCAAATATGCACAGCATATAGAAGATCTTTCACTCTTCTGAAGAATCGAAACAACGGACACTGAGCTTCCTTGATGAAGAATTTACTCTTCTTCATTCTTTGCATGTAGTATCTTTTACTGATACTGTAGAAAAACAATTGTTGCACAAGGTGAAATTATTAGTACCAATATGGTCACTAACTACCCTCACTGAACAAGGAATAAAAAGTAAAACTTCTTCCTGCACTATCTTATATGCGACTAGTAGAAAATGGTGAGCCAGATCTTCCATATATTAAAGAACATTTGAGTGAGCTTTTTACAAGCTAATCCTGCGGATCTTTATATGCTCAAGGATTTATTGCTCGCAATGCAAAAGGAGATATAGATAATTTACTACGTGGTGGGTCTGACTATACTGCATGTCTAATTGGAGCCGGATTGAAAGCTGAAGAAATTCAGATTTGGACAGATATAGACGGCATGCACATAATGATCCTCGGGTTGTAGAAAATACAGAAGCAGTTCGCCAACTCAACTTTGAAGAAGCTGCTGAATTAGCTTATTTTTGGAGCAAAAATTCTTCATCCTACTTGTATTCAACCAGCTCGCTATGCAGGCGTCCCAGTAAAAATTACTAAATACAATGGACCCCAAGGCTCCAGGAACAGTTATCAACAATGAGATGATGCCTAATAAAATTAAAAGCTGTCGCAGCAAAAGATAATATTACCGCTATCAAAATTGTTAGTTCACGTATGTTACTGGCAACAGGATTTCTCAAAAGTTTTTGAAATCTTTGAAACATATAAGACTAGTATTGATATGATTACAACATCCGAAGTTGGTGTATCTTTGAGTATCGACAACAAGAGCCAACTAACTCAAATTGTTGAAGAACTCAAAAATATGGTACAGTCGAAGTAGATGAAGAGATGTGTATAATTTGTGTTGTGGCGATCTACGTTGGGGGAACGTTGGCTTTGAATCCGCAGTCTCTGAAGCAATGGCCAATATACCAGTACGCATGATTAGTTATGAGTGGTTCCAACCACAACATATCCTTCCTTGTGCTGAACAAGATAAGAAAAATGCACTGATTGCTCTCAGCGCAAAAACTCTTTAATTAACAATATGCAAAATATGCAATTTCCGATAGATTGGTTTCAGCAACAAACAACTCTTTTCTACTACTACGATTTTTCGAATTCTTCAACAAACATTGGAGGCAGCAAAAAGGCTGTAGTGGAAAATGATAACTATCATCTACATTATGCTGTTAAGGCTAATTCTAATCCACAAATTCTTAAAAAGATTAGCCAAGCTGGACTTGGAGCTGACTGTGTAAGTGGTGGAGAGATAAAAGCAGCTCTAACTGCAGGGTTTCCAGCTTCTAGCATTGTCTTCGCAGGAGTTGGAAAAAGCCGATTGGGAAATAAAAACTTGCTTTTAGAAGTACAAATTAGTTGTTTCAATGTGAAAGTATCCCTGAACTATACGTCATAAACGACTTAGCTGCAGAGCAAGGGTAAAAGCAAATATTGCATTCAGAATTACCCCGAACATAGATGCACATACAAACTCAAAAATCACAACAGGACCTCAGAGAAAACAAATTTGGAATAGCGATGGAGGATATGGTTTTTGCTGTTAAAGAGGCCATATCTCTCCTCATATCAATTATGTAGGACTACATTTTCATATTGGAAGCCAAATTCTTGACAATTCCCGCTTTGTTGTTTTATCTGAACGTATTAACAAACTTCAGGATCAATTAGATGCAGAGAATATTAAAACATCAACTATAAATGTTGGAGGAGGATTGGGAGTTAACTATGCAATATCCTGATGAGCATCTCATTCAGACTTCAAAAATATATGTTGATACATTTCGTCAAATTCTCAAATTGCGACCGGGACAACAGGTACATTTCGAATTAGGGCCGTAGCATAGTTGCACAATGTGGTACTTTAATTAGTAGAGTTCTATATGTAAAAGAAGGGCACCACAAAAAGTTTCTCATTCTTGACGCAGGTTTACAGATCTCATACGCCCAGCCATGTATAATGCTTTTCATCTTGCGCAAAAACCTGACAGCAACTACATAGAAATATGATATCGTAGGCCCCATTTGCGAAAGTAGTGATATATTTATAAGATTTCTACATGCCTGAAGGCAAACGCGGAGATCTGATTGCCTTTCGTTCTGCAGGTGCCTATGGGGAAGTATGGCGAGCCAATATAATTGTCGCTCACTACCAAATAGTATCGTCTCAGAATAGCACCCTAGAAACTTTAGCTTTCACAAGCTTTTTATATTCTGATAAAAGACAATATATTTATTCGTACATTTGCTCAAACAATCTATTTTTATGTTTATACAAAAATTTCTAACTCGATTTGGAAGATACATAAATTGATGGGACGAACTTTTGGACGCCCCTGACAATTGGAGAATGTTCGGAAAAACAATACCTAAAAAGAGATGAGCTCAACTTGGAGTTGATTCCATTGGCATTGTCTTGCTAATCTCGTTTTTATAGGTGCGTAATTTGTATTCAAATCAAACTGAATATTCAAAGTGCTTGGATGCCATTATGGGTATCTGGCTACGTAACTCGTGAAATTATGTTGCTAGAAATTCTCTAGTAGTATTATGTGCTTATCCTCTCAGGAAAAGTGAGGTTCCAATATTGCTTCTGAGTTAGGCACAATGAGAACTACACAGCAGATAGATGCGCTTGAGATTATGGGAGTTAATTCGATTAGTACTTAATCTTACCTAAGATTTTGGTCTCTTAACTATGATGCCTTTCTTGGTAATATTCAGTGCTAGGGCGGTATATTGGCGCTTACTGCACTGCGTGGATTGGTCATATAATTACAGCATCTGACTTAACGGCAGGTTTACACACGACTTTGAAAGTTGGTTCTTTTGGATAGGGTCATAAAGTCGCTATTTTTTGCATTCATCATCTCAAGTGTTCATCTTTCTTCGGATATACTGTAGAGGGTGGATCTATTGATGTAGACAAAGCATCTAATGCTGCAGTTTCCAGCAGCATGTTAATTCTTTTCTCAGACCTTTTTCTTAACACGACTTCTTTCATGATAGAACTACAACACTTATACAAATCTTTTGAAGATAAAGACGTATTAAAAATATTACTCACGACTTTTGAAAAATGGTAAGACAAATTTAATAATTGGTCAAAGTGGCTCAGGAAAGACTGTCCTGATAAAAAGTGCACTGTGAGGCCTCTTTTCTCCAACAAAGGGAGATATCATCATGATGGACGCTCTTTCGTAAATATGAAAAAGACAGAACGTGCGTTACTTCGCCGAGAAAGTGGGCATGATTTTCCAAAATGCAGCATTGTTCGATTCAATGCCTGTCTTGGATAATGTAATGTTCCCCATTAGATATGTTTTCAAGCGAAAATTATGCACGGCGAGCGTGCTGAATACTGTCTAGATCGCGTAAAATCTATTAGATTCAAAAAGCTAAATATCAGATGAAATTTCTGGAGGAATGCAAAAACGTGTAGCCATTGCACGCGCAATTTACTCTGAGACCCTAAATATCTGTTTTGTGATGAACCTAATTCTGGCTTAGATCCAAAAACATCTTTGGTCGTTGATGAACTGATCTCATAGCATTACGCAAGAAAGTAGTATCACAACTATTATCAATACTCACGACATGAACTCCGTAATGGGAATGGCGAACACATTCTATATATTTATAAAGGACATAAAAGAATGGGAAGGGACAAGGATGAAATTATAAATTCAGACAACGAACGCTTAAATTCCTTTGTCTTTGCACTCAGATCTTTTTAGGAAAGTAAGAAACAAATGACAGACTCTAACAAATAAATTATTTTCTGACGAAAGAAACTTAAAAGGTACAATCTCAAAAAGACTGTACCTTTTTAATTTTATCTATTCTTCTTCACTTACTTAGCAACAATTGCTTTGAATGCAGCAGGATTATTAACAGCAAGATCTGCTAAAACTTTGCGGTTAATTTCTAACTACCTGCTTTGTGGAGATTACCATCAATTGAGAATAGGAAAGTCCCTCAAAGACGTGCGCAGCATTAATTCGCTGGAATCCAGAGAGCACGGAAATTACGTTTCTTTGAACGGCGGTCACGGAAGGCGTATGTGAGACCTTTTCCCAAGTATTCTGTAGCTGATCAAACATTTTTGCAGAGCATCATAGTAACCGCGAGTGAGTTTCAGAATTCTTTTACGTCTTGCTCTAGATGCAACGTGATTTACTGATCTTGGCATTTTTAATTCTTTTTGGAGCTTAGCGCCGTATAACAGTAGTTATCGGTCTTTGGAGCTAAACAACCGGTTAAACTTAAAAATGAACTAATTTTAAGGAGACAAAAGAAGTTCGCGAACTTGCTCAGATTTGTCTTGTCAACGATTGCGACATGAACAAGATTACGCTTTTTGTTTCTTTGTTTTCTTTGTCAGAATGTGACTGTGATAAGCGTGACGGCGTACCACTTTACCCGTTCCAGTAAGAGCAAATCTTTTCTTTGCGCTGGAATTAGTTTTTACTTTTGGCATTGCTTTTAATATTAAATATATAAAATTAATAGGCGGTGAGTGATATACCAAACACAGCGCGCACTTTCTTTAGTTAAAAATCTTCACCTTCTATTTTGGGACCAGTATACTCCTTCTTAGCCTTTTGTTGTGGAGCCTTACGCTCAGCCTTATCAAATAAGTCTTCAGACTTAGTAGTCTTTTTCACTGGTACCTTTTTGGGAGAAATAAAGATAATCATTCTTTTTCCTTCCAATACTGGCATTTGTTCGACCTTACCAAATTCTTCTAGATCATTGGCAAATCGAAGAAGAAGAACTTCTCCTTGCTCTTTAAACAAAATAGAGCGTCCACGAAAGAATACATAAGCTTTCACCTTGTACCTTCTTCAAAGAAAGCCTTTGGCATGCTTTCAACCAAAGTATAATCGTGGTCATCTGTTTGCGGCCCGAAACGAGATCTCTTTTACTCCACCCGCACTTGCTTAGCTTTTTAATTCCTTTTGGTGCTTCTTTTTGTTGATAGAGGAATTTGCTATAATCAATAATACGGCATACTGGAGGCTGCAGCATTGGGCGAGATTTCAAACCAAATCTAGACCTTTTTGCTCCCGCAAGTTGCAACGCTTGACAGTAGAAAGAACCTGACTCTCTATCTCATTACCAACAATGCGTACCTCAGGGACTCTAATCTGCCTGTTAATGCGATACTGCAACTTATTCTGTCGTTCTTCAATTTACTAATATTGATGTTAATATTGAACTATAGATATCTATTCTCCCAAAGCGGTTTGCAAATTTATAAAAGAAAAAGAGAAGGACAAAGCATTTCTTTATACCTTATCCTTCTCGTATATAGCTATTTCTGTTCTACAGATAAGTTACTTATAACAAATTTTTCCTTTTTCTTTGACTACCTCTGCAAGAACAAATTGACCAAATTCGAAATTGACATAACTCCTTTGTCACCTTCTCCCTGCCGACGAACACTAACTTTTCCTTCAGCAGCTTCTTTCTCCAACGATCAATAAGTACGGAGTATGTTTTATCTCATTATCACGAATCTTTCTACCAATTTTTTCGCTACGGGAATCTGTTTTCACAACGAATTCCTAAATTTAGTAACTCATGACGAATATTCTCGCATAATCATTAAACTTATCCGAAATAGGTAGAATAACACATTGCTCAGGAGTTAACCACAGAGGAACTTACCTGCAGTATGCTCGATAAGGACAGCAACGAAACGCTCTAAAGAACCAAAAGGAGCACGATGTATCATCACAGGACGATGTTTCTTGTTGTCCTCGCCAGTATACTCGAGTTCAAAAACGCTCAGGAAGGTTATAGTCTACTTGAATTGTGCCCAACTGCCAACGACGCCCTAAGGCATCTTTCACCATGAAATCAAGTTTAGGGTCCATAGAACGCAGCCTCACCAATTTCTTCATGCACATTAAGTCCTTTTTCTTTACAAGCCTCTCGAATAGCATTTTCACTTTCTTCCCAAATCATCAGAACCAATATACTTCTCTGTATCTTTGGGATCACGCAGCGAAATCTGAGCCTCATAAGTTTCAAAGTTGAATGTTTTTGAAAAACCTTCAAGATAATATCAATGACTGATTCAAACTCTGCCTTTACTTGGTCTGGGCGTACAAAAATATGAGCATCATCTTGAGTAAATGTACGCACGCGTCAAAGCCATGGAGCTCGCCACTCTTCTCATAACGAAACACAGTACCAAACTCTGCAACACGAAGGGTAAATCTTTTATACGACCGTGGCTTGCGAGCATAAACTTCACAATGATGAGGGCAGTTCATGAGGCTTAAGCATATATTCTTCATCTTCCGGGGAGTATGAATGGGCTGGAATGCATCTTTCCATAATGATCATAGTGTCCCGAAGTAACATAGAATTCTTACCTCCAATACCAGGAGTTATCACCTCTTGATAGTCGTATGGTCTCAAAGAGACTTCTCAACATTTCTTGCAATCCCAAGCGCAATTGAGTCCCCTTTGGCAACCAAATAGGTAGTCCTTTTCCTACGCGCTCAGAGAACATAAAAGAGTTCCATCTCTTTACCAATCTTTTCTATGGTCACGCTTTTTGCCTCCTCTAAAAGAGTCAGATACTCTTCAAGCATCTTTTTCTTGGGGAATGTGATACCATAAATACGAGTCATCTGCTCGCGTTTCGCATCACCACGCCAAAAAGCACCCTGCAACACTCATTATCTTAACAGCTTTAATTAAGCCTGTTGAAACAAGAGTGCGGACCACGACAAAGATCTGTAAAACTTACCTTGAGTATAAGTTGTAATTGTCCCATCCTCCAAGTCTTGATCAATGTGTTCACATTTATAAACTTGGCCATCCACTATGAACTCTGCAAAAGTGCATTTTCCTTGGAAACTTCTTTACGCACAACAGGCTCGTTCTTTTTGCCAATTCCAACATCTTAGCTTCAATCTTGCTAAAATCATTTTCAGAAATTGTCTGCCCGTCTGCTGGCATTACATCATAGAAGAAGCCATTTTCTACAGCTGGACCAAAACCAAACTGAATACCAGGATATAATTCCTGCAAAGCTTCTGCCAACAAGTGGGCCGATGTATGCCAAAATGTATGTTTACCCTCTTCGTCGCTAAACTTATAAAGCGCAATCGTAGCATTCTCAAGATTGGACGATTCAACTCTACAGTATCTCCATTCACCTGCAACTAACAATATCGCGTGCTAGTGCTGGAGAAATGCTTTCTGCAATCTGAAGTCCCTGTTACGCCACTTTCATATTCACGGACAGAACCATCCGGAAAAGTAATTTTAATCATATTAGCATTTTTATTCATTTCTGCAAAATTAGGTCAATTGTACAAAAAGTACAAAATTTAGCTTCCATAAATCAAAGATATTTCTGTATTTTTACCTAGAATTTGTTTTTCCAAAAAGCTTTTATCAACGAATAGCTAAGTTTTTCCGATACCTCCATAAGACAAAGATTCTACATACAAACTAGGCAATCAGATTCAAGATAAAAATCCAATTGCCCAGTAGATTATCTTATATGTTCCACGTCTGTCTACTTAATAAACACTTTCCGTCCATTCTGAATATATAAGCCATGAGCTGGGTGCTGAACTTTGCGACCTTGGAGATCATATACTCCCTCTAGATTCGTTTGGAATACTTCAGTAGAGGCAATTCCCTGTCTGAACTTTTCCATAATCGAAACTCACAAGTCCATTATTTACTGCAATATTATAAAATGGGTCTTGAAACGCCCTATATAAGCAGACGCCCAGCGAGAATATAGAAGGTTATCGGTAAAGAATTCAGACGAGTTTGTGGTCCCCGGAAAAAGATCGTTTTGATAGCCTGCCCACGATGCAAGATAAATTCCTGACTTATTACCATCAGCTGGAACATAAGTAAAACGCGGATGATCTGTAATATTATTCAAAATATTAGCCACCCGCAGACTGATTATAATCAACATGTGTAATCAGCAACCCTGTCCCCATAAAAAGAAGGATACCAGGTGTCCACTTGACGATTCTCCAATAAGAAATATTCCTTTGTCATTAACAGGATTTCAGTACGATAACATGAAACACTATCAGCAGATTCATTTGCAAAACTATAAAAGCTTGTATTGAAGAGAATCTTTAAGATCCACTACACGTTGCCAACCCAAAACAGAACGCTCATAGGCATTATAACCAATCGGTCTATCATGCATTATAGGCATATTGTCCATAATCCATCACGCTCCAATAGTCCATATTTTTAATGGTATCACCTTTCTCGTCAACAATTTTTCCCCGAGTATTATAAAAGTCAGGTAAACCAAGCGCATGGCCAAATTCATGAACCATAATGCCCATTCCTGCAAAAACCTGTTTTCCAGAATAGACCTTAGATACAAAACTGTGGATTTGTTTCATTGCCCACATAATATGAACCCTACCTTATATCCATTGATCTTGACTTCTTGGGCGTCAAAGGGAACGAAAATGCTGGCCAAAGATAATCCTGAGAACCACTTATGTTCTGTATTATGTTCTCCCATTCCTGCAAAAAAAATTCCGACTAGTGGGATTTTCCCATCAACAAGAAACTGAGAAAATCAACACCTGCAGCATTAGCCTTTTCCAAGACCTCCTGAACAAACTCTAAGCATCTTGTATCTCGATGTCCGTTTTCATCAGCTCCATAATGAGCATAGCCAGCTCCCACTTCAACTTTTGCAACAATCACATAATTCGGAGTAAAAAGGCCCTTTACTTTGCGAAATAAAGTAATCACGAACACTACCCTTACAATACTTTTTCATCTTTATATCCAGGCTCATTAAAAGAAGCGAGTAAGCTTTTTCCTAGTCGTTGTAGATTGGAATTTCGTATCCGCAAACTCTACCATAATTATAGGAATTTTGGGAGAGCCAATACTCTTAACTGCGCCTTTTCCTGAGACCCATGATTCCTAAGCCATTAGAATTTACAGTAACACAATTTTTTCTCAATTCTCTTCGGTAGAATTTGATTTGATAAAGCGTCTTCACTTAATGCAGATTTAGCGACAAAATGCTGTTCTTCCTTATTTCTATTATTTACGGAATGAGCTACAACCAGAGATGATTTAAATCCATCTTCCGAAGAGATAGCATAGCAAAGGCTATTATTTTTGCGAATTATAAAATAATACTTTACCATCCTGTAAGATAATATATCAAGGATTCTTTAGATATCGATACAACAGAAATCTCTACCACCATCTGCTTGTTGATATATGAATGCAGTGACGAGGGAATATTAGCCAAAGATGTTATTGCCAAGAGTAAAGAGACAATAAAAAGACAAAAACCTATTCATGATCAATGTATTTCGAAATACTTACTGATGCCAAAAATTATGAATTTCATTTCATAAAAGCAAAAATTTTTATATAAATGAGCCAAAAATGTGTTTAAATGATAGTTTAAACCAGAGCAATACACCAGACGTATAATTTCCCAAAGCATATTTTAAAGAACTCAGACAACGGCATAGTATTACGATAGAAACACCATAATCGATATTTATAGAGTTATGAGGGCACTTTATAAATTTTTAGCACTCAGCTTTATTACAATCGCTTAAGTTCTCTTTTATATTGTTTCTATAACCACAAATGCATCTTTCTTAAGTTCACTCCAAATATCTCCTATTTCTCTTTACCTTCCACTAGAATTTTACTTGCCTCAAAGAAAACGATACATATAAGGCTGCCAACTGATATCCCTATTGCATCAGTTGGCACAATAAGGAAATTCTAAACGTTATAAGGAAAATTCTTAAATACTGCTCTGTACTGAAAAAGGCATATCAAATGAACAAAAGGAGATTCCTTTTCTTTGAAGACTAGGAAAAGTTTTTATTCTGTTCGATAGCCTTGGCTGGTTGGATTCTACTTATCATAAAAACTTGGCCTCAGCATAGCTAGTAATGTTATCAACACAGTTGCAACGATTAAAGCAATAGGATTATTCCAACATTTACATCTCAGGAACTGCGGATACATAGTGTGTCGCAGGATCCAACTTTATCATTCCAAACTGATATTGAAACCAAAACTAAGATTAATCCTACAGTATTGCCAATGAGAGACCACGCCCCTACAATCATCAAAGCATACAATAAAAAGATATGTCGAACTCGAGCGTTTGTTGCTCCCATATCAATATCCCTATTGTATTGGTCCTCTCTAAAATCAAAAATCAACAGCCCACTAATCATTGAGAAAGCTGCAACAAGGGCCACAGAATCAGAATAACCCAGATATTCATATCCAAGAGTCCTAACCAATTCAACACGCTAGCAGTACGTGGATTTTTCAGTTAAAGGTAGCACATAATAAGATTTTGACTGATTATCTGGAAGATTCTTTAGCAAAAAGTTCTTGCTTGAGAGGTGGCATTAGTCATAGTTTTCCTTATTATTCAATCGAACTTCCAAGCAACTAGTTTGAGTTGTATTCCATCCATTCAATTGATTAACAGAGGCTAGATTTGTTAAAAACAAATGTTTTGTCAAACTGTTTTAAGTTCGTTTGATATATTGCTGAAACTCGAAAGCAGCGCATCTTCACGGTGTTCTCAAAAGAAGTATGCAAAAACTCTATCGCCCACACGCAGGTTTAAGGCACTCGCTCATCATTTTTGAGATAATAATATCATTCGAAGGAGTACTATCTACTCAGTTGTGGCATTTTGACCAGAAATTATACTTTGAGCAATGAAAGAGGTATCATAGTTCTCTCAATTCCTTTTATACTGACGAAAAATCATTGTCAGTTTTAAAGTATTCCCATTTTCTCAGAAAAATACTGAACTTTCTCTACGTTTGGAAGATGAGAAATTTTAGAAATCAGCTAGATTAACAGATATTGGATAGCTTTCAGGAGAACTAAAGAGTTTATCTCCAATATCTCTATATGAGAAGCAAAGCCCGTGAGCTTATTTGTTATTTCAAATTTGAAGCCACGAACAACACATACACTAATATCATCACAACCAAGCCTAATGTAACGCCCAAAGTTGCAATATGAATGGCAGGGATAGATGCCTTCCGTTTCCTTTGCGAATTATTTCTAAAGAAAACGATTATCAAAAAGATTCATAACTTACAACAGGCTCTTTTCTTTTATTATTATTTGATTATAACATTCCAAGGCTTTACGAAGTATCAATAGAGCTCGAACTCAGATCCGCATTCTTCAAAACATAAGCTCATTCGAACCTCATCACCCCCGCATTTTGCGTCACATAGAATCCAGCAGCCGGCGCCAACATTATAGTTTCTCCCTCGTACTCAAAAATCTTGTTAGACACCAAGCACAAAACTTCTCAGCATCATCTACTGGTAGCTAGCAACCGTATAGAAAGCCCCCATCGGTAAGCGAGAATATACACCAGGAATCCTATTAAGTCCATCTATCAAACACTTGCGTCGATCTACATAGTCTTCATAACAAGCCATACTGTATTCTGGTCCTGCATCCATAGAAGCCTCGGCAACAATCTGTCCTAAAAGAGGGAGGGCTCAAACGTGCCTGACAAAATTTCATTACGACTTCACGTACCTTTTCGTTCTTTTGTAATTAATGCTCCAATACGAATACCCCATTCGCTATAACGCTTGAAAACGGAATCAATCAAAAATAACATTTTGTTCGATGCCATCAAGATGAAAAGCACTTATATAGGGAGAGCCTGTATATATGAATTCTCTATAAACCTCATCACTAAATAAATACAGATTATACTTACTAACTCAAATCCCTGATTTGATTCATTTCACGACGCGTGTACAAATGTCCCGTTGGATTATTGGGATTGCAAATCATTACGTTAGTATGCTGATTGATTAGCTCTTTCAAATTCTTCCACTTTAGGTAAAAGCAAATCCTTCCCTCATCGTGGTCGCAATCGTTTTTAATTTTACATCCTGCAGCTGAAATGATTTATAATTTGTAGCCGGGTTCTGGCATTATAATTTCATCTCCTGATTCAAACAAGTCATAAAAGCAAACAAGACAGCCTCTGAGCCAGTAGTTATTGATTATATCATCCATGGAGAAAGAGATATTATACTTGCTATAATAATGAGTTAATCTCTATAGGAAAAACCCTTCACTTGGACTGTGTTCTAACGTTGTACAGGGTGACATGTTTTAACGCTCCGTATCTTCGGGTTTCGGTAAATCTGGCTGTCAATATTTAGATGATACACTTTGATTCACGAGCTACGCTGCTCTGCCAAAGGTGCCAATTTACGTATAGTGACATCGGCATCATCTCTGCACGGTGTGAAATTGTTAGCATATAAATATTTATATTATTCAGGCAAGTACAAAATTATTGTCTTATGACACAAATTTACAAATATTTTTAATCGTCAGCACTATTGTCAAGAACTCCTAATAGAAGGATTTCATAAAAACATTTGCTAATAGAATATTTTTAAGAATATTGCAGAAGAAACGATAGAAATCCACAGAGAAGTATTTTTCTCAACACGTTAAAATAAGCGATCCATTTCACACACTTAAAAGATAAAATGTTAGATTCAGTATGAAAAGATTATTGTAGTAATTTTCTTATTTTCTTTTCATCTTTTTGCTCAGAGTTATAAACCAACACAAGAAAATATTCAATCCAGGAATGATTTTGCAAAACGATAAGTTCGGCATATTCCTTCATTGGGGATTATATTCTATTTTCATCAAGGCGAATGGTATATGACAAATGAAAATATAGATTATCATGAATATAAAATCGGCACAAGCGTTCTACCCGCATAACTTTAACGACGAAATGGGTGGGAGGCAATAAAAGCAAGTGAGCAAAAATACATAACATTTACAACCTCGACACCACGACGGCTTTTCCCCTAGGGACACGAAGCAGAGTGACTATAACATTATGAATACTCCGTACGGCAAAGATATCGTAAAGGAATTAGCAGATGAGTGTCACAAACAAGGTATTTCTCATCTCTACTATTCACTTCTTGACTGGACACGAGAGAGATTACCCGTTAGGAAGAACAGGACTCGGCACCAAGAGAATACATGCATCAAAGACAGGAAACTGGCGCAGTTATCTAGCATTTATGAATAATCAACTCGACAGAGCTCTGTAATTATGGTAATATCAGAGCTATTTGGTTTGACGGATGGTGGGATCATGACGAAGATTCTATTCCTTTTAATTGGTAGTTTAGATGAAATTTATGATAACATACACCGCCCACAACCTCAATGCTTGATTGAAACAATCATCATCAGCACCCTTTCGAAGGAGAGGATATTCAAATCTTTGAAAAGAGATGTCCAGGGAAAACAAGGCAGGATTATCAGGACAAACGATTGGAAGATTACCCTCGAAACATCAAACGATGAATGGAATGTGGATATAAAGTAAAAGATCAAAACTATAAAAAGCCCGAAAGAACTCATCCAACTACTTGTCAAAACAAGTGGAAAGGGAGCAAATCTCCTCCTTAATATTGACTCACAACCAGATGGAAGTTTACCTGATCAGCACTTCATAGATTAACCCAAATAGGAATTTGGCTCAAAGAATATAGGGGAAAGTATTTATGGAACAAGTGCAGGTAATTTTAAAACAAGGAGACAGCATCGTTTCAACTCAGAGAGAAAACATTCTCTATCTTCACTTTTTAAAACGAAAAAGGATCTAGCAGAGATGTCCATTCCGATCTCCAAGAGAATCAAAAATCACCGCATTAAAAAGAGAACTCAAATATACCTTTTAGACAGAGAAATGGAATCTTAAAATTTCAAGATAACTATTCCTAAAGACAATATAGATTATATTCTTCGCATTGAATAAACAATAAAACGGCCCTTAAGCCGTCGTATAATTAGCACTACAACGATGATTGAATACATAACGGGGAAAAATAACAAATTTGACTCAGCAGAAGCTGTCATAGAAACTACAGGCATAGGATATTTATTTTTATATCTCTCAACACATACCCTCACTTCAAGGTAAAGAAGAAGGAACGTTGTATGTACACGAAGATATTCGCGAAGATACTCACAATCTCTTTTTGGCTTTTTACTCCACTAGAACGAGATTTTTTCGTCTCTTAATTGGAATTAGTGGAGTTGGAGGGCAAACAGCACGCATGATTCTTCTGCTTTTTACTCCTAAAAGATCTTATTGGAGTTATTCAGAGTGATGATGTTCGAAGTCTTAAAAGCGTGAAAGGAATTGGACCAAAGGCAGCACAACGAATTATCGTAGAATTGAAAGATAAAAGTAATGAAAATTTGAGAGTTCGTCCCTCATCTACCGCCAAACAGAACAAACATCACTGCTGATATTGAAGAAGCGATAGGAGCACTCAAACTCTTAGGTTTTTCACCAGCCTCAGCTCAAAAGGCTGTTATTGAGATTTCAAAAGAAACTGAGTATAACAGTTGAAGACATTATTAAGCTAGCACTAAAAATGCTTTAATTCTAAACATAGGACGTTTTACTTTGAAACATCAGACCGCTAAAATAATCATTACTTTACTTGCTATAGTAACAACTTCTTTTGCAGCAAGAAATGCTATACCTCTTTACTTTGACGCTAAAACGATTGTACAAAAAACAAACAAAGAAGTAGAGCACAGCTTGAATGATATACCCAGACACTATCCATTTTCCTGTAAAAACAAACAGTTCAACAGAATTTTAAAATCTAAAAACCTCCTCTTCCACAGATCTAAAAAGATCCAGAAAACTTAACTACAGGTATTTTCTACGATGAAAAATACTGGAACTTATCAGTTTGGAAACAAAAACTGGGAGAGAATTGGATATCTACTCCACTTATGATGACAGAGGAAGATGTCAATTCATCTTTCATCCATCAACTCTTTCTGAGATCCGCAAGAAGAATGCAGAAGACGCACAGTAAAGTGAAAGTGAGAAATTTGACTTCACTGATATGAATGTGACTTAGGGCCCGCTAGCAAAAATATTTGGCCCCTGGAGGAGTTAGGAATAAAAACGCAAGGAACAGCTGAATTAAAAACTAGGCGCAAACACTCGTGCCGTTGATAACCCTTCTTTTTGAAAGAAATAGAAAGGTCTTCGGCTTCGACTTTGATGAAAAGATAAACCTTAGCGTCAATGGGAATATAGGAGATAAAATGGGTATGGAGTTCAATTATAACTCTGATGCCACATTTAACTTCGATGCTCAAAAACTAAAGCTCTAATATGAAGGGAAAGAAGACGAAATAGTCAAGCTTTATTGAAGCAGGAAACGTTTCAATGCCCTACAAATAATTCTCTAGTACGTGGTGCTACTTCTCTTGTGTGTACACAGATTTACAATTTGAAAGTTAAAGCTTTCAAACAATACTTGCACAAAAGAAGAGTTCTACACAAAGCGTAAAAGTCAAATGGAGGTGTACAACTTAGCAACTTTGAATTTAGTGCGGACGATTACGACGAACGCCGTCACTTCTTTTTAGCGCATTTCTTCCGAGACAACTATGACAAAAATATGGCACAACTGCCTAATATTTTAAGTGGTGTCACTATCAATCGAGTAGAAATTTGGGTAACCAACAAAACAGGACAAACGACAAATACACGAAATATTATTGCTTTTTACAGACTTAGGGTGAAAACATACATACCAAGAACTCTCTATGGAGCAGAGGAAGCATCGTAAATCCTTCTAATAATTCTAATACACTCTATTCTACACTCAACTAGTAGTCTATCTGGAGCACGAGATATTGCTACTGCAACAACCATACTAGATGGATATGGGTTAAGAGGAGGGACTGATTATGAAAAATTAGAATCAGCTGCCTCCCTTAGTCCCCTCAGAATACATTCTAAATAAGACGCTCGGCTACATTTCATTAAAAAGTACTCTACAAACAGACCAGGTTCTCGCAATTGCCTTTGAATACACCTTTCAGAGGCACTAGTTATCAAGTGGGTGAATTTTCAACCGACATGAAGAACTCTTCTAGCTGTCTCTTTTGTAAAGTCTTTAAAAACACAGCCAATACTCCTGAGCAAGGAAACTGGGACTTAATGATGAAGAATGTGATTCTTTAGGAGCTAGTAATGTACAGAAAGATAAATTTAGACTCGATATCAAATACCTTTCTCGATACCACGGGCATATATCTCAATTATCTTCCCATCAACGGACTAAAAGATAAAAATTATTCAGCTTATTGGTTTAGACTCGTTTAGATAATAACAATAAACGGAATCCTAATGCTTATTTCGATTTTGTTGAGGGATATACAATAGATTCTGAAAAATGGACGAGTGTTTTTCACTTCTGTAGAACCCTTTGGCTCCAATCTAGAAAAAAGTAATAGGTAATACTGCAATTGCTAAAAAAATTTGTCTTTCAAGAACTTTACGATTCGACAAAGACAATAGCAAAAACAGATCGCAGAAAAAAAGATAAATTCTTAATTACAGGCCAATATAAAGCATCACGCGAAGATGAAATTTCTCTTGGGGCTATCAATGTTCCAAGAGGTTCTGTCATCGTCACAGCTGGCGGAGCTCGACTTGTTGAAGGTTCTGACTATACCGTAGATTATTATTCTGGTACAGTAAAGATTTTAAAACAAATCTTTATTAGACGCAGGAACTCCTATCAATGTTTCGTTGGAAAGCGATACAGAATATGGTTTGCAACGTAAAAACGTTATGGGGATTAAATTGGCAGTATGATTTCTCAAGGAATTTCATGTTAGGAGGAACTGTAATGCACCTCAGTGAAAAGCCGCTAACGACAAAGGTCTCAATGGGCTCAGAGCTTTCAATAACACCATATGGGGATTAAATATGGCGTATAAGAATCAGAGCCAATGGCTGACAAATCTCTTTGACAAACTTCTCTCATACATCTGACCGAGCCAAGTTCTATCAATTTTTCTGCAGAATTTTGCACAGCTTATAGCGGGTAAAAAACAAAGGAACACAAGGTAACGCATCCTATATTGATGACTTTGAAAATACCAGTAGCAATATAGATATTTCTAATCCCAAAGATTGGGTCATTTCAGCACACCTTTCTATGTTTAGCGAATCTCAGCTAAACAACGATATTCGCTATGGTTATAATCGTGCGTTAATTGCATGGTACTACATAGATCCTCTTTTTCACTCGACGAAACAGTTCACTAACTCCTAGCTATATCAAAGGAGACCTTGCACAGCTCTCTGATCCAGATGTACGTGAGGGTCCCTAAATCTGATCTTTTTCCCCAATAAAGCTGTCGACACACGTGAAAGTAACTATTTGAATATTTTTAATATAGCCTATTATCCTTCTGAACGTGGGCCTTATAATTTAGATCCAAATCTGGATATTAATGGACACTTACTCAATCCTAAACAACGTTGGGGACTGATGCGCTCGTTGGATCAGACAGATTTTTGAAACATCTAATATTGAGTACATTGAATTTTGGCCAAGACCCCTTTATCAAAGCCCGCCAATCAGGGACGACATTTAGTGGGGACCTTTATTTCAATTTGGGAGAGATTTCAGAAGATATTCTGAAAGATGGCAAAAATTTATGAGATGTGGTATGCCTATAGATGGCAATAGCTCACTTTATACCGAAACTGCCTGGGGACGTATTCCTTCACAAACGAGCGTAACCTACGCATTCAATACAGCAAGTGGTGCCCGCGAAAGACAAGATGTAGGATACAATGGACTTACGTCTGCAGAAGAAGCTACATTTCTGCATATCGTCATTTTTAGATGCAATTAAAACACGTGTATCTGCAAGCGTCTATGAAAGTATTGCAGCAGCACACCTTCTGCTGACAAATATCATTATTTTCGCGGTTCCGATCTACGATAAAGAACGTAAAACAATTCTGGAAAGATACAAATACATTAATAATCCTAATGGTAACTCTGCTGATGCCAACAATTCACCTGAATCATATTCGACCGCTTATAAGACAACTCCAGATGCAGAGGATATCAATGCAGACTATACCATGAATGAATACGAAAAGTATTACCAGTACCATGTTAGCATCTCACCCAATGATATGGTTGTAGGTAAAAACTTTATCGTGGATTCTCGTGCAACAAATTCAAAATTGAGAGATGGAAGTAGTCCTGAAATAACGTGGTATCTTTTTCCGAATCCCAGTAGAGAGCTACGAACGTAATGTTGGAGGTATCAGTGACTTTTCTAGTATTCGATTTATCCGAATGTTCCTTACAGGATTCGAAAAACCTGTAGTCCTTCGATTAGGCACATTCAACTTAATACGTGGCGACTGGAGAGCCTACGAGCAACCCTCTTTACACAAAATGGGATGGCTACTGAAGTGGCACTCGAACCAAGCAGTAAACTTTGAAGAAAAATAATGAGAAGCAACCTGTCAACTATGTTATCCCTCCTGGTATAAGTCGTGTTGTAGATCCTGGAAATGATCAACTGCTTCAAAATAATGAACAAAGTCTAGCACTTACGGTTCGCTCGCTTCTTCAGGAGCAGCCAAGGCTGTATATAAGAATACAAATTTGGATTTGCGCAAATACAAGCATATTCAAATGTTTAGCCATGCAAAATTCTCTTGTTGGTTCTCCCCTGTTTCAACGGGCAAATTAGTATATTCATTCGTTTAGGTTCTGATTATAAATCTAACTTCTACGAATATGAAATACCATTGACTGTTACGCAACCAAAAACTATATCCAAACTCCAATGCCGGTGCACTTCAAGTATGGCCCGTAGAAAACATGCTGGATATAGACCTCACAACGCTTACTATGGTTAAACGTAATCGAAACAAACAGAAATCTTTGGGTTTAGCATCTTATGGGCAGCTCTATTCTGGAATATGATCACGAATAAGCCCGCCAATAAAAATCAGTATTATGGGTAACCCAACATTAGGAGATATTCGCACAGTCATGATTGGTGCGCAATAATTCTCGTGATGTTCAAGATGTAGTTTGGGCAAATGAATTACGTCTGCAAAACTTTAACAATAAGGGAGGATGGGCTGCACAAGCTGCACTTAACATTAAACTGTCAGACCTTGCAACTGTTGATCTCAGTAGCCACGTAGAAACAGAAGGCTTTGGCGGTATAGAGGAAAGTGTTTCACAACGTCGTGACAATAATCTCTACAGAATACAATGTGACAACCAATGTCCAACTCGGGAAACTTCTTCCCGAGAAAGCAAAATTAAATGCTCCCTTGTATTATCTGTATTCAAAGGAAAAGAGCTGTGCCTCATTACAATCCTTTTGGATTCAGATATGCCTATGGACGAAGCTCTGCGAGGTTTAACAACTAAAACAAAGAAAGAAGAACTAGAAGCTATTACAGACAAGGTAGTAAAAAAATAGAAACTTCTCACTAACTGGAGTCCGGTTTAATATAACAACACCCCATCATCCCATGCCGCACGATCCTGCAAACTTCTTTTTCCTATGCACATTCCAGTAGAGAAACAACAGGAGAAACTACCGCTTGGGAAAAAAAGATCAAAATTGGAAATGGAATATCAATTACAACTATTCACTCAATTATCGAACTTTTGAACCCTTCAAAAAGTTCATCAAAAAGTCTGCAGTCAATGGTGGCAAATCTTTAAACGGTTTGGGCTTTAACTATCTTCCCACAGAACATAGGATTCAATTCGGATATTACACGAGATATTATGAATTGCAAGAACGCGACTTAGAGAATCTCGACAATCAATCTCTTCCACTTACCTGGAATTCAGATTTTCGTGGAATCGTTCTTTCCAACTGCTGGGATCTCACAAAGAACCCTACATCTAAATTTTAATTCAGGCACTAATGCAGAAATCGTACAACCTTATACAGTTGTAAACTAAGGACCTGTACCCCGATCGATACCGTGCTTGGAAGGATTCTGATGGCACAAAAGTCTTAGAGATTCGGTACTCCACTCAACTATGCTCAAAGTTTTGATGTCTCATGCGGTTACCAATCAATCTCATACTCTTTGATTGGCTTACTCTTGACGTCGTCCTACAAGTCAAGCTATGCTTAGGTTCGTGGTACAGAATTAGAAGATGGAACTTCGTTAGGTAACACCATCAATATGGGTCGCGACATTAGTGCAAATGCACGACTCCAACATGGAAAAACTCTTTATAATCGATATCCCATTCCTAAAGAATGCTAATCGCAAATTCTCTGCATTAGGAAACTCCCGCCCTAACCAGCAATCTAAAAAGAATAATGAAAATAAAACCTAAAAGTTTTTGAACGCGAAATCCAACTGAAAACAGATACTCATGGTAACCGTCCAGCATAACCAGAAAAACAAAGAAATTCACGCTAACTGCACTATCAGAGGGACGGTAGGCGCATAAAACTCAGTATAAAAATACTTGATGTTGATTGCATCTTAATCTCACACGCGATAGTGCGAAGATCAAGTTAACAGTCACACCAAAGAAAAAAGCACAAGATAAAGCTTTTTACGACGTAGGCCAATATGTAGCGCGAGGTTTAATGATGGTCAGAAACGTTAGCGCCAACTATAGCAATAAATATAATATGAGTTTACCAGGATTCTTACCAAACATTGATGACTTCTTCGGTCAAGCATCTAATAAAGGATTGCGTCCAGGTCTTGATTTTTGCTTTTGGTTTAATAGGATGATGACTATATTCGTCGAGTAGCCGATCGAAATTGGTTACTTATGTCTGACTCTATTATTACGCCTGCCACTACTAGTCTCATTGAAGATTGGCAATTCCGTGCGACACTTGAGCCTTTTTCGTGATTTCAAAATAGACTTCACTGCGACTCGCAATACAAACCGAACTCTGCAGCATACATACATGTATAGTGGAATGCCAATAATTCAAACAGGCTCATTCACTCAAACCACAATATCGATTAATCCTGCCTTTTGAAAGTTATGGAAATGCTCGTAATGGCTATAACAGTAAAACATTCCGCAAGTTCCTAGCCTCATTACCAGCATTTAGAGAACAGGTAGAATCACAATATATAGGTTCTACATACTCTAGTGGTAGTTCACTGAGCGGACAAACCTTCAACTCTGCAAATGGTACAGTAAATTCCTACTCCGCAGACGTAATGATTCCTGCATTCCTCAAGGCCTATACAGCTTCTTCAGATAGATTACAATTATTTCCTACCTGCGTAAGATTCTTCCTAATTGGAGCATCAGCTATGAGTGGTCTATCACGTCTCAATGCAATGAAGAAAGTTTTAGAAGCTTCAATCTAAACCATTCTTTATAAGAGTATCTTTAGTGTGGGAGCTTATAATTCCTATACATCATGGATGCAATACATGGGTCTACTCGGTTTCGTTAACGATGTTACAACAGGACTGCCAACGCCAAGTTCTCAATACGATATTGCTGTTGTTAGTCTCAATGAAAGCTCTCTCCACTCATCGGTGTTGATATGACTTTCTTAAATAACCTTTCGGCACGTCTAGAACTGCGTAAAAACTCATGTGTAGTGGCTCTCTATGACCAATCAACAAATCAATGAGTCACGATCAAAACGACATTGTTTTAGGTGTCGGGTACAAGGTTAATAATCTTAATCTCTTCCAGTCGAAGCGAACTATAAAAAGTAAGCATCGCCGTGGAACTGCAGGAAACAAAGAAAATACTCAGCAAACTACAGCGAATATCGGAGGATTTAGCAATGATCTTAACATCCGTTTTGATTTCTCATTTCGCAACCAAGCCGCACTTAATCGTGATATTCTCACGGGATTAACACAAGCAACCAGCGGGAACAAATCGTTGCAAAATAAGTTTCACTGGTTGACTATACTCTTTCTAAGTTCCTCACACTAACGGCCTACTATAATCGACAAACTAATAATCCATTACTCACGTCAAGTTCCCTACCCAACAACAACTCAAGATTTTCGGTCTAAGCTTTTAAGTTCTTACTAATCATTGATAATTGGATAAATAGCAACAATACTCAAAACTAGGAAAGAGTTCACATTGTCCTTCTATTGTGAGACTTCTTTTTGTTCTGTAAAATAGACAGAACTGAATGTTTCTTTTCTATTTAATAGAATATTTTTCCACGTACAAAATATGCATCACAAAACGATTAAGGCAAAGATATTTATACATTCAACTATGATTAAATTTAAATCGTACAGACACTATTTCACAACACATAACAAACATAGCTCGAAAGGAGAATAAGAACAGGAGATATGGTCTCATAACTAAGACATCCATCGTTTGGCATAATGTTTGCAACAAAGAAAAACAAACAAATTATAACTATTATGCAAAAAGGAAATATTGGAATTACTACTGAGAACATATTCCCAGTCATCAAAAAGTTTCTTTTTACTCAGATCACGAAAATCTTCCTTTCGTGAAGTTGTTAAAATGCAGTAGATGTCATACACAAAAATTGAAAACACTTTCTGCAAAAAGGTGATTTCAAAGGAGAATTAGGTGACTTAACTGTACGCATTAATTTAAACAAAGAAGCAGGAACTTTGACAATTTCAGATAAAGGTGTCGGTATGGATGCTGAAGAGATTGACAAATATATCAATCAAATTGCTTTCTCTGGTGCCCAGAGTTCTTAGATAAATATAAAGATGACGCAAATGCCATCATCGGCCATTTCTGATTGAGCTTTCATTCTACTTTTATGGTAAGTAAGCAGGTAGAAATCGTTACACGAAGCTATAAAGAAGACGCAAGCAGTGCGATGGATTTATGATGGAACACCAAGCTATGAAATATCAGAGGCTGAAAAAGAAGAAAGAGGTACTGACATCATTCTACATGATTGATGACTGTCAAACAATTTCTAGAGAAGGGAGAAATACTACGATTATTAGGCAAATATGTCGTTTCTTGCCCATACCTATAGCTTGTGAAAAACAGAATGGAAGGACGGCAAACGTTGATACAGAGGAGGACAATATAGTGAATGTTGTAGATCCTCTATGGATGAAACAGTCTGCTTCATTAAAAGAGGAGACTATAAGAAATTCTACACCATTCATCTACCCTACTAATGATGATCCCTTGTTTTGGATTCACTTAAATGTAGACTTCTTTCCATCTCACCGGTGTACTCTATTTTTCCAAAAGATAAAGAGCAATCTTGATGTTCGACGCACCAGATTCAGCTCTATTGTAACCAAGTGTATGTTACGATCAGGTTGAAAAATATCGTGCCTGACTTCTTGACACTACTACATGGCGTTATCGATTCACCAGATATTCTCTCAACGTTAGTCGTAGCTACTTGCAGAGTGATGCCAATGTAAAGAAAAATTTCTTCTATATCACGAAGAAGGTTTCCGATCGGTTAAACCAGATATTCAAACACGACCGTAAAGATTTTGAAGAGAAATGGGACGATCTCAAACTTTTCATTCATTATGGAATGCTAGCAGAAACCGATTTCTATGATCGAGCTAAGGATTTTGCGTTACTAAAAGATACAGAAGGAAAATATTTCACCTATGAGGAATATAAGCAACTCATAACAGAGAATCAGACCGATAAAAACGGTCAACTCATTTATCTGTACGCTACCAACCTAGAAGAACAATACAGCTACATTGAAGCAGCGCACAATAAAGGATATAGCATTCTTTGATGGACGGACAGTTAGATACTCCGCTAGTACAGATGCTCGAACAAAAATTTGAAAAAGAGAAGCTTTTTACGTGTAGATGGAGACACCATCAACAAGCTCATTCAAAAAGACGATGCCGAAACTACAAAAACCTCAGCGGATGAAAAATGAGAACATCTCAGTGAGGTATTCTCTGCTTTACTCCCTCAAAATTGAAAAACAGAGATTCAAATTGTAAACAGAGGCAGGACGAAGATGCTTCACCTGTTGTTATCACGCAAAGCGATACATGAGACGAATGAAAGAATCTGCACGATTCCAACCAGGTATGAGCTTCGAGTGAAAATATGCCTAATATGCTCAACTTAGTGCTCAATACGGATCACAAGCTCATCAAAAATATTCTCAATAATATGGCTGAGCAGACAAAAAGCAGAACTAGAACCTATTTCAAATGAATTAAAAAGGCTTAGAAGCTCGTAAAGCGATTCTCGAACAACAAACTAAGGAGGTAAAAACCTGAGGAGCTAACTGAAGAGCAGAAGAACGACAAGAAAACTTGCAACGAAGAAGATTTCTGTTCAACATGGCAAGAAAGTCAACGTTCTAAAGACATACGCAGAAAAGAATCCAGTTATTTCTCAACTCATTGACCCTAGCTCTCCCTACAGAACGGTTCACTAAAAGGCGAAGCCTTGAGCAAATTCTTGAAAAGAAGTCTTGAGCTGATAAAATAATTAAGTCAACTTATCCAAAAAGCAGGGAAGTCTCACTAAAAACTTCCCTGTCTTTTTTCCCCATATTGTTTACAAGGGCCAGCTACATATAATATCAAATAGAATACCCTATTTCTATATACAATAAGGATAAATAGGATAAAGATACAGAAAGATAGAATAAGAATATTCTAAAAGAAGCCCTTTGATGAACAATAATGTACCTTTGCAATTAGAAAATTTAGATTCAACACAGATATGAAACTTATACTTTTAACGCTTCTCTCATTCTTAGCCATCAACTGCAATGGTACACCCCAAAACAACACTAACTCTGAAAAGAAAGAGACAGAGAAAAATGCAAAGAAAACCACTTGCTCGATTAACACATACAATCTAACAAAGGTCGTCTTCTCGTCACAGGATTCCACAAAGATTGTAGAGTATCTCTCTAGTCCTGCAAAAGGAAATGACATTCTTTGGTTTGCAAGAAAATTCATCAACATTCCGTACGTAGCTTCTACACTAGAAATTGCAGATCCTGAACAGTTAGTTGTCAACCTAACTCAACTTGACTGCACAACTCTTGTAGAAAACCGTACTAGCTCTGGCCATCACTCAGAGGGAAGGTGGAAAAACTTTTTGAAGATTATTGCAAAAATCTTGAACTTATCCGATATAAAAATGGGAAAAATGAATAGTTATCTCTCTAGAAATCATTACTTTTCATGGTGGATGCAGGACAATATGAATAAAAGATCTCATTAAAGATATTACTGACTCTAAGTATTTCACAGTAAATATTAATATACAGAACTACTATATGAGTCAAAACCCTTCAAAATATAAGTTCCTCAAAGCACATCCAGAATGGAGACAGCATCTCGCACCATGGAAAAATCAGGAAACGGATCTGATGGAACATACCTACCTCAAAAACACTTTATCTATCAAAAGAACTACACGTTGTCCACGATGGTAGATATCATTGTTATCGTTACAACAAAAAGGAATAGATTATTCTCATCTAGGTTTTTGTAGTTTGGGGAAAGATGGTAGGCTCCATCTACTCAATGCCTCTAGTATCCACCATAAAGTTGTAGAAGAACCCTAAGACACTCTATCAATATCTAAAAAGAACATCTGTCTCAGCATTGGCATTCGTGTCCTGCGCTTAAAGTAAGAATAACAAGTCTGATTTACATATAAAGATATTTACTCACTGAATATCAATAACTTGGAAAAAGGACGGCAAAAATCTTTAAAAAGAGAAGGAAATGCTTGTAGTTTCCTCAAAACTTATACCTTTGCACTGCAATTTAGAAAACGAGAGAGCTTTATGAAAAAGCACCGCTAGCTCTAGTTGGTAGAGCAACTGACCCTTAATCTAGTGGGTCCAGGGTTCGAATCCCTGACGAGTGTACAAAGGAGAGCAAATTTATTTGTTCTCCTTATTTTTACTATGTCTAGAATTCTATTTTTTCATATAAACTTTGTCATTTTCGGAAGAAAAGTCACATCTTTGCACTCGCAATTCAGAAACAGAGCGATTGCAAAGCACCGCTAGCTCAGTTGGTAGAGCAACTGACTCTAATCAGTGGGTCCAGGGTTCGAATCCCTCGGCGGTGTACAAAGGAGAGCAAATTTATTTGTTCTCCTTATTTTTATACTGTTACGAAAGTAAAAAGCCACCTTGCTTTTGCAAAGTGGCTTCGCTATATAAGATATTCCTCCTCTTTAATTCCTTCGTAACTTTCATTTGCTTATGCTCTGAAAAAGCAAGCCAAAACAAGAGAAGCACACACAGACTATACCCCGCAAAAATGAGCCAGCTCATCTTCCAGCCTGCAATCTTCTCAAGGCCACTCGCTGTACTAGGGAAGATCGTAGACAAAATGATTGATAATCTGCTGAGCACCGAGAGTGCCAATTGTAGCACCTAATCTGTTGGTCATAATCATAAACAAACCCCTGTGCAGAACTCCGAATACTAGAACTAGTGTTTCTATCAACAAACAAAGCTCCACTAATATTAAAGAAGTCGAAGGCCACAACATAAACAATCATAGAAAGTATAAACATCCAAACGCCACCCCTGGATCTCCTATTCCCAAAAAGTCCAAAACGGAAAAACCCAAGCAGCCATTGCTATTAGCATAACGGTTTTGATTCCAAAACGCTTCATAGGTATCAGCAAAATACAACACGTCTCACTGATTTGAGAAATCAGGAAATAAGAATATTCAGCTGCTGTGCTCCAAATGTATCTGTAAATTCAGGCAATTGACCATAAGTCTGAATGTAAGGATCTCGCAAAACCATTAGTTATTTGTAAAGAAACACCTCAAAAAGCATTGAGAAAATGAAAAATATAGCCATTCGCTTCTGTTTGAAAGAGATAGAAAGCATTCAAACCCAGCCTCTACAATCGACTTTTTCTCTCGCCCTTACTAGTAGGACAAGCTGGAAGAGACTGGGCGTAGAGAGCTAGAACTAAACCCAATCCGGCACTAACTCAAGAATTGATTACTCGTATTTTGAAAACCCAATAAATCCACGCTGACCATCGTACAGAGTAAAAACCGATTGTTCCAAAAACACGAATGGGCGGAAAAATCGCGAATAGTATCCATTCCAGCATTTGTCAAACCTGTAAAAAGCCACACTATTCGATACATGCCAATGTTGGCATATAAAAAGCAACGCTGATTGAATAAAGGCCAAACAATATCGGCATTTGCACATTCCCCGCTGATCCCAAACCATAGAAACCTGTTGCTCCCCATAAAATAAGCAGCTATCAAATGACATAAACCAAGGAGGCGCTGAGTTGGAACCAACGGTCTGCAATGATTTCCCATGAGACCTGACATAAATATAGAGACAACTCCTTGCACTGCATAAAACCATGCAATATCACGCGCAAGACCCACATTAACTAAATAACTGCCCATGGAGGTCAGATAGGCTCCCCAGACGGCAAATTTCAAGAAATTCATCACGACAAAGCGTGATTTCAAAGCAAAATTATTATTCATGATGGTGTTAGTTATCTCATTGATAGATTTCAACGCTTTACATAATTGTCTATACGAAACCTTAGTTACAAAGGTTTTTCGTATGATGTGCTCTGAATCTGCTATATATATACGAGGAATGCCAAATCGAGCAAACTGATTATAAAGATTCCTATCAGTTTGTACCACAAACGGCATAGTAAAATGATGGAGTTTCCAGTAGTGAATTATCTCTTCCTCAGACTGATATTCCCCTTTAAAAATCACGACCGACACACACGAGCTGAAGGTCATGAGAATGGTGGGCATAAAACTTTTTGTATCACAGGTAATTCGTTCTTACAGTCGGAACAATTAGTATTGAAAAATACGATAACAAAGGTTTTCTCTTTATCTCCGAAAGAACTTATCACATCATCTTTCTGTATCAATAAAGAAAATGAAGGAAGCATATCCCCTCTTTTCAGAACTTCACCGGTATCATGATCTATAGAATCACCAAAAAGCAGGAGAAATGCCTGAAAAGGACATAATTGCTATAAAGAGTACCGCTAACAATCGATACATATAGTTTCAAAACATATAGACTTTCATACAATCTGGCTACGCTATTTCGTAGCAAATGTAACGGAAAGTCTCTAACGGACAAAACAAAACCTTGAATTTCCTTTTGCAACTCTAGGCTTTACCGTACTTTTGTGTTTGCAATAATGATAACATTTCAATGAAAGAAGTACACTTATTTTATGCTCCAGATATCGAACAGACACAAGAACTCCTGCAGAGGAAGCTGTACATGCCATTCGAGTACTTCTGACTAAAAGAAGGAGAAGAGCTACTCATCACTGACGGGAAAGGAACTTTCTACGATGCAGAGCTTTCGCTTGCTTCCTCAAAAACATTGTAAAATCAAAAATCAGTAATGCTCATCCTGAAAAACTTTGGAAAGGAAGCATACATTTAGTTGTTGCTCCAACCAAGAGTATTGGACCGCATAGAATGGCTGGTAGAAAAGGCAACAGAAATAGGCGTAGACAAAAATTTCGTTTCTAAACTGCGACAATTCGGAGCGACATATTATCAAACCGAACGCATTGAAAAGAGATTGTTATTGCTGCAATGAAACAGAGCCATAAAAGCAACAAAGCCTGTGATTGAAGAAATGATGAATTTTTGATAAGTTTATCAAAAACCGTTCAAAGGACAACGTTTTATTGCTCACTGTTATCTTGAATCAGATATAAAGCAAATCTACAGAAAAACCTTTCCTGGGAGAAATTGTTAATAGCGAGGAAGACACACAAGTCCTTGTCGGCCCAGAAGGCGACTTCAGTATTGATGAAGTAAGAAAGGCGATCAATGCAGGTTTCCAATCCATTTCGCTGGGAGAAAGTCGGTTACGAACAGAAACTGCCGCCCTTGTTGCTCGCGTACACCTTATGTATTTAGCAAAAGATTATGAAAAGCCATCTAAAGAACCTTCACGCACATTATCTTACCTTTTGTTGCGTTAGCTATCGTTGTTGTCGGAATCTACTACTGCTTCTTTGCTCCAAAAATCCTATGAAGATTGTATTCCAGATGAGGCCAAAGCTGTTGTACAAATAGAAACTCAAAAAGCGCAAGAGATTGTATCTTCTTGCAGAGTATGGGGAATCCAAGCAAGTGGGATAAAACCTCACCAAGCCTTTGTATGCTTTTATCACACCTAATGAACATATTGGCTTTGTTGCGCAAGGTGAAAAATGAGCAGGAGATTGCAGCAAACATTCAAAGCGCTTATTTAAGGAACACAAGTGCATGGCGCCAAGAAAAATAATGACTTAAACTGACTTGGCTCAACGCGGGCTGGCAAATGGCGTGAATAGTCAGACCTTAATAATACTCGGTCCCCGAACTATCCAAGAGCAAGATATGCTCATCATAGACTATTTCTGAAACCCTTTGATTTTCGAAGCAGCGATAGTTTTATTCATACAGATAAGTACACTACAATGAATCAGCAGGAAGGAGACATCAAAAATCTTTCTACTCTTGATGCATTCCCCACTCCTTTTCAACCTTCTATTCCGACTTGATGTACCTTCGGATGTAGATCCATCAGCCTTTCAACCTTTTGCTGGCGTACACTTAGGCAAGACTACACAAATGATTGGAGAGATAACTTGTGATGAAAAAGAACACTAGCAGCTTATGAAGCTTTTTGAGCGCCAGAATTTGCCTATTTCTCAAGTGCATCCTAGCTATATTTCAGAAAACAGCCTTTTCTTCCTCGCCTCTTGGACAAAAGGAAATCACCTATTTGAGCTTTTGCGACAAGATGCTACATTCAACCAAGTATTACAGGGACTAAATCGAACGATCGAAGCAAATTCTCTGTTGCAGAACATCAATGGCAATACATCCTTACTCATTACGCATCTTAGCAAAGACATGACACCGACCTCTCTTTGCAAGCGGAAACCAACAATAAGAACTTGATGACTAATGCCGCCTCTGGATTGAAAAGGCTACAACAAAATGGTGTAACGCTCACAAAAACTGGAAATACCTATTGTTTAAAGTCAAAGGAAAAAGAACTTTTCTTTGGACAAAATAAAGATCTATTATTCTTCAAATCCAATCACCAATTGATTCAGATAAAGGAAAAAGACATAGCAAATGAAGCCATAGGCTGTCGGCAGTATTTTCGTGTCAATCTGAAGGAGCTATTGCAGCAGCCCTGCGTAACTGGAGCTACAAAAGACTTTTTGCGACGCCTTTTAAGGGTCATACAACATTAACCTACAAAGCATTGGAAAAACGGAGAGTAACATTAGAGATAAAATAATATTCTCACAAATGAAGACTATAAAACTAAACAATGTCCTTCCCTCATGTTTTTCTCAACGTACAGACCTCAAAAAGTGAAGTTTGGAAACATGAATTATCTTTTTGAAAAACGGACAGCTCTATCTTGTAGAAGCGGATGTCGGGCACAGGAAAATCGACACTTTGCTCTTATATCCTAGAGTTATCGGCATGACTTTTTCGGGACAGCTACCTTTGACGGCAAAGACACTCGGCAGTTTAGCGTATCTAATTGGGTAGACCTTCGTAAAAACATATCAGTCATTTATTCCAAGAATTACGGTTATTCTCCGAATTAACAGCCATGGAAAATGTACAGATAAAAATAGGCTAACAAACTTTAAAAAGCGAAAAACAGATCAAAGAATGGTTTGAAATACTTGATATTCCCGATAAAATAAATGAAAATTGGACGCATGAGTTTTTGGACAGCAACAGCGAGTAGCTTTTTAATCAGGCTCTTTGTCCAGCCCTTGATTTTTCTCCTTGCAGACGAGTTTCTATCAGCCATCTTGATGATCATAACTCAACTATTATGGGAGAGATTATAATGAAGGAAGTACGCGAACAAGGGGCAGGAGCCATTATTACCAGTATAGGTAAACACATGCAACTAAATTACGATAAGACATTTAAATTGTGCTATGGATTTAGTATGGAAACTTCTTTCGCCAGCATATTAGTCTTTCAGCCAGTTGGCAGGCTTTTTGCGAATCTTTTTGGAATGTGGATTGTGATGCTTGGTATTCAATTCTATAAAGATGTAATTCCTCTATTCAATCAAGATGATAGTTTTATTAATGCAAATTATCTTGTCCTATCTAAACATATCACAACAGTTGGGACACTTAGCGGATCGTGGAAATTCTTTTCAGCGAAACGAAATAAGGGATATTGAAAACAACCCTTTGCTAAACGTGCAGCTCCTTTTACTACCTCACAATATAAAGTAAGCGCAGCTATGAGCATGAATGGCACTGCTCCATTCCAAACTGATATGTTCTTGAGGCTGTCCCTCGATAATTTCGTAGATACTCCTAAAGAAGCATGGATTTATAAAACCCGAGATACAGAGTACCAATTATCATGCCACGTACTTACATTGCATTATACAACTTTTGGCTTTGCTGCAGAGCCGTGGTTTACCCAAAGTGAGCGATGGACTTGTCGGACTTATCAATATGCAGATATATATCAACGCTAATGGGCAACACGCACAATTCAAAAGGCAAGATTCTTGGTTTTCTAACAGAATCAACACCATCCTTGTTCCTAAAGCGTTCATAGACTGGAGCAATGAAAAATTTGAACCAGGAAAGACGGAAGATCCTTCTCGCGTTATCGTGGAAGTTCACACTCAACGGACGAAGGTATTTGCTAAATACATGCAAAAAGGTTACGATGTAGAAGATAATAAGTTAGATGCAGGCAAAGTTACTTATTTTTTAAAAAGTCATTATTAGTCTTGTCATGCTCGTTGGACTGCTCGTGAGTATCTTGAGTTTCTATATTCTGATGCTTAGTATTTATTTACTTGTTCAGAAGAACAATACAAAAAGTAGAAAAACTTATTACTCATCGGCTATAGTCCGCAAATAAGTTAGCAAGCCTTATCAGATGCTCACATTGGGCATGAATGCAGCAGTCCTCATCTTTGCTTTCATTTTACTCCTTGTATGTCGTAATTATTATATGGGAATGATAGAACTCATCTTCCCTCAGGTACATTCTCAAACATTACTCCCAGCCGTTCTCACAGGGCTCTCCATTTTCTGTTTAGTAAGTATTATCAACTCATTAGCCATTAGAAGAAAGATTCTAAAAATTTGTATCGTAAAGATTAAACAACTATATGCAACAGCTCGTTCAACTCTATAAACAATACGCGGGGAAAACTCCTGTTTCATGTGAGCCATTAGCACAAGCTGGTAGTAACCGCAAATACTTTCGCTTAACAGCCGATGATGGAACAACCTGTATCGGAGTTATTGGTACATCGAAAAGAGAGAATCATAGTTTTTTATACCTCGCACGACATTTTCAAGGAGAAAAATCTTCCAGTCCCCGAAGTCTATGCTGTCTCAGAAGACGAAAGCAGATACTTGCAAGAAGATTTGGGAAACACCTCCTTATTTTTCAGCTTTACAGCAAGGACGAGAGGCCAATGGCAACTCACAATCAAGAAGAAGTAGAACTAATTAAAAGAACTATCAAAAATACTTCCTCACTTCCAAATCAGAGGGAATGACGGCTTAGATTATACTCAACTCATTGTCCCTACTCACTTTTGATGTAGAGACAGTAATGTTTGACTTAAACTATTTCAAATACTGCTTTCTAAAAACCACGGACATCGATTTTTGATGAAGTCTTTATTACAACACGACTTAGAACAGTTTGCTAGAGACCTTTGCTGCGATTCTCCACATTTTTCCTATATCGTGATTTCCAAGCGCGCAATGTGATGCTCAAAGAAGGTCAGCCTTTACTTTATCGATTTTCAAGGAGGTAAGGCTGGTCCACTCACAATATGATATTTCGTCTTTTTCTTTTGGCAAGCCTCGGCAAAATATGGAGCAGAACTTCGCAAAAATATCATTAAAACATATCTTGAAGAATTACAACACATTGCTCCTGAAATCGCCAAAGGCTACTCGGAACAACTCCCACAATTCATTCTTTTTCCGCCAACTACAGGTGCTTTGAGCATATGGGCTGCGCGGACTTTTTGAACATAAGCAACATTTCCTACAAAGTATTCTCTAGCTCTCAAGAATCTGCGCACGTTAATCGAGAATGGTACAGCATATAAGCACCTCAATAAAAACCTTGTATCGCTTTAACAGATTTACCAGTATATAGCAAACTTCACGAGGAGACAAAAAGTTTCTCAAAGCAGACTTGTCGTGCATGGAGCTTTAGCTATAAAAAGGTCTACCAGTTGATGATAGTGGAATGGTGGTGGCTATTATTTTGATTGTAGATCTACACACAATCCTGGTCGCTATGAACGTTACAAACAACTCACAGGATTGGATGCCCCTGTAATACAGTTCCTTGAAGAGGACGGAGAAATCCTAGCTTTTTAGAACACGTATATGAACTGATCGACTTTCATGTAAATCGATATATTGAGCGTAATTTTACTCATCTTATGATCTGCTTCGGTTGCACGGGTGGACAACATCGTAGTGTCTACTCTGCACAGCACGTTGCAGAACATCTCCATAAGAGGTTCGGTGTTGAAGCACACCCCTGCCACAGAGAGCAAGGAATCACGCAAATACTGAAATAACTAATCCCTAAAATATAAAAATTTCAAGTAGAAAAACAATATACACAAAGAAGAGAGTGTTTATTAGACATATGAGAAAGATTCATAATTGCTTTATTCCTTTGTCTAATAGCTCTCCCTCCTTTGCCCGTCGCACAAAAAAATTTTTGGTACAGTAAAGGACGAGAGTGAGTCCTGTTGAGATGGCCAATGTTAGAATTAAAGGTTTACCAATTCTAACCATGACAGACTTAAAGGGATTCTACACAATATACTGTGAAAGTGCTGATTCCATAGAAGTTATATATTCACAAATAGGCTACGGAAGTCGCCGTCGTCTCTTGCGTAATCCAGGAGACTCTGTACGTCTGGATATCGTCCTTCACAATAGTGTGGATTACGAACTCGGAGGTGCAACCGTGTTAGGACAAAAACGTGAAGCTACTACTGAGCAGCGTATTTCGACAGAAGCTCTAAAAGAATACTCCTTCAACAACAGGAAATGGTGTAGAGGAACTCATACAGTCGCAAGCAGGAGTTTTCTACTCACAGCGAACTCTCTTCGCAATACAATGTGAGAGGCGGTTCTTTTGACGAGAATGTCGTTTATTTGAATGGCATAGAAATTTATCGTCCCCTACTCGTACGATCTGGACAACAGGAGGGATTATCGATTATTAATCCAGATATGGTGGAGCGCATAGCTTTTTAGTAGCGGAGGTTTTTGAAGCACGCTATGGTGATAAGATGTCATCTGTTCTTGACATCACCTACAAGCATCCCTGAGAAGTTTGAAGCAAAAATCAATACTTCACTTTTTAGGAGCTGGAGCATATTTTTGGTTGGGGAAATAAACACATGGACTTCATGACTTCTGTTCGCTACAAAACCACTCGCCACCTTTGGGATCTATGGACACGCAAGGTGAATATCAGCCAAACTTTAGATTATCAAGGTGCTTTTCTTGGCGTCCTCGCGAAAGTGGACTATTGATTTACTGGGAAATATCTCCGATAACAGTTACAATTTCTACCCCAAGAATCGTGAGACATCTTTTGGTACATTAAATGATCCTAAAACCTTTACTGTCTATTTTGATGGTAAAGAAAAGGACCGTTTCCGTACGTTCTTTGGTGCGGCCACCATTACGCGCCACCTCTCCCCCGAGGCATTCCTTGCACTTCAAATGTCTACCTTCTCAACCTTGGAACATGAGAACTACGATATTCAAGGAGAATACTGGTTACAAGAAGCAACTTCACAAGAACAGTTGGGAGTAGGAACATACATGGAACATGCTCGAAACCGACTTAAAGCAAATGTTTACAATGTTGGGCTTCGCTTCCGCACAAAGACAGCTAAGGCTGGCAACACATTGAATAGTCACACCTTACAAGTGGGGTTAAACTGGCTGAACGAACGTATTAAAGAAAATAGTCGCGAATGGGAAATGCGTGACTCTATGGGTTATAGCCTCCCCTACGACGAAAAAGGCTCTGCGCCTCATCTACAGTCTGAAATCTGTAAACGAGATTCATACAAATAGATTTGAAGCTTTCGCGCAAGACTCTTGGCGATTCAACACAAAAAGCCGGGCTTTTCAATTTCACTTATGGAGTGCGCTTCAACTATTGGGACTGGAACAAAAGAGTCTCTATATCACCACGCGCAAGTATCGGCTTTCTCCCTGCTTCAAACGACCATTGACCCTTGCGCTTTGCCACGGGGCTCTACTATCAGCACCTTTCTTCAAGGAACTTCGCGATACAACTCTGACAAACGGTATTGCTACAGTAAGAATGAATCGCAAACATCAAAGCTCAACGATCCATCCATTTTGTGTTGGGAGCAGACTACGCGTTCAGAATGATGGATCGTCCTTTCCGATTTACGGCTGAAACTTACTATAAGGCGCTCACTAATCTCAATCCTTACAGCATCAATAATGTTCGTGTAGTCTACTATGGTCGCAATATCGCATCTGGATATGCAGCAGGATTAGATTTTAAACTTTTTGGAGAATTCGTTCCCTGGAACTGATAGTTGGCTGACTTTTTCTCTCTCATGAAAAACACAAGAGAAAGTAGACGGACAATGGCTGCCTCGGCCTACTGATCAACGCTACAATTTCTCAGCTTTCTTCACTGACTATTTCCCAGGAAGTACGCGTTGGCGTGCTACACTAAAGATGGCTTTGCTGGGGGCTTCCCCTTTGGTCCTCCTCACAGGTCGGAATTTTCAAACCTTCCGTTCACCCTGCATATAAACGTAGACCTTGACCTCTCCTATCGTATGCCCTCCGCTCTGGCAACGACAACAAGAAGCTGGAATAGAAACGGCACGACGGCATCTCTTCAAAAACATTTGGATAGGTATAGATTGTTTCAACCTCTTAGGTATCGACAACGTAAATTCTACTATTGGGTAACAGATATTACCAACACACAATATGCCGCACCCAATTATCTCACGGGCAGACAAATTTCCGTGCGGTTCACAGCATTGAATTCTAATTGAACACCTACCTCAAAATATGAGAACTCAAACTCTTTTTATCCGTAATATCTACATCCCAGATATTTGCTGGATAAATTGTTTCTAAGAAAAAGAAAGCTCACTTTAGAAAAGAGCAAAAAGACACGCAAGAACTTGTGTAAAACTTTAGATATTTCATACGAGAAGATAAAAAGAATATTATAAATAAATTTTCAAAAATTTATTCCTCCATGAATCGTATCAAATTAAACTCAACCATCAAGGAATAAAAAGAGTATAGATGTAAAGTACCACTACAATAAGAAAAATTTAGAGGTTCCAAAGGAGAACTAAAAATACAATAAAGATATTTTGGAAAAACTATATTCTAACTTATAACTGTACCTATTTTTTACGCAATCATCACATACATATCTTGTCTTCTTTCTTCCAGAAAAAGAAGTGAGTTTTCAGTAAACAAAGCACTTTGCAGAAAAATATTAATAACTCTTACGAGCAAAATTCACAAAACACTTCGCTAGATTGAGAAAACATATATATCAACAAACAATATAAAAACTAAAGCCTCAAAATTCAAGAAAAGAAATCTCCTATTTTTACACAATCTTCAGGTTGAGAGCTTCTAGATTAGAAACACACAAAGCCCCAGATGAAAAGGAAACAAGGATTTCACTGTTCAATGATTCACTTTCCACAAAAAGGAATAGAAAAATAAGAATAGAAATATAACAAATTTGCCGCATTGCAAAAAGTTATCACTAACTTTGCAAATAATGTATATACAAGACTGATGAATATGAATAGACTTATACTCGAGCGTCCTCCTTTTTGCTTGGTTCCCCTTTTATAGTGCAGCTCAAGCTCCAGTGCGCACGGGAGAAGCAAAAATTGAACGTATTGGCAAAAATCTATTCTGATTCTCTCACAACAGCTGAAAACGCCTCTACAACGACTGGAAATATGAAGAGGCTGATACATTGTCAAATCCCTACTATTTCCGCTTATTTGCCAGCCCAACTTTCATGAGAAAGCTGTCAAAAGAACTCTTTTCTCTATCTACGCCAGAGGATGATTATCGAGCCATACTGGAAAGTAAGGCTTTTAATGTCTGTGTATGCTCAAAGGCCATGGCTTATTCAGAATCTAAACGATACTATAAGAAGCTCAACTCCTAGTTCCTATGAGCAAATTATAAAAAAGCCCAATGTACAACTGTCCAAACAGGTAGAGGAAAAACAAACGAAGAATTTAATCTTCAGAATTTAGACATCGTGAGTACATCGTCCCTCCTTTTGGACTTTTTCGTGCAAAATGTTTCATTCCAGTTGATGCAGAACTACGTCTCCGACAATTGGTATAAAGGCGGAGAAAGTAATCATTCGTTCTTAACGACGTTGAACGTACAAGCTAATTTCGATAATAAACAGAAAATCACATTCAACAATTATCTAGAAATGAAGTTTGGGCTTCAGAGTTCAAATTCTGATACTGAACATCGATATAAGACCAATACTGACCTTCTCCGCCTCACCAACGAATTGGGTATTAAAGCGTCAAAACATTGGTATTATTCAGCCATGCTTCAAAGTTGGACGCAATTCTATCGCAGCGAGTAAGAAAAACGAAAAAGAGTGCGTTCCGACTTTATGTCACCTTTGAAGGTCTATTCACGTTGGTAGAAATATTCTCTTCATACAAAAATAATCGCTTTAACGTGAACGCCAATCTATCTCCTTTTGCTTGTGACTTCAAGTATGTAAGTCGAATGGGACTAGCCCCTTCCTTTTGGGGTAAAGCCAAATCATCACACACGCTTTGATTATGGTTCGAACATAACGATAACGGCAAAATGGACCCTTTGGAAAAATGTCACCTGGGATAGTCGTCTCTCTTCTACTACACTAATTATAAGTACGCGCAAATAGAATGGGAGAACACTATATCTAAGAATCAACCGATTCCTTTTCCACCAAGCTTTTTCTCTATCCACGCTTCGATGACAACGTTCGGAGAAAAAGATAGTGGAAGTTATTTCCAATTTAATGAATTCTTCTGTCTGGTGCATAGACTATTCTTTCTAACGTTAGTTCCACGATCTCTTTGCATAGAGGAACGCTACACAGCAGAGAATCAGTATTTTTATATTTCTCCTCCAACTCCAGCCACACAGGACATTTATCATGATTGATCAAGGCACGATACAAAAAGTTCTAGACGCAACAGATATTGTTGATGTTGTTAAGAATTTGTAACACCCATAAAGCTGGAGTTAACTACAAAGGCCTTTGCCCCTTCCATAACGAGAAAACGCCTTCATTCGTTGTTTCTCCTGCAAAACAAATCTGTAAATGTTATGGCTGTGGCAAAGGTGGAAATGCTCTCCATTTTTGATGGAAATGGAACAACTCACCCTATCCCGAAGCTATCAAATGGTTAGGAAAGAAATACGGTATAGAGATCCGCGAGAGATGACCGACAAGGACCGTCAAGCACAGACCGAGCGAGAAAGTCTTTTTATCATCAATGAGTGGGCACGCAACTATTTTTGAAAATAATCTACATGAATCGGCCGATGGTCTTGCAATCGGATTGGCTTATTTCCGCCAACGCGGTCTTCGTGATGATATCATCCGAAAGTTCCATTTAGGGTATTCACTTGTGGACAAAGACCCTTTACCAAGCGGCTATCTCTAAAGGTTTTTAATTCTGAATTACTCATCAAGACGGGACTTTGCTTCAAAACAGATGATGGGAAAAAGTCTTGGACAGGTATCATGGACGTGTCATTTATCCTGTCCACAGCATTTCGAAAAGTTGTTGCCTTCGGCGGACGTATTCTCACACAGAACAAGAATGTAGGGAAATACGTAACTCACCTGAATCGGAGATTTATAGTAAATCTCACGAACTTTATGGACTTTATGAAGCTAGAAGAGTTATTGTCCAAGAAAAACAGTTGTTTTCTTGTAGAGGATTATATGGATGTTATCTCTATGCACCAAAGCGGTGTAGAGAACGTAGTTGCATCTAGTGGTACTTCACCACAGAAGGACAAATCCGTTTGCTCCATCGCTTCACAACAACATCACTGTACTCTATGATGGAGACAATGCAGGTATTCATGCAAGTTTGCGAGGCATTGATATGTCTCTTCTGAGGGATTGAACATAAAAAGTACTTTTTGCTTCCAGAAGGAGAGGATCCTGATAGCTTCGCACAAAAATATGGTGCATCCAAAATTTCAGGGATACATAAAAGAAAACCAAGTAGACTTTATCCGCTTTAAGACAGATCTTCTGATGAAAGATGTTGGAAACGATCCAATAAAAGCGCGCAAACTTTATTTCGAAATTATCCAGCAGTATCAGTCTGATTCCTGAAGGTATTATTCGCCAGATGTATTCGCGAGAATGCGCGCAAATGATACACGTTAGCGAAGAGATGATTCTGTCTGAAGATAGCCAAAATGCGCAGAGAAACCATACAACCCAGGTTCAAGAAAAGATGAACGTCAACGCGAGCGGAAACTTCAAGAACAGGAGAAACAGCGCAAAGAAGATCTACAAATACAATCGCGCAATAAAGTGGGTTTCAAATGGAACGTCTGCTCATCAGGATATTATCCGACATGGTGAACAACCCTTGAATCTGAAGGTGTTCAGTATAGCGTGACAAGCTACATCTGTGAAGATTGAAGAATGATAGTTTGAAAATGCAAAAATCAACTTTATCAGCACATCCTTTTCAGAAGCCGAACTTATGTTTCTGATTGGCATTCGCCCTTTTTCTTTGACAATCCTGAAGAATCCATAAGTATGCTTTGCAGCAGAACTCTCAACAGACAAGAATGAACTCTGCACCAATAATCGATACAATATGGAAGATACTGACCATCTAGCCGATCGTATCCACAACTTCTCAATGACTATAAATGGCTCTTATAGAGGCAGAACTCGAAAACTGCACATAAAGAATTGGCAGAAATATACAAGAGTGGCGATCTCCTAAAAGGTGCTGGAATACATGAAAAAGATTAAAGAACTTGATGAGCTTCATAAAGCTACAGGAGAAGCCACACAACGTATTATACACACTAAAAATAAAATCAACAGTACATAAAACCAAAAGGAACAAATAAATCTCTTGTTGTTTCTACTGAAAGTACTGGATAAAGAACAGAGTCAGCCATACTTCCACAGAAGTAAAAGGTTGGCTCTGTCTTATTACATCTCTAGAAACGAGCGTAAACTTGTAGCTCGGCCGTATTATAATACTTTATCTCGAATGGTTCGATTATTTGTCAGATAATAGTTGAGCTGGAGCATGAAAATTCTGCTAATCGCCAATTAGCTGCAAGGCCATAATTAGCAACTAGATTATTCCATTGCTTTTGCTTCCTATAGCAATCCCCAACTGACAGTAAAGTTTAAGATTCTTCGTAACGGGGGCACCAACAGTAGCATACCATGAATCAGCACGTTCAGAAGCCAGACTATTAGTTACTACACCACCAACAGAATGGCCGTATTCGCCACGCACAACCCAGTCATGTTCATAGTCTATACCTGCAGACCATCGTACTCGCTTCACTCTTTTCAGACTAAGAGGATCAGTTGCCTTATAACTCTCGTTGGCATATTTACCACTCCAACCAAAACCAACCAATACGCAGATTCTTGCAAGGATTTACCCAAAGGCCTCCGATGATATCTTTGAAATTATCTTTATCAGAATGGTTTATTCCTTGCCCATTAAAGAGTCCCACTTGATAATGCAACCAATGACGACCATCTTTTGCTGCCAACAAATCACCTTGTATCTGCAAACCTACATCACGGCCACCGGACTTATGTGCTCCATTACGATCGACAGAGATTCCTGCCAATTTATTAGACAACTGTGAGAATACTCCCACCCCTATCTCCCAAGGGCTCATTGATTCTCAAATGTAACCGCGCTTGAACTGGCCCAGTTTTACTCGGAGCTCCTTCCAATGCTGCCACTCAACGAAAGCATCGAGTACACGCGGACCATTATCCTGTTTGGGCTGTCCACTTGCTTCCAACTGCATGCGATAAAAGAAAATCCTTAAAAGCATAACCGTTCATATAGAGACGAATGAGACGCAAGTCAAAACCAGAGTGCGTCTTGTCGGATTGATCCGTCACTGTGGCTTTACTCACAACATAACCTCCAAATTTAAAAACTTTGGGTCGAATGTGCCATAAACTTTGATTTGTCTCAGAAGCAGAAGCTTTAGCACCCAATTTGACGTTTTCTTTTACTTCGCTGAGACTATGTCCCTCCGCACTAGAATGCAAACATACTCATCTACGAAAACAGATAGGGGCATATTGGATACGGGATATCTGTTCCGGCAGCATTCGCTACAGAAGCGAACAGTGTCATACCACAAAAAGGTGGACAAGAGTGTTTACTCATGATTTTCATATTTGATTTTACTTACGCTTACAAAATTAAGAATGTTTTTGAAGACATAAACAAACTTTCATGTTTTTATAATGCAAATTTTATCAAATCTCATTCAGTGCCACAATCGAACAACGATAGGGCTAAAAGATTTCTGCATGAATTGCCTCAGACTGCTGCGTACAACAAAAACAAAGTGGAGCTTGCAACATACAGATTATTCACTCATTTAAAAGGTTTTTAGGATACGATTACTTTGTTTGCTCCCATGCTTTTCCCCCTGCAACTTTTGCAGAACATTAAAAAGAGATATATAAATTAGATATGACTATCAGAAATTCACCGCAACCTGGCTCTTCTCACAGGGATAACAGCTCAAGCTCTGCCTCTACGCACAGAATTCTACCTAAAAATGAACTAGTACAGGACAGCAAAAACAATGTACAGTACATCAATTTCGGAAACTTTGACCAATGGATCACCTGCAATATTGAAGAAAAGTAGCATTATTGGAGGGCAAACAAGACAGGTTTATGCCATTGGTCCTATATCTGTGATTAATGGCCGCACACCATACTAGAGCACAGGTGGCTCTCCTTGGGCAACTTCAAAAGCGTTATGGCACATGTCAGCGGTATCTACAAGACCAATGTAAGCGTATTTAAGCAAGTACGTCCAGGACATGGTTATTGTGCAAAACTTTATACTCATCTCGAACAAGTAAAGGTTCTCGGCATCGTAAACATTAAAGTCTTGGCGGCAGGAAGTATTTACTTAGGACAAATGATGGAACCCATTACCAGTTCTGTCTAATCCTATGAAAATATTTGAACTGTGGCATTAGATACTCTCATAGACCTAAGGCTATCATGTTTGATTATGCCACTAAATTAATGCCGGGTGATCGCATTCGCCAAACGGGCTTCGGGGGAGCCAAGACTATTGCTGGTCGAGACCTGGCAGATTGTGTTGTTTATTTGCAGTAGCGTTGGGAAGATGCAAAAAGGCAATGTCTATGCAAAAACGTATTAGACAATGGTTCACTACTTCACACAAACAACCAACTGGGTGAACAACCAAGAGTTTACTATCCATTATGGAAATATTACAACACAACCATTTTTACAAAAAGTTACATGGGGCTGAATTCTCAATTTTACATGAAGAACTCAAAAGGTAAGATGGTGCCTATCAAAGAAATTGAATGGGGAACAAGTGATGATACTCCTACGCACCTTATTGTAAAATTTGACTCAAGTAATGGTGAGCCTATACAGGTACAGTTGGTAACACTTTTGGGTTGACAATGTGCTTAGTCTACTAGATTTTTAGTACAGCAATAATAAATGGGAGGAAGGATTTCTTAAACCAAAATATAGTTTAAGAAGTTCTTCCTGTCTTTTTATTTCTAAGCATAAAAGCACAAGCATCTTAAACCATACAAGTACCTAATTATCAAGCTTTATAAGATGTTCTAAAATATAATAAGGATATTTTAGAATAGAATAAAAGATATCGGCTGGCACAATAAGAATATTCGTAAACACTATAAGGATATTTTTAGACACTATAAAGAGATTTTTCCTGTACCAACTAACATAAAAGTTTCCACGCATGCTCATTCACTTTCAAATAAAAAGCAAAAAAAGGATAAAGATAAGGTGAAGTTTGGAAATCATAATGCTTAACAAACTCCACCTTTCTAAAACATCATTAGAAAATCTATGCTCCTTCCTTCTGCATTTCACGTAGTAGTTCACGCTGTTTTTCAGTCAGACCTGTAGGTAGCTGGAATGTTATAGGTAACAATCATATCACCAAAAGATCCATCTCCACGATCATATCCCTTACCACGCAACCTTACTTTCGAACCATTTTGTGTTTCAGGTTTTACTTTAAGTTTTTAAACTAGAACCGTTAGCAGTACGCAAGATTATCGAGCCACCCAGTAAGGCTGTATATAAATCAATTGTAACTGTGACGTTCATTGTAGCTTCATGGCGCGGACGTCGGAAAGAGTTAGAACCTCCTCCAAACAAGTTTTCAAAAAGAATGACGAAAAAGCCTCCTCCCCAGAAAAACTGACTAAAAATCAAATCCTTCGAAGCTCATCGCTGCCATTAGTACCTGCATGAAAAACCGCCTGCTTGATTAAAAAGTATCTGCATCTCTCCAGTGCTCACCATATTGATCGTACTTTCGACGCTTCTCTGGGTCATTTAGTACATCATAAGCCTCATTTAAGGCTTGAAATTTAGCTTTTGCCTTTGGATCGTCTGGATGTAAATCGGGATGAAACTGCTTTGCGCGTTTTTAAAAAGCCAAGCGAATATCCTTTTGAGGAGTATCGCGGAATCCCCATAATTTTGTAATAATCAATAAATGCCATTTTTATATTTTTATTTTTCCTCTAGCATACACAAAAAGAATGCCCAATTATGAAAAGTTTATCACTTCCAGACACTTTTAAATATCTTATTTACAAGAAAAACAGATAAAAACTATTCATTAAGAATGATGATAAGGCTCACCATTAAGAATGGTCATCGCACGATAAAAGCTGTTCGATAAAGAAAGAGGTACCATTTGATGACTAAATGTCATCCGAGAAAGAGAAATTTTTCTTGCGCCAAACCATAAATATCTTGACTAAAAGCCATAAGGACCTCCTATAATAAAAACTAAGCGTCGCCCACCGCCATTGAGACGACGCTGAATATGATTAGCAAATTCAATAGAGGAAAACTCCTTTCCACCTTCGTCCAACAAGACAACATGATCTCCTGCTTTCAATAATTGCTGGAGTCCTATACCTTTCTGCTATCTTTTTGCTGCTCAAAACTCAAAAGCTTTATTATTCTTCAAATCGGGTACAGTTTGCACTTCAAAGGGAAGATAATGAGTGATACGCTCAGTATAGTCAGCAGCAAGCGCAATAAGGTGTTTATCAATGGTTCTACCAACTTGTATAAAATACGACTTTCATAAAGAAATACATTCATTAACTTGTTCATCGTGGGCTCTACAGAAATCTTATCTAACATTTGAAAGGGGAAACAATAACCTATACGCCATGTCTTGTGAGAACACCTGTGTAAAAAGCAATCATAGTAGCCTCGTCCTCTCCCCAAGCGATGACAAGATAAATCAAAAAGCCATTCCCTGGCACAAGTATCAAATCGAGCTCCGAATAGTCTGCAAGCAACTCACCCATCGGTTCTAAAAATATGAAAATGCTCCCTCTACTAAAGATTCTACTCCAAGATATCTGCGCATTTCCATGTACTCTTCATCAATAACTGCAGGGAGCCAAACTTTTTATCATCATTAAGTGCATGAGCTAATATCGCAGTAGTATCTAGCTCATCAGGCAAAGAAGCAAACAAAGCCACATTTCTTGCGGTCTGATATGGGAATTCTCAAAAAGACTTTGTGCGAGCTGCTCACTATAGAATGCAAGCTGAGTAGCATCAAAGGACTTTTTAGACGACGTATAAGATCCCGTTGTGCATCTTTTTCGGTTCGTACCATTGAGCTAAAAGGAAAAAGAAGTAGTGCGCAAGAAACAGGACACAAGTGCCACATTACGATCAGTTCTCATATGAAAGAAAGTACGATTCATAGAGAATTGGACATAAGCCGTCGCTGGAACAGGAAAAGCTTTTCCTTCGTGAATAAGTTTCACTGCTGTTTGAACAGCCGCATCGCTACGATTTGTATACATAATGGCAGCTTCATCATCAATAGCATCTGCTAGGATATTCGATATGAGGTAACGTTCAAACAACGTTCGCGATTGTATCAACATACGCGGGCGACGTCGTACCCCATTTTTCTCGGCATAGGTAGCAAAGTCCTCCACTAATGAACTTCTCTTCAAGAAAGTTATCATATCACCAAGCCCTGAAATACTACTGAGTTGCTCACGTCTATTATCCGTAAATACATAGGGCAAACTGATACATCAGACCGTTAAGATAGGCCTCACGAAAATAACTTGTCATATTGAGCGTATCGGCAGGGATGAAAACATCAGGAATAATACCACCACCACCATAGACAAAGCGACCGTGTACCGTCTTATATTTCTGTCCACTAGTCTTAATACTATCTGGATTATAATATTCTCCATGCTTCTCGCGCAACAATAAGTCAGCCCTCATAATCTTCCCTCATCTCCAAGCTTATACGGTTTTTGCACACAACGTCCAGAAGGCGTGTAATAACGAGCTTTAGTGAGGCGTAGCATACTGCCATCTTGGAATTCTATAGGCACTTGTACTAATCCTTTTCCGAAGTGTACGGCGACCAACAATCATTGCACGATCATTATCCTGCAAAGCACCACTTAGGATTTCACTTGCGAAGCACTGGTCTCATCGACAAGTACCACCAATGGTAGATTCTGATAACTACCGCGGCCATCACTTAAAATCTTCACGAGGACTCTCATGTCCTTGTGTGTAAACAATAAGACGATTCTTTGGTAAGAATTCATTGGCAATCTGTACTGCAGGTTGTATATATCCGCCAAGATTTCCCTGCAAATCAAGTATTAAAACCCTCGGAAAACCTTGAGTATTGAGTTGTGCTAAAGCAGAAAGAAACTCTGAATATGTATTATCGCCAAAACTATTGATACGAATGTAGCCAACACTTTCACTAACCTTATAAGCAGCTGTTATACTTTTTCACAGGGAACATCACCACGCGTCACAACATAGCTAAGCATTTGCTTTTGCCCCTGGGCGAAGAACACCCTAAGCGAACCTGAGAACCTTTTTGCCCTTTTTAGTCTATTTCGAGTCGCATCTGCTGTAATAGTATCGCCTACATAGGCTTTTACCATCAATATTTACTATACGATCACCAGCTCTAAGCCCAACGCCTTCTGAAGGTCCTCCCTTGACTACCTTTATAACACGAACTGTATCTTTATAGACCGTGAATTGTACTCCACTCCTGAAAAACTGCCCCTTAAGGTCTTGCATACTAGCTTCCACATCTTTGCACTGATATATGTAGAGTGTGGATCAAGTTGCTTGAGTATTTCAGGCATAGATTTCTACCAAATCTGGAATACTAACCGAGTCTACATATTCATCATCAATAAGATGAAACAAATCATTTATCTTATTTGTAGAGGTATTTATAATGCTCAATTTTTCGACCAGAGAAATGTGAAGCAAAAACTACCAATAAGTATTCCTACTATAACGCCCACTGAAACAAGCAGCGGGACAAAACGTGTCTGATTCTTAGTCATTGCTTTCTAAAAACAAATGTTTTACAACAATACCTGCCCTTTTTAAAAGTTCTACCCCGTCATGCAAGCGATAATCGCGCGCATAAATGACACGGCATATACCTGATTGAATGATAAGTTTAGCACATTCGATACAAGGTTCATCTGTTACATACATTGTAGCTCCATCTGAATTATTACCAGATCGAGCAATTTTTGTGAGAGCATTTGCTTCTGCATGAAGAACATAGGATTTAGTTACATTATTCTCATCTTCACATACATTCTCAAAACCTGAGGGCGTACCATTATAACCATCGCTAATTATCATCTTATCTTTAACAATAAGAGCACCTACCTGGCGACGCTCATAATAAGAATTTTTCCGCCCAAATACGCGCCATGCGTAAATAGCGTTTATCTAAGTCAGTTTGTTTTTTTCTTCTGCAGTCATTTATAACTGATAATTACATTGTTACCCGTATTAAACAAAATTTCACTTTAAGATACCATCGCGTTGCATTAACGCATTAATTGATGGCTTGCGACCCCTAAATCGAAGATACAATTGCATGGGAGGTTCTGTTCCACCCTTCGACAAAATATTATCACGGAAACTTTGGGCTGTTGTAGAATCAAAGATTCCATTCTCTTTGAAAAGAGAAAATGCATCAGCATCCAAGACTTCAGCCCACTTATAACTGTAATATCCCTGCAGCATATCCTCCCGACATGATATGCCCAAATTGTACACTCATACAAGCTTCTGGAATTATTGGCAGCAACTGAACGCACTCCCCAAGTCTTTCGTTCAAAATCCCTGAATATCTGCATCGAAAGAATCCGCATTGTATAGTAAGCCATATCTAAGAGCCCAAAACTTACCTGTCGAATACAAGCATAAGCAGCCTGAAACGTACGACTTTTTCTGTAGCTTTTTCTATATAACAATCAGGAATTGTCTCACCTGTAATATAATGTTGGGCAAAGGTTTGAAGAAATTCTTTTCAGTGCTATAGTTCTCCATAAACTGAGAAGGCAATTCTACAAAAATCTAAATAAACATTTGTACTGCTCAAAGACTGATAACAAGTCTGAGCAAAGATGCCATGGAGCGAATGACCAAATTCGTGAAGAAAAAGTCTCTACTTCCCCGAGTGTCAAGAGAGCTGGTTTTATCGGACGTAGGTTTACTAAAATTCATCACAATACTTGACATGAGGATGCGTATCAGCACACTGCTCTTTATAAGATGTCATCCATGCACCACTTTGCTTACCTGATCGAGGAAAGAAATCAATATAAAGAACTGCCAGGAAACTACCATCTTTATCAAAAGACCTCATAGGCATCCACATCTGGATGATAAATGGGAATCTCTGCGTTCTTCTTAAATGAAAATTCCATACAGACGGCTGGCTAAATCAAAAACGCCACGTTTGACAGCAGACAATTCAAAATAAGGGCGTAGCACTTCTGGATCAAGTTCGTATTGTTCTACATAGAGCTTATGGCTATAATAGCTGAAATCCCAAGGCTGAAAAATCTTCAATTCCATCTACTTTTTGCACGCGCTTCAACAATTTTTCACTTCTTGCTTTGCTGGCTCCAAATATGCATCTATAAGCTTATTCAGTAAGTCATATACATTCTCTGTAGTTTCCTGCCATACGACGCTTTAGAGCATAAGCAGCATAAGTAGGAAAACCTAACAACTGTGCAATTTACGGCGTAGATTCACAATTTTGATGAACCACATCAAAATTGTTATTTTTTTATCTTGCAGAGTACACTGACTATTATAGGCCAAATACAACTGACGGCGAAGTTCACGATTGTCCGCATATTTCATAAATGGTCCATAACTTGGAAACTTCAAAGTGAAGAGCCATCCTGTTTTACCTTTTTCTTTTGCTGCTTCGGCGGCTTTGTACCAGCTGACTTTCAGGCAGGCCGCTTAGCTTTTTCTTCGCTATCAACAAACAATTCGTAGGCATTTGTTGCTTTGAGATGATTCTGAGAAAAAGTGATTGTTAGCTGTGAAAGTTCAGATGTAAGAATGCGCAACTTTGCTTTATCCGCATCATTCAAATTTGCACCATTTCGCTCAAAGCCTTCGTATGTTTTTCCAGCAACATGCGCTGCTCTGATGTTAAACTGTCCGGCGCATTATTATAAAACAGCTTTGACGCGGCTAAAGAGTTCTACATTCAAGTTTATATTATTTATGTGCTCTGACAACAGTGGAGCCATACGCTGCGTGAGTTGATCCAATTCTTCGTTGGTCTCAGCACCAGCAAGATTGAACATTACAGTCATTGCATCAGCAAGCAAAATGGCCTGTCTTATCCATTGCCTCTATCGTATTTTTCAAAAGTTGGGAGCTCAGGGTTCTCACAATAACTTTTATCTCTTCGTTTTTCTTGACACATTCCTTCAAAAATCGCCTCTTCAATATCCTTCAACGTAATGCGATTGAAAAGGAAAAGTTTCATGAGGAGTGCCATATAAAGTATAAAATGGATTCATTCTTTTTCTTCATTTATGATTGAGCAACCGTTGTATTTCTTCAAATTTATCACCTTGATTCAACGACATATATAGGCGATACAACAATGGCCCCCAAAGGTGTAGTCGGTTTGGTGCTTGCTCACGGTACAATTCCAAATATGGCTGAGCCTATAAGATAATAATTACGACGTTTTTCAGTGCCTCCTTATACGCATGACTTGTGATTGTAGTTGAAAATCCACTTGCGCAGCCAAATTACAATAAGCTGCACCTATGTAATAATTAGCATCAATGATAGTAGAATCTTGCAAAAGGATTTGTTGAGAATATTCAATAGCTTCACGATTCTTTCCTAGGTTCATCAAAGCTAAACCTTCGCAGCATAAACATTTTTCGGATTCACATTCTGCAACAAAGAATCGGAAAGGTTCAGTGAGGATTCATAATCACCATGCCCGGTGTAATAATCGGACAACTCCGTAAAGAAAAAGCATCATTTGGGAAAGCCTTTAATCCTTCGCGTACATATTGAAGATATACGGCCGAATCTCCTATAGCTGCATAAGCTTCAGCTGCTGTCTTCAGAATACTGGCTCTCATCTTACTTGTGTCTTGCAATGCTATTGGCGTATAGTCTATAGCCTTTCTATATTCATTCCGTAGATAGGCCGCACGCACAAGAACTGCTGCCGTCTGCACATATTCATAAGTTTTCAGTATAGATTTATCACTTCCCATAAAGCAGTATTTGGAATATCCACAGCCATTTTTAGTAGATTGACTGCTTCTCTGTAATTTTTACTATAAAAGTAACGGCCTCCCACGGATAGATTACGATAATAATGATGAAGAAGTTCTCCATGAGATTTTTGGAACATGATACGTCCCTTCCCTTCGCTAATAAACGATGCTCGACGGAATCGCACTTTGAGTGCATAATCATAGATACCATACACCGTACGAAAAATTGCACAGTATCATAGGGTTGCTTTAAGATATGCTTTTTCATTAAGGGCTTCATCTCAAGTTTATATTAGCTTGCATACCATAATCATACAATTTTTGGATAAGTGCAAGCCACAGAATCTTTTCTCCAACTTACGCACCTGATTAAGCAACTCAGAAGCGTTCTTCTGTTTTAGCAATAATTTCAAGTCTTTCAGTACTTTCTGTGCCGACAAAGACGAAAAAGCATAGCATCAGGAACAGAGAAATAGAGATAAAAATCCGATAAAACATTGACTCAATAAGCTTTTTGTTCTTTTGTTAGTATGCAAATTTAAAACAATCTATGCGAAGCACAAAACCCACTGATATAATAAGTCGTTTCAACTATGAGACATGGAGACAGACATAAGTTCAAAATGAGGAAATATTTACTGACAACCATACACTAATGTACCAGTGCATCCAAGATGTATAATTAAGAAATTCCCCTATTTACGATATTCTTCACTATATATTTCACAAAAAGAGATAATTTTCTAAAAAGTCTTTCATCCTTCAAAGTTATTAGTAAGAACCGACAAACTTCAAAGAGTAAAGTTTCTAAAGCTAAAAACACTTCTGAAGAAAAATAAAGAAAAGCAATATAGATAATCGAAGATATCCTTATGGTGACAGAAAATATGATAAGAATATCATTTGTCCCCATTGCATCGCCTGAGTTGCATTTACTCTCAATATCTGCACACGTTCTAACAGACAGTTTATAATTAAATTAGAAAAGATGTCTTACCTTTGTGGGTTCTAAGGATAAAAACATAATGAATGAGTTTATATTACATTCCGCCCTATCAGCCAATGGGTGATCAGCCTGAGGCTATCCACCAGCTTACAACCTGTGCTAGAGAAGGAGCCCGTGCACAGGTCCTTCTAGGTGTAACTGGATCGGAAAGACTTTTACAGTAGCTAATGTTATTAAAAATCTCAACAAACCTACGTTGGTATTGAGTCACAATAAAACATTAGCGGCACAACTCTATCACGAATTTAAAGGATTCTTTCCTGAAAATGCAGTAGAATATTATGTATCTTATTATGACTATTATCAGCCAGAAGCCCTATATTGCTCAGACTGACACATATATTGAGAAAGACTTAGCGATCAACGAAGAAATCGATAAGTTGCGATTAGCATCTCTTTCAGCTTTGCTTAGCGGTAGGAAGGATGTTGTCGTAGTTAGTTCTGTTAGTTGTATTTATGGTATGGGAAATCCCGCAGCATTTTTATGAAAAATGTGATAGAATTAAAAGTAGGCAAAAGCTTTTGTACTCAACACCTTATTACGAAGATTAGTAGACGGACAATATATCCGTAATGATGTTGCTCCAAAAGCTGGAGATTTTCGTGTAAACGGCGACACTGTCGATATTTTTAGCTTACTCTGATGATATTCTTCGCATAACATTTTTGGGGAGACGAAATAGAAACAATCGAAGAAAATTGATGCACAAAGTGGAATTCGCTTAGGAAGTTTCTGATCAATACAAGATTTATCCTGCAAATCTTTTCTTAACATCAAAAGAGACGCAAGAACTGGCCATCCGACAGATACAGGATGATCTCATGCTGCAATGTGAGAACTTTTGAAAAACATGGGAAAAACATTAGAGGCAAAACGACTGAGTGAGCGTGTGAACTATGATATAGAAATGATTAGAGAATTGGGACATTGCAGTGGTATTGAAAATTATAGTCGGTACTTTGATGGTCGAAAAAGCAGGAACTCGTCCCTACTGTCTCGTTGGATTTCTTTTCCAAAAGACTTCCTCATTGTCATAGATGAAAGCCGCGTGACAGTCCCTCAAAATTAGAGCCATGCGCGAAGGAGACCGTAGCAGAAAAGAAGCCTTAGTGAATTACGGATTTCGTTTGCCAGCAGCACTCGACAACCGACCACTAAGTTTTGATGAATTCCATGATATGGCGAATCAGTATCTACATATCAGCTACACCTGCAGATTATGAACTGCAGGAAGCTGAAGGAGTTGTTGTTGAACAAATAATACGACCTACTGGCCTGCTGGATCCACCTATGAGAGGTACGCTCTAATGATTTCCCCGTAGACGATCTAATGGATGAAATTAGAACCTGTATCCATCTTGACGAACGTGTACTTGTAACTCACACTAACGAAAAAGATGGCAGAAGAATTAAGCGAATATTTCATTGAAGTAGGTATTAGAACGGCTTATATACATAGTGATGTCGACACCCTAGAACGAGTGCGAATCATGGAAGATCTTCGCCGAGGAGTGTATCAAGTTCTAGTGGGGTTAACCTATTGCGTGAGGGACTAGATCTTCCTGAAGTTGTTTTGTAGCTATTCTTGATGCAGATAAAGAGGGTTTTCTTAGAAATGCTCGAAGCCTCACACAGACAGCTGGACGTGCAGCCCGTAATGTAAAACGGTCGTGTCATCATGTATGCCAACAAGGTTACAGGAGCTATGCAACAAACAATTGATGAAACAAATCGTCGCAGGGCCAAACAAATAGAATATAATCAAAAACATGGTATTCAACCTTCTCCAATCAAGAAGAGCATTGGTAGGAATGAATTAGCCAAGATTTCAGAAGAACAACAGCAGGAGAAAGACATTTATAGAGAAGCGCTATCAGGAGATTTTAATAATACCACAAGTATTGCAGCAGAAGCTGATGCTATTTACGGAGCAGAAGAACCGCTCGAACAACGGAAGGAACGTCTTCAGAAAATGATGACGGAGGCAGCTCACAAGTTTGATTTTATCTTGGCTGCTCAAATACGAGATGAGCTATTAGCACTTGACAAGAAATAAGTAATTATTTGTATTTCAAGTTTAGAAAGCATAACTTTGCAACAAACGAAATCGAACAAGGCTATGATGAGAAAAGCAAATTTATGGAATAAAAATAATGAAAGCTGCACTAACTATTCCTGGTGATGCGTTGATCGTAAAGAGTTTCTCTCTTCCACTCTCAACAAAGCGCTCCCCCAGACAAGATAAGTAAAGTACTGGAGTTACGTCCTGCCGCAGTCATTAAATGTTCTGTCATTGATAATTTAGCAACACGCCTTATAAAAATACCACACTCGTGCAGTTACAACACTTTCAACTCTAACGGGAATTCCTGGTGGACCGACCATCTTGGCATCTATCCCAACGGATTTAGCACAATATTATTACCACGTCTTTGTTCTTGCACAAAAGCTTGCATACTTATATGGCTTTCCTGACCTTAGAGAAACAGATGAAAAAGGAAATCCACAAGTCACGGACGACATGATGGATATGCTTACCCTCTTCGTTGGCACGATGATGGGGACTGAGATTGCAAACAAAGCACTGCGCGATATTTGTTTAGACCTTACAATACAAATATCGAAGAAAGTACCTCAAAAAGTTCTTACCCGCTCTATCTACTACCCACTAGTCAGACAAGTGGCTCCAACACATAGGCGTTGATCTCTAAAAACTCAGTACCAAAAACCATTGGAAAAATTCATTCCAATTATTGGCGGCATTATTTCAGGAACCGTCACCTACGCAACATTTTATCCTGGTGCACAACGTTTGCAAAAAGACCTTACACACTCAATTCGATTTATTGGGAGCAGAGACTTCTAAAACAAAGATGCAGATGTCAACAGATGACATTGAGCACCTCGTTGTCAAAGCACTGATTAATATGAGCTCTATGAATGAGCTGAATAAAGAGAAGAAACAACATTTTATCTTCCACTATATACAGCATACTACACTTATAAATACAGAAAAGGAACTTTGCAGAGAATCTTCGTGAAGGACATGTATTCAAAATAGATTTCAGAAAAATTTAAGGACGACCCTATTTGCTCCACTCAACTAATGAGACTACTTACCGAGATCATTCATATCAGTAATAAAATCAGTGTCAATGAAAAAAATTTATTTGTATAAAATAGCTCGTGAGCTTAATTACTCAGTATCAGAAACAGAAGAATTTCTTCATAACATACAAATCATATAATTATGTCGAGGAAAAGATAGGACTAGCCTCGCGATCATGCAGGCTTCAAACTAAAAAGAATTTGTCAAAACTTATCTAAAAACAAAAAGGATTAGAATGGAAGATTTTGGGACGAACTCAGAAGAAAGCTGCGACTATCCTGACTATGCTCACGCTTTAGCCACTGCAATTGAAAAGGGAGAAATAAAAACGCGGCATTGCCATCTGCGGTAGTGGAGAAGGTATTAGCATGACCTCAATAAGCATCAAAAATCAGAGCTGCACTCGTTTGGATTCCAGAAATTGCTCATCTCACCCGGCAGCATAACGATGCGAACGTTTTGTGTATGCCAGGTAGATTTATCAATGAAGAAGAGGCCAAGAATATCACGGACGAATTCCTCTACACTGCTTTTTGAAGGAGGACGCCACACACGCAGAATTGAGAAAATTCCCATTCCGAAAGCGTGATTTTCGAGCTTCTTCTTTGTGCTTCAAGCCTTTGCACTATCTTTGCACTCGCTAAAAATAAGTAGAAACAAACAATTGATGCAAAAATGACTAAAGCAGATTTAGTATACACCATTTCTGAAAAACAGGCTTGGATAAACGCACTGTTCTCAATATCGTTGAAGCCTTTATGGAGACAGTGAAAGATTCTCTCGCTGAAGAGAAAATGTTTATCTCCTCGTGGATTCGGTAGTTTCATACTCAAGAAACGTGCACAGAAAACGGGACGAAACATTACTCGGAATACAACGCTCATTATTCCTGAACACAATATTCCTGCGTTCAAAACCCCTCGAAAGAATTCAGTCAATCTAGTAAAATAAGATTATCTCACATTTTAACGGTAAAAATATAAGATTATGCCAAAACGGTAAGAAGAAAAAGACACAAGATGTCTACACACAAGCGTAAAAAACGCCTGAGAAAGAATCGTCATAAGAGCAAATAGTCTCCAAAGACGACTCATTAATTGAGGATTGCGAAACAGGATTCAAACTTCATGGAGACACCTTCATAGAGTCATCCTATTTCTCAATTCTCTTTTTTGTAAACTACGAACTAAAACATTAAACCTCACAAAAGATTATGACAAGTGAAGTAATAGTAGATGTTCGCGCCAAAGAAATCTCGATCGCTCTACTTGAAGATAAGCGCCTCGTCGAATATCAACAAGAAGGACGTGAAGCACATTTTTCTGTGGGTAATATCTATCTTGCAAAAAGTCATCATGCCAGGGCTTTAATGCTTTGTTTCGTGAATGTCGGATATGAGCGAGATGCATTCCTCCATTATCTAGATTTGGGTATTCGCTATCGCTCATTAGATAAATACATGAGCCTACTGGGGATGGAACAAAGACGTTTCCATCACAAAAGCTCTGGGACAAAGCGATCTTGAAAAGGAAGGAAGCGTTCAGAATATTGTAAAAACAAGGACAAGAAGTACTCGTTCAAATTCAAAAAGAGCCAATATCTACAAAAGGCCCTCGTGTAAGTTGTGATATTAGTTTCCAGGAAGATTTCTTGTCCTAATTCCTTTTAGTGACAAGATCTCCGTTTCCTCAAAAATCAAGAGTAGTCAAGAGCGTGCTCGCCCTCAAACAACTTATTCACAGTATTAAGCCAAAAAGGGTTTGGTGTCATAATCCGAACTGTTGCAGAAGGCAAACGAGCAAGCGAACTCGACTTGGAAATCAAAATCCTTTCACCGACGTTGGGAAGAGACTACTCACAGGTGCGGAAAGCACGTCAAGCACAAAAGAAAATAGAAGCTGAAGCAAAATCTCCACAACAGCCTTACAAAAATTATAGACCAACCTGTTGCTATGAAGAAACGAGTCGAGCTGTGGCTCTGCTTCGTGATCTCTTCAACTCCTCTTACGAAAAACATCTATATTAACAATAAAGAAGTTTTTGATGATATTCGTGCCTATGTTTCCATGATTGCTCCTACGCGCCTAGATATCGTAAAAATTGTATCAAGAAATGTCCCTATTTTGATAATTTCTCCGTTACTCGACAGATAAAAAGTTCCTTTGGTCGTACTGTAACTTACAAACATGGTGCATATCTAATTATCGAACACACTGAAGCTCTTCATGTGTCGATGTCAATAGCGGTAATCGTTCGCGTTCTCCTGAAGGACAAGAAGTGAATGCACTTGATGTAAACTTAGGTGCAGCCGATGAACTTGCCCGCCAATTACGTCTACGTGATATGATTATTGTTGTTGACTTTATTGACATGAGCTCAAACCAGAAAAGACAGACGAAGTTATATGAACGCATGGTAGAAAATATGAAGGGCGATCGCGCCTGTCATAATATCCTTCCTTTGTCTAAATTTGGACTTATGCAAATTACGAGACAACGCGTCCGCCCCATAGAAGAGCCTAATGTTGAAGAGATCTGCCCCTACTTGTGGAGGTTCAGGTAAAATAAAAGCCAAGCATCCTCTTTACTGACTTACTTGAAGGAAAAATACGACAATTATCACAACAGCTTCATTTCAAGCGAATCCGACTACACGTTCATCCCTTATGTTGCTGCTTACCTCAATAAAGGTTTAATCTCTTAAACGAAAGTGGCAATTTAAATATAAAACAAGCATACAACTCATCCCCGATGAAGGACTAGCCTATTTACAGTATCAATTCTATAATGACAAAGGCGAAGAAATCGATGTATGAGAGAAGTTAAAGAAATGGCATAAAGTCATAGAATAAAAGAGGCAAAGTTCATCAAAGCTTTGCCTTCTTTATTTCATTAAGTGATACCACATTAACTCTGCAAAATTAATAATATATATCACGAAAGTTATATGCTCAACGTAGAATTATTTACGAAAGTCAGTTGTCGAGCTTATGAATTATAAGGCCACTGCAAGTTTTTGGCTCAAACCATGCTAGCCTTAGGGGGCATAATCCGACCTGCATCTGCAATAGCAATAATTTGCTGCATCGTAACAGGATATAAACAGCAAGTGCAGCTTTTCATTTCACTCGCTATCACACGACGCTTCAATTCTCCTACTCCGCGGAGACCACCAACAAAATCTATACGATGATCTCCACGTAAATCTGTAATATTAAGCAGTTTATCAAGAATCAATCTAGACGAAATATCTACGTCAAGGACGCCTCTAGGGATCTGACGGTTCAAAGGTACCAGGACGAGCCTGAAGCTTTATACCAATGCCCTCTAAATAAAAGAGAGAATTCATGAAATGTTGAGAGCATATTCTTTTAATACCGAGATCTTTCAACAATAAAGTCAGCATCAGGTGCTGCAAGAAACTCCTGTGGAGTAAGTCCATTCAAATCTGTAACAACACGATTATAACCAAGGATTGTAAGTTGATTTTCAGGAAAACATACAGCCATATAGAAATTATATTCTTCCTCACCCTGTATTTTTAGAGATTCTGCTAGCTATCTCCTGTCCCCATCTAGAGCTGCAGCTGCAGATCTATGATGCCCATCAGCAATATAAAGAGCATCCATCTGCTCAAATTCAGCAGTAATCATAAAAATATCTTTCTCGTCTTCAATTAGCCAAAAACGATGTCCAAACCCATCTATAGGAGCAATAAAAATCATACTCAGGCTTTTGAGTGGCATAATGATTTATGATTTCCGTAAGTATCAGGACGCTCTTTATAAGCAAGGAATACAGGCTCTATATTTGCACGTGTATGATGGATACGTGACTGATCTTCCTCTTTATCGCGACGAGTTAGTTCGTGCTTCTTAATTACATTATTAAGATAATCTTGGATCATGACAACAAACAACAAAAACCATATTGTAGTATACCCATTCATTGTTTGCGCATAAAGGTAGTAGTTTTCCTTTTTATCTTGTGAGAAGCCAGCCTTTTGCTTGAAATTTTAAGAATTGTTCTGCTCCACTTTTATAAACGCGAAGTCATACTCACTAGTTCCTTCAGGAAAATTGATTTCAGGTTTAATAATGTGATAAAGCGACATTTCATTATCGCCAGCTTCGGCACATGCCTCATCAGAATCTAGTACATCGTAAGGACGACATTCTATTTGCTCAACTAATTCTTTGGGAGGACGAATTCCTTGAAAGGTTTGATTCTTGCCATAAGATTTTTGAAATGAATGATTTTAAAGATAAAAAGACAGGATAAAAGGAGATGAGTTCATTAAATATCTCATCTTACACATTGTATAATACTTACTTATGACTTTGGAAACGAGTCACTCCGTCTTTTGAAAAATCAACATCTGATTTGCAGCTGCAAGCCCTGCATTGATATTAGCCTCTGCAGTTTGAGCTCCCATCTTCTTAGGAGTTGCAAAGTAGCGATCGCCGAGTTTTTCGCAAGCCTCATATCGGCTGCAAGTTGAAGATCACTAATATAGCGCAAATCTGTACGCTCTTGTAAAAATACTAATGAGTTCAGATTCATTAATTACATCTTGACGAGCTGTATTAACAAAGAATTGCATTTGGTCTCATGGAAAGCAATCAACTTAGCATTAATACTATTCTTGGTCTCTGGAGTAGAAGGAATATGAAGACTTATAACATCACATATACGGAATAATTCTTCTGCAGAATTCACTTGTATTACGCCGTGCTGAACAGAAAATTTCTTGCGGACAATAAAGCATCATACATAAACTTCCATCCAAACCTTTAGCCACATCGAGCCACATTTTGAGGAACGTTTCAAAAGCTAAAAGTCCTAATTTCTTACCCATCAATTCCGTTCCGGATTTGCCATTATAATGATTACGAACAGTAAATAGAAGAAGGCCACAAGTTCTGCAACAGCTATTTGAATTCTGTCCAGGGAGTATTCATTACAACAATACCATGTTGCGTTGCAGCTTGCAAAATCAACATTGTCAAAACCTGCACCAGCACGGACAATAATCTTCAATTCTGGAGCAGCATCCATGACTTCAGCATCAATTTTTATCAGAACGAATGATAATTGCATTCGCATCTTTGACTGCTCCTCAAAGTAACTCTGACTTTTTCTGTATATTTTCTAACAAAAATTAGTTCAAATCCTGCCTTTTCTACAATTTCTCGAATACCTCTCAACTGCGACAGAGGCGAAGGGCTTTTGCGTTGCAACTAAAATTTTCATAGTCAATAATAAATAAAAAGTTAGTAAAGGATAAGAGAGTGACAAGTGAACAGATACCAAGAACTGTTCAACTTGTCATTCTGTAATCATTTTTAATGCTTTGCTTCAAAAATCCCTGCATACAAGCAATTAAAAAGCCTTAACACCTTCTAATGGCATTTGCATTATAGCATGAAGCACGGAAGCCACCACATCACGGTGTCCCTTGATTCCCCAAATACCACGTTCTAGAGCAAAAACAAGGAATTCGGATTCTAGCTCTTTATACTCGTCTCACCATAAATCAAAGCAAATATTCATACGGCTACGATCTTCTTTCACTGCTGTTCCCGTAAAACACTTATTACGATCAATTTCGGCATAAAGTAAGTCTGCACGTTCTTGAGCACGACGGTTCATTTCTAAAACACCGCCTTGAGCTTTTTACCCAACGAAGTGTTTGCAAAGCTGAATAAATAGGAATCACAGGAGGAGTATTAAACATAGAACCCTTCTTAACATGAGTACGATAATCTCAGCATTGTAGGAATAGTTCTACTAACCTTACCAAGAGCTTCTATCTTTACAATTACAAAGGTTACGCCTGCCATAGATATGTTCTTTTGTGCACCCCATATATCATCGTATACTTACTTACATCTACTGGACGAGAAAGAATGTCACTAGACATATCACAGATAAGAGGAATGGAGATTCAAAATCTTTTCAGATATTCAGTACCATAAATAGTATTATTAGAAGTAACATGTAAATAGTCACATCTCGTGGAATCTCAAAATTCTTAGGGATATGTAAAATTTTTATCCTTTGATGACGCAACTCACAACATCTCCAAACAACTCTCGCCTCTTTTAGAGCTTTTTGTTGCCCATACACCTGTGTTTACATAAGCTGCTTTTTCGAGAAGGTTGTATGGGATCACACAGAACTCTAGACTTGCGCCACCTCCGAGGAATAATACACTATACCCTGTCAGGAATGCCTAAAGCTCTTTCATAAGATCTCGAGCCTCATCAATCACAGCCTGAAATTCTTTACTACGATGGCTCATTTCCATCAGAGATAGACCATGCCATTAAAGTCCACACATGCTTTGAGCAGTAGCTTTCATAACTTCCTGCGGAGAATTGAAGGCCCGCACCAAAATTATATTTCTTCATGTCCGTTGAATAATTAGATGTTAGTTAAACAATTATTTCGTTGGCGAATGTAAGGAGATTTACTGGTTTCTCCAAATAATGCGAATAAATTTTCAAAAGTATAACTTCATATTTATACAAATAGATTTCACAGTCAAAAATATGTTATACAACATGGTTTTATATTTTGCCAACTTCAAAATTCTCACCACTTTGCGGCCGAAACAAATTTTACAACTGCAGGCACACCGCATAATACCTATTCAATAAAACAAAAAGCCATCACTATGAAAGTTTACGATTCTCACGACATTAAGAACATTGCCCTGTTAGGTAATGACGGCTCAGGTAAGACCACACTAACTGAAGCTTTGCTCTATGAGAGTGGTCGCATAAAACGCCGCGGGCGCATCACCATGAAAAATACCGTTAGCGACTATTTTCCTGTTGAACAGAGACTATGGATATTCAGTCTTCTCACTATATTCCATGTAGAAAGATAACAAGAAATTAAATATCATCGATTGTCCTGGATCTGATGTATTTTTGTTGGTGCAGCTATTACGGCACTTAATGTCAGAGATACTGCGATACTTCTTATAAAATGGTCAATACGGTCCAGAAGTAGGTACGCAAAACCACTTCCTACACAGACAAACTTCAGAAGCCTGTTATCTTCCTCGTCAACCAATTAGATTCTGAGCTCTGCGATTATAATAATATAGTAGAGCAACTACAAGGTATTTATGGATCAAAAAGCTATTCTGTACAATACCCTGTAAAAACAGGGCCAGACTTCAATTCGTTGATAGACGTTATTCTCATGATTAACATGGGGGAGAAGAAGGTGGACAACCCTACAATAGAAGACATTCCTGCAGAGGAAAAAGGAACGAGTCACAAGAAATGCATAAAGCATTAGTAGAAGCTGCAGCAAAATGACGAAAAACCCTCATGGAAAAATTCTTTGAAACAGAACAACTTACTGAAGATGAGATGCGTGAAGGTATTCGCAAAAGGAATGGTCACTGCAGCATTTTTCCCTATATTCTGTATGCGCGTATAAGAATATAGGGGGTCGGTCGTTTAATGGAATTCCTTGGTAATGTAGTACCATTCGTTGACGAATGCCTGCAGTACATAACACAAGAGGTGAAGAAGTCTTATTAGATCCTAAGGGCCAACAAGCGTTTACTTCTTTAAAACAGGAGTAGAACCACATATCGAGAAGTACAATACTTTAAAGTCATGAGTGGTACTCTAAAAGAAGGAGATGAACTCACAAATGCAGACAGAGGCACAAAAAGAACGCATAGCACAAATATTTACTTGCGCAGGAGCTCAACGCGATAAAGTAGAAAAATGCTAGCTGACGACATAGGATGTACAGTCAAGCTAAAAAGACGCATACGAACGGGAAACACTCTAAACGGAGCAAATTGTGAGAATCGTTTCAATTGGATAAAAATATCCAGAGCCCAAATACATACGAGCCATTAAAGCTGTCAATGAATCTGACACAGAAAAGATGATGCAAGCCATTCAGCGCATGCGTCTTGAAGACCCAACATGGGTTATTGAACAAAGTAAAGAGTTAAGACAGACTCTTATCAAAGGACAAGGAGAATTCCATCTTCGTACACTTAAGTGGCGTTTAGAAAATCTCGATAAAATACCCGTTGAATTCTATGAACAAAAATTCCTTTATCGCGAAACAATCACTAAGTCTGCAAAAGGAGATTATCGACATAAAAAAACAGTCCGGTGGTGCAGGACAATTCGGTGAAGTATACTAATTGTTGAACCCTATCATGAAGGAATGCCAGATCCCACAAGCTACAACTTTGGTGGACAGGAAATTCGTGTTAACATCAAGGGAAAAAGAAGAAATTCCGTTAGAATGGGGTGGCAAATTGGTATTTATTAACAGCGTTGTTGGCGGAGCTATTGATACTCGATTTATGCCTGCAATTCTTAAAAGGTATCATGAGCAGAATGGAGCAAAGGGCCATTAACAGGTTCTTATGCTCGTGATGTTCGAGTTGTAGTATTTGACGGAAAAATGCACCCAGTTGATTCCAATGAAATTTCATTCACTTTAGCTGGTCGAAACGCCTTCAGTCAAGCGTTTCGCGATGCAGGTCCTAAAATTCTTGAACCCATCTATGACGTTGAAGTTTTCACACCAGTAGAAGCAATGGGTGATGTAATGAGCGATTTACAAGGTCGTCGAGGTATGATTATTGGTATGGTAGATGAAAATGGCTATCAGAAGTTATCAGCAAAAGTCCCTTGAAAGAAATGTCTCAACTACGCCACTACATTAAGTAGTTTAACAGGTGGTCGTGCAAGTTTCATTATGAAGTTTGCTTTCTTATGAACTAATACCTACAGATTTGCAGAAGAAACTCATTGAAGAGTTCTCAAAACAGAACGAAGAAGAAGCATAACACTTCTAAAAAGCGAAGAGCCCTCCATTTTCATCTTGAGGGCTCTTTTATAGATCCCAATACCGTATAAAAATAAGAGTAATTTGGAGTTTCTTCATACTTATTGTACCTTCGCAGCAAATTTTTCTAAAACAAGTATGGAAACTATTCAGGTAAAGGACAAAACTTTCACCGTTTCAATTTCTCGAGAAGAGATTCAGAAGCGCGTCTCAGAAGTAGCAGCACAAATAAGTAAGACCTTAACGGCAAAAACCACTATTTCTTGCCGTACTGAATGGTGCTTTTGTTTTTGCGGCAGATTTAATACGAGGAATTTCTACCGATTGTGAAATTACGTTTGTTCGAGTTGGCCTCCTATACAGGAACAAAATCAACAGGCATCGTAAAAAGAACTTATAGGTTTAAATGAGAACATAGAAGACCGCCATATTGTTATCGTTGAGGATATTATTGATTCAGGTAAAACCATGGAGGAATTATTAGCAATGTTGCAGGCACGTCATCCAGCCAGTATCAAAATAGCCTCTCCTAGTAAAACCAGGAAATTTGAAGGTAGATCTCGACATTCCTTATTGCTGCTTCAAAATCCCCAACGACTTTATTGTAGGTTACGGGCTTGATTATGATGGTGAAGGTAGAAACTTATCAGAAATATACACCATCAAATAAGAAGAAACACACAAAAGGATAATTCAAAAATATGAAAAAATTTAGTTATTTTTTGGTGCTCCAGGCTCAGGCAAGGGGACTCAAAGTGATCTTTTTGGTTAAGAGATATGGTTTTTAAACACATCTCAACAGGTGATGTCTTGCGTGGAGAAATAAAAAGGCACAGAGCTGGGAAATACTGCTAAAAATTACACTGATAATGGTCAGTTAATTCCAGACTCGCTGATGATTGACATTCTCGCAAGTACATACGATAGTCTATGTCCCTGCGATGGTATTATCTTTGATGGTTTTCCTCGTACCATACCTCAAGCAGAAGCATTAAAGAAGATGTTAGCTGACAGAAATACTGAAGTTAGTGCTATGCTCGAGCTTGATGTTCCAGAAGAAGAACTTATCGCTCGACTTATCAATCGTGGCAAAACTTCTGGCCGCGCTGACGATAACGAAGAAACAATTCAAAAAGCGTTTAAATGTCTATAAGAATCAAACAAGTCCTCTCATTGAATGGTACACTTCTGAGGGACTTTGTCATTCTATCAAGGGTATTGGTTCTCTCGAAGAAATCGAAGCAGCTCTTTGTAAAGTTATTAACGAACTCTAAAATCATTATACACAAACGAATTACACAATACCTCACCAATAGTGAGGATGTGTAGTTCGTTTTTCTTTTTATTCAAATTTTATCTAACCTCTTTGGTCTCACTCGAAGAAAAATATGGAATCCAACTTCGTTGACTACGTAAAAATTTATTGTCGTTCTGGAAAAAGGAGGACGCGGCTCGATGCATTTACACCGTGCGAAGTATCAACCAAATGGTGAGTCCCGACGGAGGAGATGGAGGACGCGGTGGAAACATATATTTAGAGGAAATCACAACTACTGGACTCTTCTCCACCTGCGTTATGAGCGTCATGTTTTTTGCTGGACATGGTGGTAATGGCGGAAAAATCTCTCCTGCATGGTGCCGATGGGCAAGACTGCTATATAGACGTCCCTTGCGGCACAGTTGCCCTACGATGCTGAAACAGGTAAATATATCTGCGATGTTACAGAAGATGGACAAGTCGTGATGCTGCTAAAAAGGTGGGCGTGGCGGAAAAAGGCAATTGGCATTTCCGAACTGCTACTAATCAGACACCACGTTATGCACAACCCGGAGAACCTATGCAAGAGATGATGAGTTATCCTGGAATTGAAATTACTAGCAGATGTTGGCCTCGTTGGTTTTTCCAAATGCAGGTAAATCCACACTTCTCTCTGCAGTTTCTTCTGCAAAGCCAAAAATTGCCAATTATCCTTTCACCACGATGGAACTCGAGTCTAGGCATTGTCCCCTATCGTGACAACCAAAAGCTTTTGTTATGGCAGACATTCCTGGTATCATTGGAAGGAGCTGCCGAGGGAAAAGGACTAGGACTTCGCTTTCTCCGTCATATTGAACGTAATTCTCTTACTGTTCATGGTTCCTGGAGACTCTGATGATATCAAAAAGAATACGAGGTACTCTTGGGTGAGTTAGAAAAAGTTTAATCCTCAGATGCTCAATAAGCACAGAGTCTTAGCAATCACTAAATCCGACCTCTTAGACGATGAGCTTATTGATTTGCTGAGTGTCGATTTGCCCACAGATCTTCCAGTCGTATTCATTTCAGCAGTTGCGGGCAAAGGAATCCAAGAATTAAAAGATTGCCTTTGGAAAGAACTCAATAGCGAGAGTAACAAATTACAAGCTGTTTCTGAAGGAGGGAGTATCATCCATCGCGATCGTGAAGTACGTATTTTTAGATCAAGACTTTGAGGAATGGGAACCCGACTTTTGAGGAAGAAACAGATGAAGACATTCTTGACTTAGAAGACATAGAAATTCTTGATGACTGAAACTGATATTTTTGAGTATTCGCTTGACAATAGAGTTCGAGCATTCTCTACAACAAGAAAAAGGAGGGTAAGTACAGGAAACTACTCCTCCTTTAATATATCTCACTACTGCAACGATAGGCTCAAGAACGTGCAAGAAAAATCGCAATCGACTCAGCCTACTACTTGACATTCCTAGTGAGCGTATCATTGTACCACGACAAGTTCATCTAACAGCAGTACAAGCTGTTACATCACATACAAAGAATACAGATCTAGAACATAGATGCTGTTATCACCAATGAGAAGCAATTATGCATTGGTATATCAACAGCCGACTGTGTTCCTATCCTCCTCTACGATACAACAAAACAAGCAATCGGTGCAGTTCATGCAGGATGGCGAGGTACTGTTGGAAAAATAGTTTGCAAAACCATTCAAAAATGCAAGAGCATTACAACTCATTTCCTCAAGACCTCAAAAGCTATTATAGGTCCAAGTATCAGTAAAAGAAGCCTTCGAAGTCGGTGATGAAGTATATGATGCTTTTGCTACTGCAGGGCTTTTACGATGTCGGAAATTGCAGAACGTCGAGAGAAATGGCATATTGATTTATGGGCAGCAAATTTTAAACTTCTAGTTGCAACAGGTATAAAAATGGAAAATATTTCTGTTGCAAACATTTGTACCTACAATCACTACGATACTTTCTTCTCAGCACGCCGTCTTGGTATAAACTCAGGCCGAATATCACACAGGCATTCTATTAAAGTGATGAGTTTTTCATTATCTTTTGCGAATTTAAAAACAATAAATTACTTATGTACGGATTTATCAAAAGTAGCGGCGGCTGTCCCTAGCGTACGAGTAGCTGACTGCAAATTTAATACAACACAAATTGAAGGTATGATGGCTCGAGCTGAAGGGCTCGGCGTTGAGATTATTATATTCCCCGAACTCTCTATAACGGGCTATACATGTCAGGACCTTTTTCCAGCAACAAATTCTTTTTAGAAGAGGCCGAAACCTCTCTATTAAAAATCATGGAATTCAGTCACAGCCTCAATATCACAACAATAGTGGGCCTGCCACTTGCTTATGACGGTATGCTGCTCAACTGTGCTGCCATTATACAAGGAGGAAAAATTTATGGTATTGTACCAAAGACATACATTCCTAACTATAAAGAGTTCTACGAAGCTCGTTGGTTTAGTTCTGCTTCTCGCTTAGGACGACAAGAACAAATCAATTTCTTTTGGACAGCAGATTCCTTGTGGTGATCATCTCTTGTTCAATAACAGCCGATTCACCTTTGGCGTAGAAATATGTGAAGACCTGGGCTACGATCCCCCCAGTTCTAAACTCTCCTTACATGGTGCGAAATCATCTTTAATCTAAGTAGCAGCAATGAACTTGTAGGGAAAAATGCGTATTTAAAAGGACTTATCAGTAATCAGAGTGCACGCTGCATCAGCGGCTATGTCTATGCCGGTAGTGGTTATGGGGAAAGCACACAAGATATCGTCTTCAGTGGTCTTGGTTTTATTGCAGAAAATGGACATATATTAGAAGAAGGCAAACGCTTCTCTGTGCAAGAACAGCTCATTGTCAGTGAAATCGATATTGATAGTCTTCGACAGGAACGCCGTGTTAATACCACGTTTGCCTCTGTAAAGGACTTAATGCAGCAATCTGACAAAGGTACCTACTTCCAAATCGAGATGAATCCTACAATTCTTGATAAAGAGCGCTTCACTCTGACACGCAATATTCCATCCCACCCGTTTGTCCCTAGTGCGGACAAAATTGACGAATGCTGCGAGGAAATCCTCAGTATTCAAAGTGAAGACTTAGCAAGCGTATCGACCATACTCACGCCGAAAACGGTGGTTATGAGGTATTAGCGGAGGCTTAGATTCCACGTGGCGTTACTCGTTTGCGTAAATGCCTTCGACAGATTGAAAAAGAATAGAAAAGGTATCGTTGGTATCACTATGCCTGGTTTTGGTACCATAGACCGTACTTACACTAATGCCATTAACTTGATGAAAGGGTTGGGTGTTACCATAAGAGAGATCGGTATAAAGGATGCCCTGCAATGTACATTTAAAGACTTAGGAATCGACCCAGCAAAGCACGATGTTGCTGAAAATAGCCAAGCACGCGAACGTACACAAATCCTTATGGATGCTGCCAATCAAATGAATGGATTTGTAGTCGGCACTCGGAGATCTAAGCGAACTGGCTCTAGGATGGGCAACTTACAATGGCGATCAAATGTCTATGTATGCCGTCAACTCTTCTATTCCTAAAACGCTAGTTTATCATCTTGTAAACTGCGTGGCACAACATGTTGAAGACGAACATATCAAAAGCTTTACTTCTCGATATCGTCAATACTCCCATTAGTCCAGAACTTATTCCAGCAACTGCAAACGGAGAGATTCTCAAAAGACAGAAGACCTCGTTGGTCCATACGAATTGCACGACTTTTTCATTTATCATTTCTTACGCAATGGCTTCCGGCCAAGTAAGGTTTTCTATTTAGACATAAAGGCGTTTAACTAGCAGCAAGAGAAACTCATCTACTTACGATGATGCAACCATTCTAAAATGGTTACAAACATTTTGCCGTCGTTTCTTCAGCCAGCAATTTTAAACGCAGTTGTCTCCCCGATGGTCCGAAAGTGGAAGTTGTTCTCTCAGCCCTCGAGGCGATTGGCGTATGCCTTCTGATGCTTGTGCAGCTCTTTGGTTGGAAGAATGCGAAAATTTAAAAGAACAAATCAATCCTATTACGCAATCAAACAATGAGAACAACTAAATCTGTGCTTTTGCATTATTCCTGAGTGCTCTTTTGGATCCATACCTGCCCCTATTTGCATAAAAAGAAGCCAATTTTTCTTTATGAGAACAGTTATTGAGTCCCCACGCTCATCAAGGGCGATAGCATGTTGGTTTCTTATAATTCTCTACTCAGATGCCGACTTACAACAGATACGCTGTAACACACAAACACTCAAGCTAAAAATGCCACTGTTCGCCGACTCAACTTTAATCGTGATGAGACGCTTGATTTCTGTAACTATAAAAGGACAAACATTCAATAGTTTAGTTTTGAGAGAGATATGTCATTTCTGCCAATGAGATTACTAAACAATAGTACTCCTGCTTTCGAAATTTGAAGGAATAGCAAGAACCTATATCCCGTCTCAACAAGCATCTCCTTTCTTAGGATGGTGGACTCCTAAGAAATCAAAGACGTTCATATAAAAACAGTTACAGAAAAAGTAAAAATTCTCGTTAGTTCATAAACCACAAAAAGACAACAAAAGAATTACTCCAATCAAAAAGAGTTCACGCCTAATTCTCTGACATACAATTTCTATAGACTTTAAGAGTAGGGCTATCAACGTTTAATTATCGTCGATAGCCTACTTTTCTCTAAATATATAGACGATTTCTTCACAGGGGAAAAATCACTGGGACTTCTAAAAATACAGAAAGCATACTGGAAATATCCTTATTGCATTTTCAAACGCAATAAGAGTATCAACTGGCATCCTTATTGTATTTTCAAATGCACAAGAATATTTACGTTGGGTAGTAGTAATATCATAAACAAAAGTAACTACAACGAGTAAAATAGAGCAAGAATGGAAAAGAATTATCAAAATCAACACTAAACGCATCAATCCAGCAACTTAAAATTAAATTTATTAAAAAGAAAAAGGCCGTTTGATGATTTTTCAAAAATCTTTTAATACCAGTAACAAATACGTTTATTTTTGCAAGAACAAAAACAAGGATATATTACACATAACTAAATCAACATTAATAAAACACTAATTGATGAAAAAGGATTTTATGTTAGCTGCAGTGGCTTTTCATTAGGATGACGCTGCAACGATGGTTGCTAAATCTCACCATCAATGGAGTTCTGCACAATCAGCAGTAACTGGCACTACTGCTATTTCTGAGACAAATGCTGCACCCGCCACTTATCAAAACCTCCCAGACCTAATCTTATGCCGCAGAAAAAGCAATCAATTCCGTGGTTTATATAAAAGTGACAGTGGAGGCTCATCACGGACTATACAATATTCTAATCCTTTGAGTTCTTTGAGACTTCTTTGGACGTGGTAACTGTCAGGAGATTCTCAACAAAGAACCCATAAAGAACCTGATCGCAAAGGCGTAGGCTCAGGCGTTATCCTAACAAGCGATGGGTATGTCGTAACAAATAACCACGTTGCTGGAAGGTGCAACATAGAGATGATTGTAAAACTCAATGATAATCGGGGAGTTTTAAAGCACGCATCATTGGTACAGACAAGAATTCTGACTTAGCATTAATCAAAAATCGAAGCAAAAGACCTACAGCCTATCACCATTGGCAATTCGGACAACCTTCGTTTAGGAGAATGGGTTCTTGCTATTGGTAATCCCTAGTTTAACTTCAACTGTAACAGCTGGTATTGCTCAGTGCCAAAAAGCTCGTACGACAGGAGAAATGCTGCAGAATCTGACATCTGTGACAGATGCTATCAACCCAGGAAACTCTTGGCGGTGCTTTGGTCAACGCGCGAGAACTCATGGGAATCAACAATATGATTTATTCGCAAACAGGTTCCTACTCTGGTTATGGTTTCGCCATTCCCGTAAGCATTATGAACAGGTAGTGGCTGATCTTCGAAAGTTTGGAACAGTGCAACGCGCTTTGATGGGAATTAGTGGCCAAGACGTTATCAACTATATCGATGCACAAAAAGAAAAAGGAAAAAGAAGTTGAACTGGCTACAACCGAGGGAGTTTACGTTGGCGAAGTATCTCCGATGCGCTGCACATGCTGCAGGAATCAAAAGAGGGAGATGTTATTTACAGCTGTGGACGGCAAGAAAGTAACCAAGTTTGGAGAACCAAAACGAAATCCCAGCTGAATCATCGTCCTGGTGATAAAATCAGTGTATATCTTAGAAACAAGAAAGCCACAACAACATCTCTCACTTCGCAACCAGCAAGGCACTCACAGCTGTTGAAAATATCGATGATGAGCAGCTAGGTATAGCGCTGAGAAAACCACTGCTGAAGCGAGAAAGAAGAGTTGGCACTCAGCCGCTGGACTTATGGTAACAGCTGTACGCGATGGTAAAATGAAAGAAGCAGGAATCACTAAAGGTGTCGGCTTTAATGCGCGTCAATGATGCAGGATTTGAACTCACTGATGACTTTCACGATGCTGTGAAGCGTGCAAATATGTCAACGGATCGCGTCCTATGGATTCGCGCAAAAACTCTAGACAGGATATAACAAGAGTTTCACCGTTGAATTGAGCAACCCAAAGAAGAAATAAAAGAATATTTCAATGTAAATAGATATAGCGGATTTCCGAAGATTTCATCTTCCAGGAATCCGCTTTTGTTTTTGTTTCCTAAAAAAGAATTATCGCACATTTTTCACTAACTTCGCAACGAATGTATCATTCAATCTTCATTAGGCAAGAATTGGCTTTTAAAGCATGGTTGCAACCCCAACCAAAAACCTGCCCTATTTTTTATTAAAAACGGAGAACTCCCTGTTACAGTACTTAATGGTCGACCTGGCTACATCAACTCTCTTGATGCACTCAATGGCTGGCAACTTGTAAAAAGAAACTCAAAGAAGCTACAGGTTTTCCTGCTGCAGCGAGTTTCAAACACGTTTCGCCTGCAGGAGCCGCCATCGGATTACCACTAGATGAAACACTTCGTAAAATCTACTGGGTAGATGATGTGGATTTCGAATTAACTTCAATAGCTTCTGCTCTATGCGAGCCCGAGGTGCTGACCGTATGTCATCCCATGGTGATTTTTATTGCCCTGAGCGATACCTGCTGATAAAGCCTGCCTACTTATCAAGCTGAGAAGTGAGTGACGGTGTCATTGCACCAAGTTACGAGAAGAGTGCTTTTAGAGGTTCTACGCGAAAAAGAAAGGGTACATACAACGTTATTCAAATCGACACAAACTACAAACCTGGAGCCTATTGAGCAGAAACAGGTCTCTTGGAATCACTTTCGAGCAAGGACGCAACGAAGTTGATTTGACAAGGATAACCTCTTTGATAATATTCCAACAAACAATAAGGATTTATCGGAAGAAGCAGACGTGACTAAAGATTGCACCAATCATCCTAAAATACACATAGAGTAATTCGGTCTGCTATGTAAAGGATGGACAAGCAATCGGCATTGATGCAGGTCAACAGAGCCGAATTCACTGTACAAGACTAGCAGGAAATAAGGCTGATATTTGGTGGCTTCGCCAGCATCCTAAAGTGATGAACCCACCTTTGGGTGGAAAAAGATAAGGAGAGCAGACCGTGACAATACTATTGATATATACATCAGTGAAGAATGGGAAGATGTTCTTAAAGATGGAGAATGGCAAAAGTTCTTCACAGAAAAGCCAGAGATGTTGACGCGAGAAGAAAAGAAAGAATGGATTGCAAAGAACACTGGAGTATGTCTAGGCATGATGCATTCTTCCCTTTTGAGACAACACTGAGCGCCTCACAAAGTGGTGTTGCTTACGTTGCTCAAGCAGGGTGGCAGCGTAGAAGAGACGATCATGTCATTGTTACTTGCGATAACATGGTACTGTTATGGCCTCTTTACTGGTATCCGTCTTTTCCATCATTAAACAAGGATGAAATAAAATGAATAGACACGTAGGAGAAGAAGAAGTTCACAAGCCATCACTACTGGAATAGTTCTTAAAAGGGTTCGAAGCTTTCAAAAAGAGCGGAGAAGCCAAAGTGAAAACTACAGCTAAGAAGAAAACCTCTATAACAGGGACTATACACGGAAGTGGTGCAGCAAAAAGAAAGCAGATATCCGCAGACGCAGAGCTCATAGGCATCAAAAGCATAAAAAGCAAGCCCTCACTGAGATTCACAAATCTTTTGAGGGGTTTTTATAATAAATAATTCCAAATTAATTGAACTCGAAAGGCAGCAAAATCAATATAGCACAAAAGCTAAGGTAGAATAGGAAGAGAAAACCTCAGAATTTCCCTCTATATCTAAAGATATGTATCATAGATGAGAAAAATTAACTGTATTGTAACAACTATATTGCTACAGGGCTTACACAAAGATTTCTATAATTTCTTTTTGCTTTAAAAAGTCATTAGATCATGCGATTTTGACTTGCCTAGAATTTGGGACACTAGCAGTGATTGTGGTTAAAAGGAATACACTCATCCGTTTGCGTATGGGAAATACGGGTGATTTATAGTATAGACAGAAAATAGGACAGCCTTATAAAGATGCCCCTATTAGAACCTTTAGATGTTGCAATTACTTGATCTTCACCGTAGCACTAGCGTTGTAGCTGAATGGATGAAAGCTATTTACGCCACCTGCGGCAACAGCTTTCAATATTGCTACGACTTCACCCATCTTTAACAAGTTCATCAGCAACAGCATAAGCACGGTTCTGTGAGACTTTCGGTTGAGAGTTGCAGAACCTGTCTACTATCTGCACAACCCGTTACTACAATTGTAGAATTATTTTCGCTTAGCGTAGCTGAGCGTTCCTTAACATTTACGGAGATCCTGCGACTAGCAATCTGCTACTACCAAGGTTAAAGAATACTGACTGAGCTGCTGTTACTGGTTGAACTCTGTTTTCGTAATGGTTTCACCACCCTTAGTTGGTTAGTAAGCATATCGCGAAGACGCATTTCTCATCCTGTTGTTTCTTGAGAGAAGCATTCGAGAGCATCCATCTGCTGCCCTTGTTCATTGCCATCAAAGCATCAACATCGGGTACTCTTATCCCAGTTGCTCTTACCCAGGTTATAAGTAAGACCGACGAAGCAAACTACCGAGGTTCTATCCAGTGACGAGCGCGACCTTCTATAGTTAGGCCCAGTTGTTCATAACACCATACTTGCTGCTTTGTCAACAGTTCCTTCCCATGCACGTGCATAAAACATCAAACGGAAAGCAGAAAGGTGATTAGAGAGACGGAAGTTGTTCAAACAAACCAGCTTTGATAAGAAATAATCATAATTATGATCTTGTCATGCTATGAACCACACCAATACCCGCTATGTATAAAGTTCCAAACACGTTTCTCATTATAACCAGCAGAAGATGTTAGAGAGGTTAAACATTACATCCTCGTGGATATTCCCAATAATTGTACGTTTTGTGGTTGTTCTCAGAAATTACACGATCAGCCCAAACACCTTCAAACTTCGTACGGAGACTGGAGGCCAGGAGTAAACCATTTACCAACAAGCGCATTGAAACCAAACTCACCATCGTGCCTGGAAGGTGGACTGGAAACTTTCAAACCTTTAACTCTTCTGAAGCAAACAGCTAGCCTGATACTGACCACCCACGCTCATCGAACCAGTTTGGCCTCAAAAAGAATTTGGGTAGCAACGTTGTATCTGCAGGAACCACATTGTAGTCTCTGAGCCATGCTTTGACGTGTAGCAAGACCTAACGAAAGCAAGTGCAAATCATTAACTTTCTCATACTTATTTTTAGTTTTAGTGAAACATTAATATCTGAAACTTTATGTGTTATGTGATATTAATCGCATTATTTAGTGGGTGCAAAGTTAGATAAAGCTCATAGATGTGGATCAACATATTTGTACTTCCTTTCTGCATATCTTCGCCATCATCTATAAAACAAGCATTTGTATGGTATTTATATCAATATAAATACTAACAAATGACTAATTTGCATGATATCGTTATAAGAAGAGAGCACTCGACCTGTCATGTGCGGTATCGACAGAGTGTAGGTGGTCCATCCGGTGTATAATTGGGCATGGAACAGGAAAACAAATCGTGAAAGGAGACTTCTCCATTTGATTCTTATCGAGTAATTTCTCCAACGGGCATCGCACTCCGAGCTAAGCTCACGCCAAACGATGAGCAATATTCTCTCCAATCGAGCTAGAATCAGAGATCCAATCTCAACACCACGTGTACTAAAAACTCTGGATCAAGCACCCGCTGAATCTGCTGGGATACATTTAATTGTGGTTATACTCATTCTGTATTTGAAAACTCAAAGTCAAGCGCTTTTTAAATTCTCGACAACTGTATTAAATTGGATTTTCTCAATAGGTGTAAGATGAAGAGTAGGAGGAAACAAAATACCTTGTGGAGTTCCTTTATGGCCTTTTTAACTGCTGACGAAATTTAATCATACAGACCTGAAAATGCGTGCACGATTCTGACTCAACAAACATGTAGACCGGACTTCACACTGACAACCATGTAACGCCCACGAAACTGCAGCAGAGATGGTCCGTTCCAGAGAACCCAGTAACAGACAAAACTTCATTTATTACGGCCTGAGGTTGTTTCTATGGTCCCACAAAGAGGGCTGTTTTTGAACAGAACTATTCGACCCAAAAGCACGATTGAGCACTTTCTCTTCCCATGAAGCGTAGCTGAGCTACAGACTCTTCTTTTGCCCGATTAAAAGGTATGGTTCATAAGGAACACGTTGCGTTTGCTGTAGGTTGGCAGGTATTGTTTCATCAAAGACTGGTACTGTGGGCGAGATTAGCGGTATCAAAGTCAATGGTTGGAACTGCATTTTAAACTTGCTTAAAGCATCGCGCACCTGCCGCCACTACAATTTCGCTGCAAAGCTCCCCGCTCATCTTGGAATTTTATCTCTGTGCTCGTCGGATGACTATTGACGTCTCATCCGATGAGAGGACTTACTCGAAATTTAGAAAATAAGGAACTTGCCTCATTCTCAGGAATCAAACGCTCAAAATGCACTTTGTACTGCTTTTGGAAAAATATGGATGGCGCATATATCGAGCAGTACACAAAGCATACACGACGAGCCCCTTTCTCACGCGAACTTTCAGGACACGTGCACAAAACCTGTTATTTTGCCAGCTCTTGTATCATATTTAACAGTGATCAATTGTTGATCCATCTCACGCCCAAAATATCAGAAATTCCTCGACGGAAAATTACGCACCGACAAGTCGTCAGCATCAAAGTCCATTAGAACAAGTCTAAATGAAACTGCAGGGTGACCAAAGCTATACGCTCAAACCTTCGAACAACATTGTCTCTAGTTCTGTTTGGTTAGATTTTAAGAACTTCCTGCGTGCTGGCACATTAAAACTAAATTACGCACTAGTAGTTTGAAATTGATAGGTCAAGCCAATTGGTTGCTCGTCTTTAAATCTCCCTCCCTCTACTTGTAGACATGAGGCCCTATTTCTTCTTTCTGACGAGTACGCATCCACCTGGAGCGGCAGCAACAATGAGGCTAAAGCTTCTCCGCGAAATCCCATTGTACAGAGATTAAATAGATCCGATGCCTCCTCGAATCTTAGATGCTCGCATGACGCTCAAAATGCCAAGCGAGCATCAGTTTCTTGCCTCATTCCTTTTACAGTCATCAATAACTTGAATACTTGTCTCCAGCCTCTACCACATAAACTTGTATCAAAGTATAATCTTCCTGCATCATTATGAATTTTTCCACCAATTCTCGTCACAGAGGAAGGACGTTGAAGCACTTCTCCTGCGGCTATTTGGTTGGCAACAGTATCTGCGGCAATAGGATGACGAACATCACTCATTATCTTCCTTATTTGTAGCATACACTATTCTTTTGTGAAAGTCCTTTCTTTAGAGAAGTGTCGCAGCGAGGCTCCCTGACGTGGGCATTATTTTTAATTGTGTACCTTTTCTTTTCCTCGCCAAGTAAACAAATCATTTTGTATGAGAGGGCGGATACAATCAAACCAAGCAAAATTTGCCAGCTTCTGTTTTTGTTCGACGGAGCATGTGCAGCGGATATACAGTTCCTGTTGTTGCAGGGCCCCAAATGCGCTTCAGTTTATACAGCCAAAGTCATACTGCAACTCTGGAGGTTTCTGGCATAGATCTGCATTATCTAAGATACTATCCTGTCAAGAGGATAATATACGATGCAAACATTTCCTTGACTTCGTCAGGATCCGCCTGCCCACGGCTATAACTCCGCATTTGTTGCTGCTATTTGATTATAGACACTGGCCGAGTCCGTTTGCAACTCGAATTCGGACAAGTGATCGCTTGGCGATCAACATGTATGCGCCCATCGTTGAATCGTTCGTGAAGACATTAATCTCTTCACCCAACACTCTGTCGGTTGTCATTCCACACTATCGGATCACGATAAAGTAAGTAACTTCTTTGGTGAATTAAAAGACAAGAGAATCGGCCAAACAGCTTGCACATCATTACGGAAAGAGCGAACATGACAGTGGTCCCGTGAAAGAACACGATAGCTACTGTGTCTTTTGTTTTGGGCTTCCTTTTGGCTTATTTGTCTCATACATCATAGGAATATATGAAGAGTATCTGCATGCAAATAAAGAGCGTATCTTTGCGTGGATGAATAGCCTCTCGGCTAGCATGTCCTGTAGCCATTGCTATCCTTAAAACTTCATGATACCCACCATAGTCTCCCATCAACTGACCTCTATTCTCTTTTATCCTCGTAGAAGACATGTCCACTTTCATTTTATCATTCTTCCCATAAACAAGAGAGACTCTCCGCAAGGGACTCTCATAGTCGAGTTATCCGGCCCATTATGAGTGATCGCATTGATGCATACTCCTGCACGCTTAGGACCCATTAGACAGACGATATATTTCTTTTTCTGAATCTGTAATACTCCTCGCTCTGTATATACCACGTCTTTTTATCATGATATATATATTGGATGGTCCTTGGACTCAGCCCATTTTGTGCGGACATTAGTAGTGCAAGGTATCTCGTAGTTAAGGTAAACTTTAGGATCTCTCCACCTTACATTAAAATTAAACGAAGCTTTTTGTTCTAATCTAAATAATACTCTCCCCAATCGAAGTCATCAACTGTTTTGCCGATCGACAAGTCGCCCTCCAGCCAAAAGAAAGAGCCCACATCATAAAAGTCTGATCGCAAATCAAAACTATCAGTCATCAGAATTTTGCTTACGATGACGTAAAGTAACGTTGCGACGCACGTGTAGCTAGCATCGCCTCGCCGTCATAATAAAGAGCACCACCAACTGCATGACACTGTAGTCGCCTTTGCAATATACGCACATGCGTCCAAAAGCTTTACAAAAAGAATTGGCAGCTTTGAAAATACACAGCACTATCTGCATACATATTCAGGTTCCCCTGTTTGAAATGGAACCTCTTTTCCACTCAATCGTTGTGCATTAGGGTTACATCAAACTCATTATATCGGTAGTCATTATCAGCATGAACTCAGTGACACGTCTATTTATGCTTTTCTTAGGACGTGCAGCAAAAGCGTCAAGCCACCAAAAGTCCTAGTGTATTGAAATCTAGGACTACTACACATATTTGTCCTCTCCCTCTTCAGAGTGACCCGTGCTCACTTCATCCACTTATACTTTCAAAGTCACAATTACGCCAATCTGCTAATACGCGCATAAGTCTTCTGCAAGCTTTCATCTTTCTATCCACTCGCGCTCATATCTGTATCTTGACACTTCTTTGCCATAAACAACTGGAACGAAGGAGTTTGGAAGTCTTCTAGTAACATTAGCCTTACGAGCACCAATACGCCTTTCCAACTTTACAATCGCACAAACTTTCTGCTGTCCCTACTATTTGTATAAGTGAAAGCTTTTAGATATTTCCTCCCACTTTTAGTGTATCAATCACTCAGCAATATCCGCATTCAAATCTTTCAATTGAACGACGTGTCTGTGGATGTTAACTGTACCTCACGTGAGTATTCATTAAACCATTGTTGTCAGCCAGCGTATCTTTACTCATCGGAAAGAGCCCTGACAGCAGCAGCCTAAAGGTAAATGTGTGTTTACGACATATCTCCTGCAATAGAATCAAGACGTGCGCAACCAGCCCACAAACTGACTCATCAGGTATCTCTTGAGCTCTTAGGAGGATATGTCTACAATCACTCGTCCTCTTATCAACTACAATTCGAAATGATATGGATAACCACCCATCTTTAATACAATTTTAGACACTTTCTTTGGATCGTTTAAACCAAATGCTACAGCTAGCAAATTCAGGAACCAGCTCCCCACGAGCTGTAACCAAGTTCCCCACCATTTCTTGCACTTCATCTTGACTATAGAAGCGAGCAAGCGTGTTGCGAATTCAGTTTCGCCAGTATTAACATCGTTGTGCATAAACTTCACGTAATGTGTCCTCAATTCGTTCTACTTTCTATCACTGACCAACACGTGGTTGAGATGCTTATACCCATTTGCACTCAACCTGTTCAGATAGACACAGGCAGCTTTGTCCTCATGGGAAGCTTTGTGAAAATAATTTTCGGTACCTCGAGGGAGTTACCTTTACACCACTTATTTCTTCAATTTACGTTTGTACTCTGATTCACCTGATCTCATCTCGTGCTAAGCGTGTTCTCACGCATCTGCTGATAGCTTATGGAAAACGGCTCAACAGCTTTGCATGTGAACCATGTGTCTGCACGTTCTACGCATTGTTCTCATCAGCATCGGCACACTCGCGCCCTCATCAGCACACAAGCTGGTCTATATCTGCTTGATGAAGAAACAATCTTTGAACAGCCACTGCTCTGGAATTGCACAATACGATTGGTACTGGTCTGACGACTTTCTTCCCATTCCTAATCTCATTTCTTCTAGATCTGAAAGGAAAAATAGGTTCATCACCAACAACCCAAACCACTTGGTCCACTACATGTAATATTGTTCTGCGCCCATGTTGTCAGATAGCTGCGATGCAGCCATGCCACTCAGTAATGTCTTTTGCGCAAAGGTAAGCTTTAGTGTCATCTACTCGTTTTCAACAACATCTTGGTTAACATTAAAAGAATATTCGTCGCAGTAAACGCTTAACCCATTCTTCTGTTCTTTATCCCGCACATCGTCATCACCGCTGACTTAACATCTAAATAAGATTTTGGCCGCTTTATGACCCGACTCTTCCACAACCCGGAAGGCGGATACTGCGATTTGACTTCACGGTTTTCTCCGCCAAAGACCCTGTAGCATCCACATAACGTGATTTTCCCTACAAGATAAGGACCAGCAAACAGTTACCGTTACACTATCTTTATTAAAAGTCTCTCTATAGCTTTCTTCCAGTCTCCATCAGCAGTTTTTGAATACGATATACTTTAGCGTTCCGTTTGCTTGCGTCACAAGATTTTCTTTGTCATAACGTCCTCAACCTTCTTTAAGTCGTTCTCGAAACGCAAGTCACGATTGGTAACGATGCCCACAAATGCACTCATCATCTAGCTACAGGGATGCCACCGATATGGTATTCAGACGCAAGTTGTAAGGCACCGCCGACTGTGCTACCGCGGTGGATTGTCACAGGGTCGTATATCATGCCGTTTTCTGCTCTCTTTACGATGGCAACTTGTCGGGCTTGATCTTCAATACTCATATTCTTATGAATGACACCATTCCTCCTTCTCGAGCCATGGCTGATGGCCATGTTAGCTTCAGTAACGGTATCCATTGCTGCCGATACGAAAGGTATCTGCAACTCAATGTTCCGTGAGAAACGGGTAGCCAAACTCACAGTGCGCGGAAGGACTTCTGAATAAGCGGGAAGGAGAAGGACGTCGTCAAAGGTAAGACCGTCCATGACAATTCTGTCTGCAATAAAATCTGATTTCATAAATATAGGGCGATTTTAATTGCGCAAAAAGTACTCATTTCTTTTTATTTTTCAAAAATAATCACGATTGATTATATAAAATGCATTTTCTTTTTCCTTCAAGTTAGGCGAATGTTTCCTTATCTCACTGATTTGCAGAGATAGCATTTGGTGTCGATGATATTCCTTCATCACGTTAACTCTTGTAAATAAGGACAGTATTGGAAGTTATGGGCACAAATAATAATCTTCATGCTGTATTGAAATTGATAAAATGTCACTATTTATGGAGCATCTATTATAATCATAGTAGGAGGCCTTTTGGTTGCCTTTAGAAAATACTGTCTGTTTTTAATGATATTATATCTTAATGTCGAGTACTATGTTTTTATTCCTATAACCTTCAATATCTTCAATATAGCTCATTGAGAAGCATAGTGAGGTGGAATATAAAATATCTAAAACGAATTGTGTAATTGATACATAAGGACTAAATTTGCTAAACAAATGTACTGAAAAATAGCAACCTGCTGACTTTTTCGCTTACTTTTGACTGTAGGGCTCAAGTTGTTGACCCTATGTCATATGATCATGAACGGAAAACAAGTGACGCTCAGAATTTGAGTATAGTTTTAATAAGAATGGGAACCCAGAAAAAGCAGTAGATATAAGGGCTATAGAGGACTATGTCCTGATGTTTATGAAATTATAAATTAAAGGTTGCTGCGGCTGAGGCTGCCGTTTGAGATACACTCAGTTCCTTCAAAAAGGAATTTATGACATATCGAGATATGCAGCTGGCCCCCTATTTGGTGGATTCGACCTTTATAGACAGTGTTGCTACTTCATTTATAAAAGATTCGGAAAAACAATTGAACGGACATGCGACCTGTTGAAGCCATCGCATATATTGATTCTTGTACCAGCCTCTGCAACGGAGGCAGAGAAGGAAATATATAGACGGAGAATTGATTCAGTTTATTCTGCCTCTACAACATGGAGCTGACTTTGCTCACTTTAGCTAGAAAAATCGCAAAGATCCAGGTTCGGCGCTACGAGGCGGAAAACTTCCGTGGATAGGCCCAGGTAGTACTTTGAAGGAATTTGAAGATGCGCTTATGCGCTTAAGGTTGGAGAGTTTTCTAAGCCTGTTGAAACAGCAGTTGGTTTTCATATCATTTCGCATGGATGAACGTAAGCCGCTTGAACCGTATGCTGTTCTTCGCCCCACAAATCTTTGCAGCACTTAAACAACAAGGAATCGACGAAGTTTCTGCCGGTCGAAAATATTGTAGCTGCCTCAAAAAGGTCGATTGACGCGAGAACTTGATTTAGATGGTGTTTTTGTTGCGAATAGTTCTGACTTGAATCTTCGTTATTTGGTGCAAGAATATCGTGATGGCTTGTTACTCTATGAAGTGAGTAAGAGAGGTTTGGGATAAAGTAGCGCAAGATGCTTCTGCTTTTAGAACAGCAATTTAAGAAAAATAAAAAGCAGTATGCATGGACAGAACCGCGTTTTCAAGGGTTTTGTTATTCATGCCAAGATGACATGAAGGCAGCTCAAACTATACTAAAGAAAACTGCTGATGGAGACTGGAAGAAAGCTATAAGAGAGACTTTTAATAAAGATAGTTATAGTAACTGTTTCTGGTCCTTATCTTGTAGGAGAAAACTCGTTATGTGGATGCAGAGGGTCTTTATGGAGAAACCGTGAAGTCAAATAGCAATTATCCATATTCGTGTGGAAGGTCAGGTCCTTAAAACAGCCAAAATCTTATTGAGTGTTAAGTCAGCAGTGATTAACGATGTGCAGGATAAAAGAACAGAAGAATGGTTAAGCGTTTACGCAACGAATATGCTTTTAATGTTAACCAAGATGTTATTAAAACAGGTAAATAAACACTAAGCTTACCTTTCTATGAAAAGATATCACATGATGCTTATGTGCAGCGCAAGCTATGACACAGGCGCAGAACAATACAATGTAGTGGACCAAGTGGTTTGGGTTGTTGGTGATGAACCTATTTTCTTTTCAGATGTAGAAGAAATGAGATTAGGAATGGAAGAAAGTCGTCAGACAATTACCAATCCTTATTGTACAATTCCAGAACAATTATTGTTCAAAAATTGTTTCTTCATCAAAGCAGATATAGATAGTTTGTATGCTGTATGAGGCCACGGTTATTGCCGATGCTGATGAAACAATGGATAGAGGCAATGCTTATGGTTCACGCGAGGCTATTGAGGCCGTTTTTCCATCAAAAGCTATCAGCAGATGCGTGAAGAACAAAAACGCTTGGCACGAGATAGAGATCGAGCGAATCTGTACAACGTAAATTAGTAAGTGGTGTAAAGGTAACTCCTCAGAAGTACGAAATTATTTTCAAAAGCTTCCGCAGGATAGCTTGCCTTTTGTTCCTGAACAAGTTGAAGTGCAAATTATAACATCTCAACCACGTGTTAGTCGTGATGAAGTAGAACGAATTGAGAATACATTACGTGGTTATGCACAGCGTGTTAATACTGGCGAACTGAATTCGCAAACGCTTGCTCGCTTCTATAGTCAAGATGAGAGGGGCAAAAGAAATGGTGGGAACTTGTTACAAAGCTCTGTGGGAGCTTAGTTCCTGAATTTGCTAATGTAGCATTTAGTTTAAACGATCCAAAGAAAGTGTCTAAAATTGTAAAAGTCAGAATTTGGTTATCATGTCAGTCCAATTGATTGATAAGAGAGGAGAGTGGAGTTAATTGTAGAGCATATCCTCCTAAAACCAGAGATACCTGATAGTCAGTTTGTTACTAGTTGCGCACGTCTTGACTCTATTGCAGGAGATATTCGTAAACACACATTTACCTTTAGTTGCTAGAACTCTTTCCGATGATAAAGATACGCACACAACAATGGTTTAATGAATTTTTTACCACGTGAGAACAATTCATCCTCAGCTCGTGTTCAATTGAAAGATTTGAATGCGGATATTGCTAAAGTTGTTGATACACTAAAAAGTAGAGAGAAATATCTAAAGCTTTCACTTACAGGCCAAAATGATAAGGGACAGAAAGTTTGTGCGATTGTAAAGTTGAAAGAGCGTATTGATGCTCATCGAGCTAATGTTACTGAAGACTCTAAACTCCTTCGTTCAGTTGTTTATGGCAAGAAGTGTCAAGATAAGATAGACGAGTGGATAGAAGATAAAGCACAGAAGACTTATGTGCGTATTATGCCAGGTTGGCGTACTGTGACTTTTAAGTATAAGTGGATGAAGTGACAAATGAGTCACTATGAAGAGGGAAGAAAAACAAATGAGTGTATTAGTCCTAGTTTCACTACTGGACTTTTGTGGCTTGACGCTTTGCCGCACGTCCTAAGAAAAGCATAAATGAACGTATCTTTTAGTTCATGCTGATAACCCACGATATAATGAGTTTGAACAACCTAATGTCATAACGATTGAGTGAAAAAGTTCATTTCCGACAGGGGAATATGAATATGTATGCAGATAGTAGCTGTATTTTTCAATGCCAATTCTTTTTGAGGCTGGACATGTGCGTATATTGCAAGGCGACTACAATCGTCCTTGCAGAACACCTTTATTATGACTGAGCGAGGCGATGTTGGCATAAATGCGTCGCTAACGTTACTTTTACGTCATCGTAAGCAAATTCTGATGACTGATAGTTTGAATTTTGATCGGCTTTTGACAATGATGGGGCTATTTCTTAATGGAGGGCGACTTGTCGATGGGCAAACGATTTTGACTTCAGATTGGGGAGAGTATTATGTAGTGAACAAAAAGCTTCGTTTAATTTTAATGCAAAATTGAAGAATCCTAAGTTTACTCAACTACAGATACCTTTGCACTATAATGTCCGTACAAAATGGAGCTGAAGTTCAAGGACCATCCATTATATATCATGATAAGAGTACTGGTATATACAGAGCGAGGGTATTACAATTCAGAAAAAGAAATATATCGTCTGTCTAATAGGTCTAAGTTGCGCAGAATTATATCATAATGCGATCACTCATAATGGGCGGATAACTGACTGCGAGAGTCGCTTACTTGGAGATTCTCTTGTTTATGGAAGAATGATAAAATGAAAGTTTTTGGACATGTCTTCTACGAGGATAAAAGAATAGAGGTCATGCTGATGGGAGACTATGGTGAGTATCATGAAGTTTTTGGGATAGCAATGGCTATGGGGACATGCTTTTAGCAAAAGAATGCTCAAGGCAAAGATACGCCTTGTTCATGCAGATACTGCTCTTTTATTCCTATGATGTAGAGACAACAAGCCGAAAACAAAAGACACAAAAATATTTATCGTTCTTTCACGGATATTTTCATGTTCGCTCTTCCGTAATGATGTCAAGCCGTTTGTGATTCTCTCGTCTTTAATTCTCAAAAGAAGTTACTTACACTTTTATCGTGATCCGATAGTGTGGAATCGACAACCGACAAGTGTTGGGGAAGAGATTAATGCCTCACGAACGATCTCAACGATAGACAGTATCATGTTGATCGCCAGCATTACTGTCGAACAGTTGCAAAACGGACTCGGCCATTGTCTATAATCAAATAGCGGGCAACAAATGCGAGTTATTTTTATAAATGGGCAAATGGATCATAACGAAGTCCAAGGAAAATGTTTGCATCGTATATTATCCTCTTGATAAGGATAGTATCTTAGATAATGGGTTCATGCCGAAACCCCGCTGGTGCGTATGACTTTGGCTAATGAAACTGGAAGCGATTTGGGGCCCTGCAACAACAGGAACTGTATATCCCTGCTGCACTTGCTCCGTCAGACAAAAACGAAGCTGTCAAATTTTGCTTTGGTTTGATTATATCCGCCTCTAAAATATGATTTAGTGTACTTATGAGGAAAAAGTAAAAGGTACTGAATTAAAATAATGCCACGTCGGAGCCTCCTTACAACACTTCTAAAAGAAAAGGACTTTTCTAAAGAATAGTGTATACTACAAATAAGAAGATAATGAGTGATATTATTCATCTATTGCCAGATACTGTTGCCAAACCAAATAGCCGCAGGAGAAGTGATTCAACGTCCTTCCTCTGTTATTAGAGAATTGGTGGAAAATTCTATTGATGCAGGTGCTACTTTTGATACAAGTTTATGTGGTAGAGGCTGAAAAACAAGTATTCGTTATAGACATAACGGTAAAGGAATGAGCTGAAACTGATGCTCGCTTGGCTTTTTGAGCGTCATGCGACATCTAAGATCTCGGGAGGCATCAGATCTATTTAATCTGTGCACAATGATTTCTCGCGGAGAAGCTTTAGGCCTCTATTGCTGTTGTAGCTCAGGGAAAGGAATTGCGTACCTGTCAGAAAGAAAGAGAAATAGGAATATGTCTCACAAGTAAGTAGGGAGGGAAATTTAAAAGACGAGCAAACAATTGCTTTTGTCCTACCGGCAGGCAAACTTTCTAGTGCGTAATTCTATTTTTAATGTGCCGCACGCAGGAAGTTCTCAAAATCTCAACCAAACAGAACTGGAGCAATGTTGTTCAAGAGTTTGAGCGTATAGCTTTGGCTCACCCAGTGTGCTCTCATTAGACTTGCCCCAATGGAACCTTTGATGCACGTGACCTTGTCAGTGTGGTGGCTGTCGATAAATTTCTGGCAGCTTTTGGCGTAAGATGGATCAACACTGATCCCTGTTAATGCTGATACAGAACTGGCAAAAAATAACAGGTTTTAGGTGTCCTGAAAGTTCGCAAGAAAGCAGCTCAGCCGTATTTCTTGTTAATGCTCGATATGCGCTATCCGCGCTCAAAGCAGTACAAAGTGCATTTGAGCGTTTGATTCTGAGAATGGCAAGTTCATTTTCTAAATTTCTTGAAGTAGATCCTCATCGGATAATACGTCAATATTCATCCCACAGCATAGAGATAAAATTCCAAGATGAGCAAGGAATCTTGTAAAATTGTATTGGCAGCAGGTACGCGAGTGCTTTAAGCAAGTTTAATGCAGTTCCAACTATTGACTTTGATACTGCTAAGAATCGCCTACATAATTACTAAGGCTAGCGTCTTGATGAAAAGGGTCACCTTGTACAGTAAACTGCGTGTTCATATAGACCATATACCTTTAATCCAGATTCAAAGAGTCTTGTAGTTTCAAAACTTGCCCGGAAGAAGAATATAATCGTGTTGATTGAATAGTCTCTGTTCAAAACAGCCCTCTTTGTGGGACCAAAATCAGAACAACCTCAGGTCAAAATAAAATGAAGTTTCGTCCGAAAGCATTGAGTTCTGAACGGACATCTGTGTCCTCGTGGGCGTTGGCGATAGTTGCTTCAGTGTGAAGTCCGGTCTTATGTTTGTTGATCAGAACTGCGGCTACTTTTCGAATTCCTGTATGATAAATTCGCCGCAAAGTTAAAAAGGCCATAAACTCCACAAGGTATTTTATTTCCTCCTACCTTCATCTTACAATCTATTGAGAAAATCCAATTTACTGCAGTTGTCGTGAAAATTTAAAGCGCTTTGGTTTGAGTTTTCAAATACAGATGAAGTATATACAATTAAATGTATCCCAGCAGATTCGCGGGAGGTGTTGATCCTTATTTTTAGTATCGAATTGTTAGAGGTTAGTTCACTGATTCTAGCTCAATTGGAGAGAATATTGGTTTACTGGTTGGTATTGTGCTTAGTTCTTAAAAAGCAAGTGAAGCCTGTTGGAGAATTACTCGATAAGAATCAAATGAGAATCTTTCACAGTTGTTTTCCTGTTCCATGCTCCACTATACACCAGATGGACTACCTACACCTTCAATATTGCAAATGAACAGGTCGATGCTCTCTTCTCTTATAACGATATCTTGTAAATTAGTCATTTGTTTAGTATTTTATTGATATAAATACCTTACAACGCTTGTTTTATAGATGAAAATGGCGTTTTATGAAAAAAAGTACAAATATGTTAGATACATCATAAAACTTATCTAACTTTGCAACTCAAATAATAGGTGCGTATCATAACACATAAAGCCTCTGTAGATATTAATGTTTCCACTAAAATGCGCCGGGCATGAGAAAGTTATCGATTGCACTTGTTTTCGTAGGTCTTACATGTCACATGGTCGACTACAATGTAGTTCCTACCAAAAAGTACAGCGCCATACTTCACCCTTTTGGGGTAAACTGGTTCATTAGTGTAGAGGTCAGTATCAGGCTGAAGCTATTCTTCAGAAGGAAGTTGTGTGTTTAAAAGTTTGATCCCTTCCAGAAGGTCAGGGTGAGTTTGGGTTTCAATGTCGCTGTTGGTAAATGGTTTACCCTGGCCTCGGTCCAATGAAGTTTGAAGGTGTTTGGGTTGATCGTGTAATTCTGAGAACAACCACAAAACGTACACTATTGGAATAATCCACGAGGATGTAATGTTTAACCTCTAACATCTTCTGTGGTTATAATGAGAAACGTGTTTGGAACTTTATACCTGCAGGTATTGGTGTGGTTCATAGCATGACAGATCATAATTATATGTTTCTTTATCGTTGGTTTGTTGAACAACTCCGTCTCTAATCACCTCTGCTTTCGTTGAGATGGGTTTATGCAATGGCTGGTATGAACTGTTGACAAGGGGTAAATGAAGTATGGTGTTGTAGACAACTGGGCTTAACTATAAGAAGAAAGTCGCGCCTGTCATCGACAGAACCCGGTGTTGCTGTTTGGTCTTACTTTATAACCCGTAAAGAGCAATCCGGGATAAGGCACCCGATGCGATGCTTTGATGGCAATGAACAAGTGGCAGATGGATGCTCTGAATGCTTCTCTCAAAGAGCAACAGGATGGGAATGCATCGTCTGGCAGTGATATGCTTACAATCCAGTCAGTGCGTGAAACCATTACGAAAACAGTTCAGACAGTAACAACGGCTCAGTCAGTATTCTTCAACCCAGGCAAGATTGCGGGTCGCAGATCTCGTAATGCCAAGGAACTGCTGATCACGCTAAGCAAAATACCCTGGCAATTGTGGTGCGTAATGGGAAGGGTGTAGATAGTAAAGACAGGTTCTGCAACTCTCAACCAGCTCTCTCAGAACCAGCACATCGTTGCTGATGAACTTGTTAAGATGGGTGTGAGTCGTAGCAATATTGAAACTGTTGCCGCAGGTGGCGCAAATACGCTTAATCCATTCAGCTACAACTGCCGTGCTACAGTGAAGATCAAGTAATTGCAACATCTAAAGTTCTAATAGGGGCATCTTTATAGGTGTCCCTTTTTTATTTTTTCAACTATACTATAAATCATCCGTATTTCCCATACGCAACGGAGGGGCACCTTTTAACCACAATCACTAGTGTCCCAAATTTAGGCAAGTCAACTATGATCTAATGACTTTAAGCAAAAAGAAATTATAGAAATCTTTTGTAAGCCCTGTAGCAATATAAGTTGTTACACACAGTTAATTTTTTCTGTCTATGACACACCATCTTTAGATATAGAAGAAATTCTGTGGTTTTTCTCTTCCTATTCTACCTTAGCTTTTGTTATATTGATTTTGCTGCTCGAGTTCAACACCACTTGGAATTATTTATTATAAACCCCTCAAAAGATTTATGAATCTCAGTGAGGGTTTGCTTTTATGCTTTATGCCTGGCTATTTGCGTCTGCGGATATCTGTATTTTTTGCTGCACCACTCAAAGCCTGGTTATATAGGTTTTCTCTTAGCTTTAGCTTTTCACTTTGCTTCTCCGCTCTTTTTTGAAAGCTTCGAACCTTGTAAAGACTATTCCAGTAGTGATGGCTTGTTGAACTCTTCTTCTCCTACGCCGTGTCTATTCATTTTATTTCATCCTTGTTTAATGATGAAAAGATTGATACCAGTAGCGCTTACAACAGTCGCTAGTGGTTTATCGCAAGTAGCAATGACATGATCGTCTCATGGGCTGCCAATTGAGCAAATTCGCAAGCAACACCACTTTTAGGAAGCAAGCTCAATGTTGTTGTTCCAAAGAATGCATCACTGCTCAGGACATACTCCAGTGTTTTGCAATCCATTCTTTTCTTTCTTCGTCAACATCTCTGGGTTTTTCAAAGAACTTTTGCCATTCTCCATCTTTTTAAGAACATCTTCATTCTCTTCACTGATGTATATATCAATAGTATTGTCGGTTCGTTTCTCTCTTATCTTTTCCACCCAAGGTAGGTTCATCACTTTTAGGATGCTATGAAGCACCAAATATCGTAGCCTTATTTCCCGTTAGTCTTGTACAGGAATTCGGCTCTGCTGGGACTGCACCAATGCCGATTGCTTGTCCATATCCTCATAGCAGACCGAATTACCTGTGTGTATTTTAGGATGATTAGTGCAATCTTAAGTCACGCTTTGCTTCTTCCGATAAACCTTATTGTTTGTTGCCGCTGGAATATTATCAAAGAGGTTATCACTTGTCAAATCAACTTCGTTGCGTCCTTGCTCGAAAGTGGTTCCAAAGACCCGTTTTGCCCACAGGCTCAGTGCCCAGGTTTGTGTCGATTTGAATAACGTTGCGTACCCCTTTCTTTTCGCGTAGAACCTCTAAAGCCCTTCTACAATCCCAGTAATGACACCGTCACTCACTTCGCTTGATAAGTAGAGCAGTAGCTTTATCGCGGCATCGCTCAGGGCAAAAATCACCCGGTAGGATGACATACGGTCAGCACCGCTTCGCATAGGCAGAAGCTAATAGTTAATTCGAAATCACATCATCCATCTGGTGCAGATTTTACGAAGTGTTTCATCTAGGTAATCCGATGGCGTTCCCTGCAGGCGAAACGTGTTGAAACTCGCTGCATAGGAAAACCCAGCTTTGAGTTCTTTTTATGTTGCCAGCTATTGAGCAGGTAATCAAGAAAGTTGATGTAGCCAGGGTCGACCATTGGGCACTGTAACAGGGAGTTTCTCGTTTTAATAAAAATACGGCAGGTTTTTTAAGAATAAACCATACTTTAAAGCCACCTGCATATGAAGATTGAAGATAAAATTGTTACAAAGTTAGGAAAATGTGCGATAATTCTTTTTAGGAACAATGTGCGGATTCCTGATGAAATCTTCGGAAATCCGCTATATCTATTTTAGTCGGAAATATTCTTTATTTTCTTTGGGTTGCTCAATTCAACGGTGAAACCTTGTTATATCCCGTCTGAGTTTTTTGCGCGAACCATAGGACGCGATCCGTTGACATGTCGCATCGCTTCACAGCATCATAGTCATCGCGCAGAGTTCAAACTCATCATTGACGCGCATTAAATGACACCTTTAGTGATTCCTGCTTTTCATTTTACCATCGCAGCTGTTACCATGTCCATGGCTGAGGCCAACTCTTCTTCTCGCCAGCAGTGAGTTTCCTCTCAGCCATACCCAGCTGCTCATCATCGATATTTTCAACAGCTGTAGTACTGGTCATAAAGTGTGAGAGATATGTTGTGGCTTTCCTTTGTTTCTAAGATAAAGTTGCACTGATTTTATCACCAGACGATGATTCGCTAGGATTTCGTTTCTAGTTCTCCAAACTGGCTACTTTCTTGCCGTCCAGCTAACATTTCCTTTGAGTTCTTAAAGTATGCAGCGCCATCGGAAGATACTTCGGCCAACGTAAACCCCCGACAGTACCCAGTTCAACTTCTTTCCTTTTTCTTTTGTGCAATGATATAGTTGATAACGTCTTGGCCACTACACTCCCATCAGCGCGTTGCACTGTTCCAAAACTTTCGAAGATCAGCCACCACCTTGTTCATAATGCTTTACGGAATGGCGAAACCATAACCAGAGTAGGAACTCACTTGCGAACAAATCATATTGTTGATTCCCGCCAAGTTCTCCGCGTGCTGGACCAAAGCACCGCCAGAGTTTCCTGGGTTGATAGCAGCATCTGTCTGAATGCTCGATTCTACAGCATTTCCTCCTGTCGTACGAGCTTTGGCACCGCATGTCACCAGCTGTTATGTTGAAGTTAAACCAAAGGGATTACCAATAGCAAGAACCCAGGTATTCTCCTAAACGTTGTCCGAATTGCCAATGGTGATAGGCTGTAGTCTTTGCTTCGATTTTGATTAATGCTAAATGAATTTGTTCGTACCAATGATGCGTGCTTAAACTCCTGATTATCATTGAGTTTTACAATCATCTCTGTTGCACCTTCCACAACGTGGTTATTTGTTACGATACCCAATGCTTGTTAGATAACGCCTGAGCTCGCCCTTGCGATCAATAGGTTCCTTTATAGGTTCTTTTGTTGAGAATTCCACCGTTACCACGTCCAAAGAAGTCTCCCGAAGAAATCCTCAAAAGATTAGAATATTGTATGTCCGTGATGAGCCCACTGTCACTTTCTAGAGTATAAACCACGGAATTACTGTTGCGGCATGTTGCTGGTTCGGAGGCAAGGTTTTGATGCGGCGGGTACACAGCATTTGTCCTTGGTGAAATAGCAGGCGCTAGTTAATACTGCTGATTGTGCAAACCATTGATGGTAGATTTATAAACCACTGTTGTGGGCCATCCTAACAAAAGGCCACTGTACAATATAAACTCTTTTCATAATTAATCGTTTACATGTTTATCGAAGTTATGTGTAATATTCTTTTGCTTTTGTTCTGCAAAAATAAACGTATTTGTTACTGTTGTATTAAAAAGATTTTTAAAACAAACGGCTTTTCTTTTAACAAATTAATTTTTGGTTACGGATTGATGCGTTTAGTGTTGATTTTATAATTTTCCATTCTTGCTCTATTTACCGTTGTGTTATTTCTTTATTTATGATATTACTACTTACCTTAACGTAAATATTCTGAATATTGCATTTGCAATAAGTGATGCTGAAGTTGATACCTTATTATTGCGTTTGAAATGCACATAGACATTTAGCGCTTATTTTTTTAGAAGTCCCAGTGATTTTTTTCCCCAGAAGAAATCGTCTATATTTAGAGAAAAGTAGAAGTTATCGAACGTTGATAGCCTACTTTCATAAGTCTATAGAAATTGTATGTCAGAGAATTAGAGCGTGAACCTTTTGATTGGAGTAATTCTTTGTCTTTTTGTGGTTTTGGAATACCTTTTGTAATTTTACTTTTTCTGTAAACTGCTTTTATATGAACGTCTTGATTTCTTCTTAGGAGTCCACCATCCTAAGAAAGGAGATGCTTGTTGAGACGGGAGTAGAAGTTCTTACACCTTCAAATTTGAAAGCAGGGAGAGTACTATTGTTAGACCATTGGCAGAAATGACATAGCCTGCCCAAACCAAACTATTGAATGTTTACGGTTTGTGTTACGTAGTAAAGGAACCAAGCGCAGATTAAAAGTTGAGTTCATAAACAGTGGCATTTTAGCTTGAGTGTTTGTGTGTTACAGCGTATTCATTGTAAGTCGGCACTGAGTAGAGAATTATAGAAACTGAAGGTCGCCCCTTGATGAGTGTGAATTACTGTTCTCTAAAGAAATTGGCTTCTTTACAGGAATAATGCAAGCACAGATTTAGTTGTTCTCATTGTTTGATTGCAATAGGATTGATTTGTCTTTTTAAATTCTCTCGCATTCTTCCAACCAAAGAGCCATATTAAGCATCAGAAGGTTGCATACGCCAATCTGCCCCAGGGCTGAGAGAACAATCCTCTACTTTTGACCACATCGGGGAGACAACTGCGTTTAAATTGCTGTTGCTTGAAGAAAACGATTTGGCAAATGTTTTGTAACCATTTTAGAATGGTTGTATCATCGTAAGTAGATGAGTTTCTATTGCCGCGAGTTAAACGCCTTTGTGCTAGTCATTGAAAACCCACGGCTGGCTTTCATTGCGTAAGAAACGATAAATGAAAGTCGCAATTCGTTGTATGGACCAACGAGGTCTTCTTCTTGTCTTTTGGAGTAATCTCCTGGTTTGCAGTTGCTGGAATAAGTTCTGGACTAATGGGAGTATTGACGATACGAGAAGCAAAGCGTTCGTTCAACATGTTGTGCCACACAGTTTATGCAAAGATGAGAGTTAAACTTAGCGTTTTAGGAATAGAAGTATTGACGGCATACATAGACATTTGATCGCCATTGTGGCTGCTCCATCCGAGCCAGTTCGCTTAGATCTCAGGTGCCGACTACAAATCCATTCATTTGATTGGCAGCATCCATATGATTTGTGTATTGTTCGCGTGCTTGGCTATTTTCGCAGCAACATCGTGTGCTTTGCTGGGTCGATTCGTCTTTAAAATGTACAATGGCATCCCTTTATACCGATCTCTCTTAAGTGGTAACACCCAAACCCTTCACTGTTATATTAGTGTAAGGTCATTCAGGTACAAAAAACCCAGGCATAGTGATACCAACGATACCTTTTCTATTTTTTCTGTCTGTCGAAGGTATTTACGCAAACGAGTAACGCCACGTGGAATCTAAGCTCAAGCACCTATAACCACCGTTTCGGCGTGTGAGCATGGTCGATACTGCTCATAAGCCTCACTTTGAATACCGAGGTGACTTCTCGCAGCATTCAATTTTGTCCGCCACCTAGGCCAAACGTAGCGGGATGCAACATGCGTCGAGTGAAGCGCCATCAAGAATCAGTGTATTCATCCTGATTTTAAGCAGGTACCTTTATTTTGATTGCTGCATTAAGTCCTTACAGAGGCAAACGTGGCATTAATACGCGTTCCGTCGAAGACCATCAATATCGATTTCACTGGCGTACGCACCAGCTGTTCGCGACAGAGAAGCGTTTGCCTTCTAATATGTCCATTTTCTGCAATAAAACCAAGACCACTGAAGATGATATCTTGTGTGCTTTTCCTCATAACCACTATTGGCATAGACATAGCCGCTGATGCAGCGTGCACCTCTACTTACTGATAAGTCCTTTAAATACGCATTTTCCCCTTTTCTTACAAGTTCATTGGTTGCTATTTAGATTAAAGATGATTTTGCACCATGTGTAAGGAGAGTTTAGAACTGGGGGATCGCAGCCTGTATCTTCAGATATTTCTACGCCAAGGTGAATCGGTCGTTATTGAATGCAGACATCACAAGGAATCTGGTTGTCCAAAGAATGATTTGTTCTTACGTCCCAAGAGAAGCAGAACTCAAACCAAATTAGTTTGCAGAACCCTTGCAGTTAGAATGTATGTCTTTGGTACACTACAAATTTTTCCGTATAATGGCAGCACAGTTGAGCAGTACTGTCATAAGCAAGGGCAGGCCCACTATTATGTGGTGTGTGTGGATATTGAGGTTGTACCGAAATTCCATGATTTTAATAGAGAGGGTTTCGGCCTCTTCTAAAAGAATTTGTTGCTTGAAAGGTCCCATATGTATAGCCCAAGCAGAGGAGTTCGGGGAATGTTAACAATCTCAACGAGCCTCCTTCAGCCTGAGCCACCATATCTTCAATCAGTTAATAAATTTCCAGGTCAGCTACCGTACGCTAGGACAGCCGCTACTTTGATAAATCCGTACATAAGTAATTTTGGTTTGTTTAAATTGCAAAGATAATGAAAACCTACCACTTTATTAGAATGCCTGTGTAGTCTGTCTGAGTTTACACCAGATGGTGCTGAGAAGAAAGTACGTAGCAGATTGAAGAAATGTTTGCATGAGAACATTTTCCATTTTATACCTGTTGCAATCCAGAAGTTTAAAATTTGCCTGAAGAAATCAATATGCCATTTCTCTCGACGTTCTGCAATCGGACATCGTGCCTGCAGTAGCTATCCATATATCACTCCATTCCAGCGTTTTCATTGATACGGGAATCTGGCACAGCTTTGAGGCCTGAGGAAAATGAGTTGTACGTTTTATTGAATGGTTTTTGCAAAAACTATTTTTTCCAATAAAGTACCTCGCCATCCCAAAGCTTGAACCTACTGATTGCTTGTTTTGTTGTATCGTAGATGATAGGAAATTACGCTCTATTGTTGATATACCAATGGCACTGCTCTGCTTAAGTAGATAACAGCATGTCTTCAGATCCGTATTCTTTAGATGATGCAACAAAATGCTGTTAGATGAACTTGTCGTAAGTACAAGTGGATACACGCTCACTAGAATGTCAAGTGCAGTAGGTTGAGTCGATTGCGACTTTCTGGGTACGTTCTTGTTTCATCGTTGTAGGTAGTGAGATAGGGCCAGTATGGAGGCTCTACCCATTCCTCCTTTCTGTTGTAGAGAATGCTCGAACCTCTATTGCTCGTTTAAATACCTCAAAAATATCAGTTTCAGTCATCAAGAATTTCTTAGCAAAACTTTGTCAAGAAAACGTCTTCATCGTTTTCCCTAAAGTCGCTCCATTCCTCAAAGTCTTGATCTAGTAATACGTACTTCACGATCGCGATGGATGGATACCTCCTTCAGAAACATCAGCTTGTAATTGTTACTCTCATGTATTAGCCTTCCCAAAGGCAATCTTTTTAATTCTTGATTCCTTGCCTGCAATATTGTAGAAATGAATACGGACTGAAGATCTGTGGGCAACTGACACTGAAAAGAAACGACAAGCCCGCCATCACGTCTAAGAGGCGGCTTCCATCATATCATAAGACCCAAAGCTTATTGAGAATGGAGGATTAAACTTTTCAACTTACCCAAGAAAATTCGGCCTTTTTGATATCACTCAGGTGTCCCAGGAAACCAGAAATGCAAGAGAGAATTACGTTCACAGCATGTAGAAAGTGAAGTCCTAGTCCTTTTCCCTCGGCAGCTCCTTCAGTTTGACCACAGAATGCTGCCACATCAGTTTCGGCTGATATTAGGGACAATGCCCAGACTCGGTCCCATCAGTGAAAGGATAATTCGCAATTTTTGGCTTTGCAGAAGAAACTGCAGAGAAAGTGGATCACTCCGCATTTGGAAACCAACGAGGCCAACACATCCGGTTAGTAATTTCGAAACCCAGATGTCCATCTCGCTAGGCCTCTGGAAGCGTGGCATCGTGTGCCTGATTAGTAGCAGTTCAAACGCACCCGCCTTTTTCCCGCCACCTTTTTAAAGAGCATCACGACTGCATCATCTTCTGCAATGAATGCAGACATACGCATCGTCAGCATCAGGCAACTGTGCCGCAGTGACGTCTATATAGCAGTCTTGCCCACTGCACCATGGTGAGTTTTCCACATTAGCCTGCCCACATGTCCAAAACATGACGCTCATAACGCAGGTGAGAAGAGTCCTGGAAGCGATTTCCTCTTAACATATGTTTCCACCGCGTCCCTCCCGTCGGGACCACCATTTGAAGACGTTGTGTAATGCATCATTTTGTCCTCCCTTCAGAACGACAACAATTTTTAGTGAAGTCAACGAAGTTGATTCCATATTTTTCTTCGAGCAGAATTCCAAAGAGGTTGATTAAAATTTTAATGAAAGAATGAATTGCCACATCTCACTATTGGTGAGGCTGCAAAAAATTGTTTCAAAAGGGCTGATTTTAGAGTTCAATAATTTTACAAAGAGCTGCTTCTGGATTCTCTGAGAGAACCAATACCCCTGATATCGAAACCGAAGTGCACCATGAGATCGTTGATTCTGGATATTTAAGCTGAATTGTTTCTCTGTTATCGTCATGGCCAGAAAGCCCGGCCGACGATTGATGTTTTGATGCTCCTTCTTCTTCAAAGGTCAAGCTCGAGCATAGCACTAACTTCAGTATTTCGTCAGCTAAATCTTCTTTAATGCTTCCGTTTGCATGGTAATGAGGAAAACCATCAAAGATAATACCTACCTGTGGACATAGACTATCGTATGGCTTGCGAGAATGTCAATCATCAGCGAGTCCTTGGAATTAACCTGACCATTATCAATGTAATTTTAGCAGTAGCTTCCAGTTTCAGCCTTCCTTTATCTACGCAAGATACATCACCTAAGCGAGATGTGTTTAAACCATATCTCTTTAACCACAAAAGATCACTTTGAGTCCCTTGCCTGAGCCTGAGCACCAAAAATGAACCAATTTTTCATATTTAATTATCCTTTTGTGTTTCTTCTCATTTGATGGTGGTACTTGACAAGTTTCGTACCACCATCATGTAATCAAGCCCGTAACCCACAAAGCTTGGGATTTTGAAGCAGCAATAAGGAAATGCTCAGACCACCTTCAAATTTCTGGTTTTACTAAGAGTTGGTTTGATGTTGGCTGGGATGACGTGCCTGCAACATTGCTAATAATTCCTCCATGGTTTACCTTGAACTGGTCAATATCCTCAACGATAACAATATGGCGGTCTTCTTCTATGTTCTCATTTAAACTTATAAGTTCTTTTACGGATGCCCGTTGATTTTTGTTCTGTATAGGAGGTCAATCGAAACGTACTGGCCAATCGGTAGAAATTTTCAGATTAAATCTGCTGCAAAAACAACAAAAGAACACCATTCAGTACGGCAAGAAATAGTGGTTTTTTTGCCGTTGTTGGCCTTACTTGTCGTGCTACTTGGAGACGCGCTTTCGAACTTTCTCAGAAAATTGAACGGTGAAAGTTTTGCCTGAATAGTTTCCATACTTGTTTTAGAAAATTTGCTGCGAAGGTACAATAAGTGCATGAAGAAACCCAAATTACTCTTTATTTTTTATGGTATTGAATGTGAGCCCTCCAAGATGGAAATGAGGGCTCTCCTGCTTTTTTAGAAGTGTTATGCTCTTCCTTCGTCTTTGTTTTGAGAACCTTCACGAGTTTCTTCTGCAAATCTGTATATTAGTTCACAAGAAGCAAACTTTACAATGGAAACTTTGAAATGACCACCTGTTAAAACTACTTAATGGTGAAGTAGCAGAGTTACTTTCTAAGGGACTTCTTGCTGATAACTCTGATAGCCATTTCATCTACCATAACAATAATCATACCGACGACCCAGAATGCTCATTACATCACCCATTGCTTTCTACTGGTGTGTGAAAACTTCTCGAACGTCATAGATGGGTTCAAGAATTTAGAGCCTGCATCGCGAAACGCTTTACCTGAAGGCGTTTCGTTGACCAGCTAAAGTGAATGAAATTTCATTGAATCAACTGGTGCATTTTTCCGTCAAATACTATTAACTCGAACATCAGGCATAAGAACCTGTTAATGGTCTCTTGCTCCATTTCTGCTCATGATACTTTTAAGAATTTGCAGGCAATCGAGTATCATAGCTCACAACAACGCTGTTAATAAATACCAATTTGCTAACACCCCATTCTAACGGTGAATTTCTTTCCCTTGATGTTAACACGAATTTCCTGTCCACCAAAGTTGTAGCTTGTGGGATCTGGCATTCTTCATGATAGGGTTCACACCATGTATCACCGAATTGGTTCCGCACCACCGGACTGTTTTTGCGTCGATAACTCCTTTTGACTTAGTGATTGTTTCGCGATAAGGGGAATTTTTGTCCAGAATTCAACGGGTATTTTATCGAGATTTTCTAAACGCCACTTAAGTGTACGAAGATGGAATTCTCCTTGTCCTTTGATACAGTCTGGTCTTAACTCTTTACTTTGTTCAATAACCCATGTTGTCTTCAAGACGCATGCGCTGAATGGCTTGCATCATCTTTTTCTGTGTCAGACGCCCATTGACAGCTTTACGGCTCGTATGTATTTGGGCTCTGGATATTTTATCCGACTGAAACGATTCTCGTAATTTGCTCCAGCTTAGAAAGTGCGTTTCCCGTTCGTACGTCTTTTTTTTAGCTTGACTGTACATCCTATGTCGCCAGCGCATTTTTCACTTTATCAAATGCGTTGAGCCCTGCGGCAGTAAATATTTGTGCTATGCGTTCTTTGTGCTCTGTCTGCATTTGGCAGGGAGTTCTATCTCCTTTTTAGAGTACCACCATGACCTTTAAAGTATTGTACTTCCTCGATATGTGGTTCTACCCCTGTTTTAAAGAAGTAAACGCTTGTTGGCCCCTTTGGGATCTAATAAGACTCTCTTTTCACCTCTTGTATATGTGTACTGCAGGTATTTCGTCTAGTATCACTACATTAAGGAATTCCATTATGACCGACCCCCATATTCTTATACTTTTTACACAGAATATATAGGGAAAATGCTGCTGCGAGCACTATCTTTTGCGAACACTTCACGATCCGCCCCTGTAGTGTTGTTCTGTTTCAAAGAATTTTCCATGAGGTTTTCGTCATTTGTTGCCGCAGCTTCTCAGCCAATGCTTTGCTTCTTGTGCTCGTTCCTTCCTCTGCAGAATGTCTTCTATTGTAGGTTGTCCAATCTTCTTCCCCATGTTAATTTTTTTCATGAGAATAACGTTCATCAACGAATTGAAGTCTGGCCCTGTTTTGTGTGGTATTGTGTACAGGAATAGCTTTTGGATCCATAAATACCTTGTAGTTGCTCTACTATATTATTATAATCGCAGAGCCTCAGAATCTAATTGGCTGACGAGAAGACAATGTATTTGAAGTTTGTCTGTGTATGGAAGTGGTTTTGCGTACCTACTTCTGGGACCGTATTGGACCACGGTGAGTAAGGAAGTGATTTGCAGCATCTGTGACATTAAGTGCCGTAATAGTCATGGACCAACAAATTATCGTAGATCCAGGACAATCGATGATATTTAATTTCTTGTTATTTTTCTACATGGAATATAGTGAGAAGAATTGAATATCCATAAAGTCTTGTTCAACAGGAAAAATAGTCGCTAACGGTATTTTTTCATAGGACAGCTCGGCGTTTATGCGACCACTTCATAGAGCAGCTCAGTTAGTGCGCATGGTCTGTACGGAGCTCGCCGCCACTCAACAGGGCAATGTTCTTAATGTCGCGAGAATCGCAAACTTTCATAGTGATGGTGTTTTACTGAATAGGTATTGCTATGCGTGCGTAGCCCGCAGTTGCAAATTTGTTTCGGCCGCAGCAGTGAGAATTTTGAAGTTGGCAAACATAAAACCATGTTGTATAACATATTTTTGACCTAGAAATCTATTTGTACAAAACAAGGAAGTTATACCTGAAAATTTATTCGCACTATTTTGGAGAAACCAGTAAACTCTCCACTTTATCGCCAACGAAATAATTGTTTAACCATCATCCAATTATTCAACGGACAAGGAAGAAACATACTTTGTGCGTCCTTCACCTTTCTCAGCAGGAAAGCTATGAAGTCATTGCTGAAGCATGTGGACTTTAATGGCTATAGGTTCATCTCCCGACGCAGCAAATGAGCCATCGCAGTAAAAGAATTTCAGGCTGGTGACTGATGAGGCCTTCGAGATCTCATGAAAGAGCTAGGCATCTCTGACGCAGTATAGTGTATTATTCCTCGGAGGCGATGCAAGTCTAGTCTGTACGATCCCATACAACCCTCTCTCGAGCAGCTATGTAAATACAGTGTGTATGGGCAACAAAAGCTCAAGAGGCTGTAGTTGTGGAGATGTCGTAGTTGGGTATACCAAAGTTGACATTTTCATATATACCCAGAATTTTGAGACTCCACGAGATTAGACTGGCCTATACATGCTGCCTCTACAATACGTTTACGTACTGAATATCCGAGATTTCGAAACTCCCATCTCCTCTTATCCGTGGATATGTCTTAGTGACATTCTTTCTGTCCAGCGATGTGGGCAAGTATACGATGATATGTGTGCAGTAGCATGATCAGCTTATGGCAGGCGTAACCTGTACTGTAAAAGACGAAGCTCTGGTAAGGTATAGTAGAACCATTCCCATAATGCTAGATTATCGTACCATGTTACAGAAGGGTCTTCATGTTTAACACCCTCCCGTGATTCCCTATTTATTCAGCTTTGCAACACTTGCGTAAAAGCTCAAGGCGAAGTTTAGAAAACGAACCGTCGCTCATGAACGGCAGACTTTACTTCACGCCGAAATTGATCGTAATAAGTGTTTCTATACGCGGAACAGCAGGAGAAGACCGTAGCCGTCATGATAGTTTGCGGTTTTGCTACAGTAGACGAGGCATAAGAGCTAGACTCGAATTCCTTAAGCTTTTGCTTCTAGAACGGGTATTTAAAGTGCGGACACCAAGGACAGTGTGATGTGGGTGGCATCGTAAGCTTCATGCTATACGTGCAATGCCATTAGAAGGCGTTGCAGCTTTGAATTGTCTTTGTATGCAGGATTTTGAAAGCAGCATTAAAAATATTGAGCAGAATGCATGTTGAACAGTTCTCAGTATCTGCTCACCTGTCACCTCTCTGGTCCCGCCACACTTTTACGTGTTATTGACTATGAAAATTTTGAGTGCAACGCAAAAGTCCTTTCGGCCTCGTCGCAGCCAGCCGCGGCCCGATGCTTTACTGCAGAAAAGGTGCGGGATCGAAACTAAATTTTCGGCAGACATACAGAAAAGTCGTGAGTTACTTGAGGCAGTCAAAGACGCGAATGCAGTATGATATCTGTTCTAGATAAAAATTGAGCCAGTCATGGATGCTGCGCGAGAATCGAAGATCATTGTCCGTGCTGGTGCAGGGTGACAACGCCGACGGTGTTGCAAACGCAACATGGCATTGCTGTATGAATACTCCGGACAGAATTCAAACGTTGTTGCAGAACTGAGTTTTGGCCTCTTTCTATTTAATGCTGTTCGTAATCATTATAATGGCAAATCCGGAACTGGAAAGTTCGACGGGCAGAAATTAGGACCTTTAGCTTTTGGAAACCGTTCTCAAAATGTGGCTCGTGTGTGCTAAAGGATCGGAATGGAAAGTATATGCTTATGATGCTGGCCGGTCTCGTCAAAGAAATTTTGTTCAGCGCGCACGCAATACAAGTGAATTTTGCAGAAGAATTATTCGCATATGTGATGTTATGAGTCTTCATATTCTTCTACTCCAGGACATCATGAATAGTATTAATTAAGTTGATTGCTCCATGGCGAGACCAATGCACTCCTGTTAATACTAGCTCTGCTCAAGATGTAATTAATGAATCTGAACCTCATTAGTATTTTGACAAGAGCGTATCAGATTATGCGCTTATATTAGTGATCTTCCAACTCAGAAGCCGATATGACAGGAGGCTTGCGAAAACATCGGAAGGGATCGCTACTTGCAACCTCCTAAGAAGAGTGGGAGTCAAACTGCAGAGGTTAATATCAATGCAGGTTTGCAGCTGCAAATCAGATTGCTGATCTTTTCAGCACTGGATGGGACCTCGCCTCCAAAGTTAGCAGGTAAGCATCATACAATGTGCGATGAGACATCAATGAAACTCTACCTCCTTTTATCCCGTGTCTTTTATCTTTAAAATTAATCTATCGTGCAAAATCTTATGGCAGAATCAAACCTTTCAAGTGAAATTCGTCCTCCCAGAATTCAGTTGATAAAATAGAATGTCGTTCCATGACGATGTACTAGATTCTGACGAGGCACGCCGAAGGTGATGACAATGAAATGTCGCTTTAATACATTATCATTAAACCGAAATCAATTTTTCCTGAAGTTGAACTAGTGGAGTATGACCTCCGCAAGTTTATAAAAAGTGGAGCAGAAACAATTCTTTAAATTTCAGCTAAAGGCTGGCTTTCACGTGACAGGAAAACTCACCAATCTTTTATGCGCAAACAATGAATGGCATAAGCACATGGTTTTGTTGTTTGCCGTCACGTCCACGATCATCTTAATACGTAATTAAGAAGCACGTAACCAACTCGCATGCGACAGAGAGAAGATCGAATGAAGCATATCCAGGAATACACGTGCAAAATATAGAGCTGTATTCCTGCTTTATAAAGAGCGTCCTATACTCATACGGAAATCATAGCAAATCATTATGCCACGAAAGCCTGAGTATGATTTTGGCTGTTCTATAGACAAGGTTTGGACATCGCTGGCTAATTGAAGACGAGCTAGATATTTTTATGATCACTGCTGAATTTGAGCATGGCTGCCTTTATATTGCTGATGACATCACAGGATCTGCAGCCGCAGCCTCCAGCAGGCCAGTGAGACAGCCACAGGTGAACTCCTACAGGTGAGGAAGAATACGTACTTTCTATATGGCTGTCAGGTTTTCCTGAAAAATCCAACCTTACAATCTTTGGTTATAAACCGTTGTTACAGATTTGAATGGACCTACTCCACTGAGAGTTTCTTTGCAGCACTCTTGACGCTGACCTTTATTGTTGAAGATCTCGGCTGGGGAATATGTCTCGTCACTCTGCTTAGCTTCTTTATTTAGAAGCAGGCTGGTATAAGCTTGCGCTCAAACTGAAAATTTTGAACCGTCAGATCCCAGAAGGTTCTTGACGTAGATATTTCGTCCAGATGATTCTTGATAAACTGTCATATATTAGATTACGTGGAGATCATCGTATAGATTTTGTTGGTGTTCCATAGGGGAATTGAAGCGTCGTAGATAGTAGAAATGAAATAACTTGCTTATCTCCTGTTACGATGCAGTCGGTCGCGCTTTTGCACGGATTATTCTCTATGTTACATGGTTTGAGCCAAAACTGCGTGCCTGCTATGTACCGCAAGCTCGAGTAACTTTAGACTTCTTCGTAAATAATTCTACGTTGAGCATAACTTCGTGATATATTATTAATTTTGCAGAGTTAATGGTATCACTTATCGAATAACAAAGAAGGCAAAGCTTTTATTGAACTTTGCCTTCATTGTTATACACTTATGCCATTTCTTTTTTAACTTCTCTCATATCACTTTCTTCGCCTTGCTATCATTATAGAATTGATACTGTAAAATAGCTAGTCCTTCAATGGCGAGCGTTTTGTTTTATATTTAACTGCCACTTTCGTTTAAGTTGTTTCTAAACCTTTATATTGAGGTAAGCAAACATAAGGATGAACGTGAAGTCAATTCGTTTGCCAGGAAGCTGTTGTGATAATTGTCGGCTTTTCCTCTGGCAAGCCGGGCAAAGAGGATGCTTGGTCATTTTCGAAACCCGGGTAGCAGATCTTCAACATGGGGCTCTTCTATGGGTGACGCGTTGTCTCACCTGTATGTCCAAATTAGACAGCGAAGGATATGACGCAAGCGATTGCCCTTCATATATTTTCTACCATGCGTTCATAACCGCCTCGTTTTCGGGTTGGAGCCATGTCAATGCGTTGTCGTATCAATAATTCCCCCATATCACGGTCGGCGGCAAGTTCATCGGCTGCACCAAGTTTACATCATGCATTCACTTGTCCTTCAGGAGAACGCGAACGATTACTGTTATTGACATACTCCATCACATGAAGAGCTTCTAGTGTTCGATAATTAGATATGCACCATGCTTCTGTAAGTTGCGTAATGACCAAAGGAACTTTTTTATCTGTCGAGTAACGAGAAATGGTCAAAAAATAGGGACATTTTGATACACCTATGAATATCTAGGGCGCGTAGGAGCAACTATGGAAATATAGGCACGAAATATCATCAAAAACTTCTTTATTGTTAATATAGATAAGCTGCAAGAGGGGTTGAAGAGATCACGAAGCAGAGCCACAGCTCGAATCGCTTCTTCATAGCAACGGGTTGGTCTATACCTTTTGTGTAAGGTTTGTCAGAGATTTTGCTTCGTTTCTATTTTCGAAGCTTGACGTGCTTCCGCACCCAGAGTTGATAGTCTCTTCCCAACGTCGGTGGTGGCTGATTTGATTTCCGCCGAGTTCGTTGCTCGTTTGCCTTCTGCACACAGTTCGGATTATGACACCAAAACCCGGCTAATACTGTGAATACCAAGTTGTTTGAGGCGAGCACGCCTTGACTACTCTTGATTTTTTGAGGAACGGAGATCTTGTCACCAAAAGGAATGCCAGGCCAAGAAATCTTCCGGGGAAACTAATATCACAACTACACGAGCCTTTTGTAGATATTGGCTCTTTTGAATTTGAACGAGTACTTGTCCTTGTTTTACAATATTCTGAACGCTTCCTTCCTTTCAAGTATCGCTTTGTCCCAGAGCTTGTGATGAAACGTCTTTGTTCCATCCCCAGTAGGCTCATGTATTTATCCAATGAGCGATAGCGAATTAAATCTAGATAATGGAGGAATGCATCTCGCCTATATCCGGCATTCACGAAACAAGCATTAAGCCTGCATGATTTTTGATTCTTTGCAAGATAGATATTACCACAGAAAAATGTGCTTCACGTCCTTCTGTTGATATTATTCGATTTATGCGCTTATCTTCAAGTAGAGCGATCGAGATTTTGGCGCGAAACATCTCCGGCTATTACTTCACTTGTCATAATCTTTGTAGGTTTAATGTTTTAGTTCGTAGTTTACAAAAAGAGAATTGAGAAACATGACTTATGAAGGTGTCTCATGAAGTTTGAATCCTCACTGCAATCCCTCAATTAATGAGTCGTCTTTGGAGTATTCATTTTGCTCTTATGACGATTCTTCTCTTGTATGTTTTTACAGCTAGGTAGGACATCTTGTGTCTTTTTTTCTTACCACGTTTGGCACATAATCTTATATTTTACCGTTAAAATGTGAATAACTTATTTTACTAGTTGACTGGAATTCTTTTCGGAGGGTTTGGAA
>BNJV01000344.1_pt1 | contig 149773 bp, 165 predicted proteins | sample 8540591 | NCBI WGS metagenome assembly BNJV01 (sample SAMD00202457, study PRJDB9452) | human saliva metagenome | host: Homo sapiens
CGGCCTCGTCCCTTTTTGACCGAGAGTGTTGCTGCCTGGTCCCGGGGGGAACGCCGCTGATGATGAGCGGTGCCATGTGACCCTGACCAGGCGTTCGTTACATCGGGGTGCGCTGGATTCATGAAAAATTCAGCATAGCTGGTAGACAAGAATGTGGATACTCGGTAATGTAATGCTCGTAACCTGACCATCTATGGAGAGGAATCTTCCATGCGTATCCCGTCAATGTCGCGTTCTCTCGTGGTAGCGGCTGCCCTTGGTGCCGCTGCTCTTCCCGTGCTCCTGCCTTCGCCCACGTATGCTGCTGACGCCGCGGGACCGGCGACCTGCTACCTCGCCGACGAAAACGGCACCATCATCGAACCCCGCCAGGAGTACACTCCGCGTGAAGGATCCGGTGGGCTCCCCATGCTTCCCAGTCCCGTTGTTGCCGGGCAGTACACGCTGGAAGTGAGCGCTCCCGCAATGAACTTCGATCCGGATCGGCCCGACATGCACTTCGTGTGCCAGGTCTACTACGCGCCCCTTGGCAGTGTGCGTCTCGTTGATCCCGAAGGCACCGTGCTGGCGACGCAGCGTTATGGCAACGATCAGAATGACCCGTCGCGCGCCGCCGTCACTGCGCTCCCGACGTTGCCCGAGGGGTACGAGATTGTCCCCGATCAGACGATCCGAGGATTCAATGCGGCTGCTCGCACGGTTGATCCGAATGATCCCGCGAACGCACGTGCTGTTGGAGTCAACACGGACATCCTGATCCGCAAGATCACCGCGCAGCCCACGCCGGCACCTACTCCTTCCACGCCGTCTACTCCATCCACACCTTCCACCCCGTCTACTCCATCCACACCTTCCACGCCGTCTACTCCATCCACCCCGTCACCTCACACTCCCGCGACTCCCACTCCTCAGACTCCCGCTGGCGTGACACCCACTGCTCCCGTGACTCCGGTTCGGAGTACGCCTGCTCCTCCCATGGGCTGGCGAAGACAGGCAGTGATGCGGCGATTCTTGGCGGTACGGCAGGTATCCTCGCGCTTCTGGGTGCAGGTGCTATCGCCGTGAGAAGATCGCGTGCCTGACATGTTGGAGCGGTGATGCCAATCTCCGCGACAAGAACCGGTGTGGTACTTCGATAGAGATGAGCCACACGTTGTGCTTGAAGGACGAGGCCGGGGCTACCTTCGGGGTACCCCGGCCTCGTCGTCTACGACGCACCCACCATCGCGCGCAGTTGACGTGAGCCGGTGACTCAACGAGCTATCCGCGAGCGAAGATCTCTCGGTCTGGCGGTGCGCTCGCGCGTCAACCCGATGGCAGGGGCGCACAGGCGCACAATAGAGGGTCCACGTGCGCGTTGGTAGCGCACACTCGGAGCAGTTTCGCATGCAATTCGATTGGGTGAACTTTCAACAGTTTCTACAAACGTTGCAATTCCAACGATGTGGATGTGTGGTGCGATACGGTGTCAGGGGAATTGCATGCGAAACTCCTGGATAAACCACCCGGCGGTGGCCTTGCGGTGCTGCTGGGGGCCATCTCTGTGACGACGGGGGTCCTGGCGGAGGTGCTGGTAGGATGCCGCACGCCAGGCTGCCTCGTGAGCGCCAGCGACGAACCTGCGAAGCTCGCCCATGACCGAGCTGCCACATGTGCAACAGCCACAACGTCTCACGACTCCCGGATATGAGTGACGGCACGTGGGAGTGGTCATGCCACCACGATGAACCCCACCTTCAACACCGACTTTGGCGCACCCCCAAGCCGAAAAGTGCCTACAAAGCCAATACGTTCTATCCGTTCACCCAGATAAGGAGGGGGGGTGCCGGTGAACCACCGGCACCCCCTCCCATGACTATGAAACGCGAATTAAGAACGCTTCCTCCGCATTGCCGCGGCACCGATAGCGCCTGTCGCGGCAGCGAGTACCAGCACATCGCCGGTGAGAGCACCGGTCTTGGCGAGCTGTGTTGCAGGCTTAGGAGGAACCGAGGGCGTCGGCGTCGGCGTCGGACCAGGCTTAAAGGACAGCCGCGTCACATCGTGATGTGCCTCGCTGGTCGTGTACTTCAGAGGGTGCTTCATGAGCGGAGCTTCATCCCATCCGGCAGACGGGCCGGTCATGGGGGGGCCTCCATCCGGCGGTATAAGGGGTGTCTGTAGGGGGACATGCGGGCGATGGGGGATCAAATACTGTTCCAACAACAGAACGAGGCTCGGCCGGTTTGACAGCGTCGTAGTCATCCATGTCATCCATCGTCGGAGGGCATGCGGGTGAAGGCTGCCCGGGCATGACTATGACACCGAGTTGTTTCTCAACATCAACCGATATAACGCCCTGCGTGAGGTGATCGATCTGGTAATCCGTATCGGCAGTTGCGGATTCGGTGAAGGCAATCTTCTTAATGGTGATCACCGCATCACCGTGAAGCGCACCCATCGCGTCCTTGAGGGCTGCGATGGTGGTGATCTCATCGGGGTTATCGAAATCAACGGTGACCGTTGCGGTCTGTCCGTTAACTGCCACTGTCTTTGCTGAGAAGCCCTGGGGAAGCCCGGTCACCGAGATGGCCGAGGGGTCAGAAAACTTCAGCTGCGTGGGAAGAGTGATCTGGGTTGTGAAGCCCAAGTGAGCATTCTTCAGTGCAATTTCGTCGAAAGCGTTGGGGGTCTCGTCGTATTTCTCGAGGAGCTTTGCAATGCGTCCACCTCGAAGGCCGTTCAAGTGAACGACGTTCTCAATGGTCAGGAGAGAATCTTTGCTCTCGGCGTAGATCTTTTCAGCCTGAGTCGGAGTGTTCCCCTCCAGGCCGACCTTAAAGTCGGTGTCGATTGTCGGGTCATCGCCATTGACCGGAAGGGAGCCAAATACCTTCTTGTACTTGTAAATACCGGTCAAGCCATCCGCAGACAACTCCTGAGTGGAGAATTCGTAGTCGGGAATTCCTGCGGCTTGGAAGAAATTTGGCCCGGTTTTTGGGGGCTGTAAGTCGTGGCCGTCCTCTTCATCAACCCAGCGCGTTGTCTTGGTTGGTGCGGACGCGAAGCAGTCGGTAGGCGACTCCGCCAGCTTCAGGGTCTTCGTATCGAAGTTAAAGACCTGAGCGGGGGTCGTCGATGATGCGAAGAAGTTGAACGTTCCTGTCACGGTCACCTGTTCGCTGGCCAGTTGAGTCGCTTCTGCGGGGTCAGTTGTGCCAACGGCATAGGGGACCTGGACCTTGATCGTGTGCTGACCGGGGTTGGCTTTCTCTGCATCGTAGATATCGAGCAGCTGCTGCCAGCTGAGATCCTTGAATTGGATGTTCGCAGTGACCTGTGTGTGGTCAGATTTGGGGGAGAGCGAGGTGTAGGCGATCATTGACGAGGTAGACTTCTCGCGAGACGCCCCCAACGTGACTGCCTCAGGAACACTCACGGTCAGTGCGATATCGGGGTTGTAGTTGCTGCCGGAGTCATGAGGGGAGAGCCCCTGTGCAGCCGCAGCGCGGATTTCGGCCTCGTGGCCTGCCAGAAGCGTCGTGACCGGGATGTCCAGCACGACGGTACCGTGATAGGTCGTGATCACAGGGTTGGCATTGCACACAGTCGTGCTTGTTGATGAGACGTATTGTGAGAGGGGGAAGGGCTCGGGATCGGCTTGTGCGCTGCGAGGCGCAAACATTGTGACCGTCCCTGCAGCGACAAGAGCCAAACCGGCACCCATCGCCAGAACTCTCCGGCTTTTCCTCATGATGTTCCCCAGTCGTAGGTGTGTGAATTTAATGTCATGATAGTATACACATGGTAGAAAAGTACATCGTCTCTTGCGTTCTGAGCTCTGGATTGAGTGTTCTCTCGGGTGCGGTCGTCGCGTACTGGTGATCCTCGTGTGCTCCGTTGCACACTCGATGCCCTCGCCCGTCGGCGCAACGCCGAACTCGATGAGGACCTTGAAGCGAATCCTCGACGCGATGACGTCTCCCTCCTCCGGATTCGTGTCTGTGGCAGTCTCCGCGTGGTTGACGATTCCTGCGATGCGTGCCTTCTGTACGTCGCCCTTCAGTGTGTCCACATGGGAAACAAGGAGATGCGGGCAGGGGAGCGGGCCCGCAGATGCGAAAAACCGGCGACCCGAAGGCCGCCGGTTGTCTGTGCGTCATGGGGGACTTGAACCCTCAACCCGCTGATTAAGAGTCAGCTGCTCTGCCAATTGAGCTAATGACGCGGGGTGCTTTCACCAGCCGGAACCAGGAAAGCTGTGCGTCATGGGGGACTTGAACCCTCAACCCGCTGATTAAGAGTCAGCTGCTCTGCCAATTGAGCTAATGACGCGGGGGTTTTGCAACCGAGAGATAAATATACAGGCGCACTCCTCCCGACGCAAGTCAATGAGGGGCGTCGTGGCCTATGTCGCACGCTCGACGGACGTGAGTGACACAGGCACCTACAATGGGGTCTCAGGCGAAAGGGGAACGGCATGGTGGACGCGTCGAGCACCTATTCCGCGGTCGTGGAGGACATCCTCAAGCTCGTATGGAGCGCCGAGGAGGTCGGCTGCGACGGCGTCAAACCCAAGGACGTCTCCGAACACATGGGCGTCGTTCCTTCGACGGCAACGGAGAACATTCAGCGCCTGGCCCGCCAGGGCCTCGTCACTCACGAGCGATACGGCCGCGTGCGACTCACCCCGCAGGGTCGAGCGATCGCGCTGGGGATGGTGCGCCGCCACCGCCTGCTCGAAACCTACCTGCACGAGGCTCTCGGTTTTTCCTGGGATGAGGTGCATGAAGAGGCCGAGATACTTGAACACGCGGTCTCCGATCGGCTTCTCGACCGTCTGGACCGCGTGCTCGGCTACCCGAGCCGTGACCCACACGGTGATCCGATCCCTCGCGCTGATGGCTCCAGCGACGACGTTGCAGGAAACCCGCTCGACGCGCTCGACGTGACCGCCGGGGGAGTCGTCGAGCGGCTGCCCGATCGCGATCCTGGGGCGCTGCGTGCGTGGGAGGAGGCCGGCCTAGTGCCCGGTGCCCTTATCACCGTCGTCGCATCCGACCCCTCAGGAGTGACGGTCCTCCTCGAAGACGGACAGATGCTCCTCCTTGACCCCGCCCAGGCCTCGGGCATCGTCGTCCGGGACTGAGTCGCGCCAACGAGCGCTCGGCGCCCGTCGACGAGGTCCTGAAACGATCCAGCCCACCTGGCCGAGGTGGCCGGGCGGGCTGGGAGCGCCCGTCGGTGGGCGCACAGGTGGGGAGTGCAGGCCTCAGGCGAGGGCTGCGGATCCCATTGACGGGGGCACGTGGCGACCGTGTCCGGCGGCCAGGAGTGCCTTGCGCAGGGCGGTGATCGCGGTATCGAGCTCCTCGTCGCTGGCGGGGGCCGCCTTGGACAGGAGGATGTCGGTCTCGTCGCGCAGGGGGATCACGTGCAGGTGGGTGTGGGGCACCTCGAATCCTGCGATTGCGAGGTCGGCGCGCGGCACGCCGAACGCGGCCTTTTGCGCCAGGCCGATCGTGCGTGCCACGGTCATGAGGTGGGCGGCGACGTCCGAGGGGGCGTCCGTCCAGGCCTCGTACGCGGTGCGCGGAACCACGAGGACGTGGCCCGGGAGGTCGGCTCGATGGTCGCGAAGGCGACGCACAGGTCGTCGGCCCACACGAAGCGGCCGGGCCACACACCCGTGATGATGTTGTCGAAGATAGTGCTCATGCGACTATTGTCACCTATTCGTGCGCACTTCGGTAGGTGGGCGCGTCCGGCGGGGCGCGCGGGCGTGAACTACCCTGGTGAGGGAGTATTGTTACGAGACCCATCGTTAAGCAAGGAACGCACAGATGAGCGAAAAATCCGCAGAGTGCCCCGGCCCAGCGCTACACCGCTGAGCTCGCAGGTCAGATCGAGACGAAGTGGCAGGACCGCTGGGAGGAGCTGGGCACGTTCTACGCGGACAACCCCACGGGCGACCTGGCTGGCCCGCTGGCCTCCCCGCAACCCTTTCTTCATCCTCGACATGTTCCCCCTACCCCTCGGTAAGGGCCTGCACGTGGGTCACCCGCTGGGCTACATCGCGACCGACACGCTGGCGCGCTACCGCCGCATGAAGGGCGACAACGTGCTGTACACGATGGGCTACGACGCCTTCGGCCTGCCGGCCGAGCAGTACGCCGTCCAGACCGGCCAGCACCCGGCCATCACCACGAATCAGAACATCGCGAACATGCGCCGTCAGCTGCGCCGCATGGGCCTGTCCCACGACTCGCGTCGTTCCTTCGCTACGACCGACATCGAGTACGTACATTGGACGCAGTGGATCTTCCTGCAGGTCTTCAACTCGTGGTTCGATCCCGAGGCCACGGCCCCCGACGGCTCGCAGGGCGCGGCTCGCCCGATCAGCGAGCTGATCGCCAAGCTCGAGTCCGGCGAGATTCGCCCCGAGGACGGCTCCGACTACTCCTCGCTCGATCGCGCCGAGCAGGCGAAGGTCGTCGACTCCTACCGCCTCGCCTACGTCTCCGAGGCCCCCGTCAACTGGTGCCCCGGCCTGGGCACGGTCCTCGCCAACGAAGAGGTCACCGCGGATGGTCGCCCGAGCGCGGCAACTTCCCCGGTCTTCAAGCGCAACCTGCGCCAGTGGATGATGCGCATCACCGCCTATGGCAAGCGCCTCGTCCGACGACCTCGACACGATCGACTGGCCGGAGAAGGTGCGCACGATGCAGCGCAACTGGATCGGCCGCTCCGAGGGCGCGACCGTGCGCTTCGACGTGCCCGGTGCGCGCGAGGCCGGTGCCTCCCTCGACTCGCTCGACGTCTCCACGACGCGCTCCCGACACGCTCTTTGGCGCGACCTTTCATGGTCGTCGCCCCCGAGCACCCGATCCTCGGCGGCACCGTTGGTGGCGACGCGCCGGCGACGAGGCCGCCCTGACCCTTCCCGCATCGTGGCCCGAGGGCACGAAGGATGCGTGGACGGGTGGCGCCACACCCCGCGGCGGCCGTTGCCGCCTACCGCGCCCAGGCCGCAGCCAAGTCTGAGGCCGAGCGTGCCGACGAGGAGCGCACCAAGACCGGCGTGTTCACCGGCCTGTTCGGCATTGACCCGGTGAACGGACGCCCGGTCCCGATCTTCGTCGCCGACTACGTCCTGTGGGGCTACGGCACCGGCGCCATCATGGCCGTGCCCGCCCACGACGACCGCGACTGGGCCTTCGCCCGCGCCTACGACCTCGACATCGTGCGCACGATCGGCCCCGCTGGAGACCCCTACGGCCCCGACCTTGAGGCCGGCGCCTACACGGGCGATGGTGTGGCCGTCGACTCCGCGAACGACGAGATCGACCTCAATGGCCTGGCGAAGGACGAGGCCAAGGCCGCCATGATCGAGTGGCTGGTCGCCAAGGGACTGGGCCACGGCACCGTCACCTACCGCCTGCGCGACTGGTTGTTCAGCCGCCAGCGCTACTGGGGCGAGCCCTTCCCGATCGTGTGGGACGAGGACGGCGTGGCACACGCCCTGCCCGAGGACATGCTCCCCGTTGAGCTGCCCGAGGTCAGCGACTACAGCCCGCGTACCTTTGACGCGGACGATGCCGACTCTCGCCCGAGGCCCCGCTGGGTCGCGCTGAGGACTGGGTGAACGTGACCCTCGACCTGGGCGATGGCCCCAAGGCCTACCGCCGCGAGACCAACACGATGCCTCAGTGGGCGGGTTCGTGCTGGTACGAGATGCGCTACACCGACCCGACGAACGCGAAGCGTTTCGCCGGCGAGGAGAACCTGGCCTACTGGATGGGCCCGCGCGAGGGCAAGGTCAGCGGCGGCACCGACATGTACGTCGGCGGCGTTGAGCACGCGGTCCTGCACCTGCTCTATGCCCGCTTCTGGCAGAAGGTCCTCTTCGACCTCGGCCACGTGCCGGACTCCGGAGCCCTACCACAAGTTTCTTCAACCAGGGCTACGTCCAGGCTCTACGCCTACACCGACGCGCGCGGCCAGTACGTGCCCGCCGACGAGGTCGAGGGCGACGAGGCGACCGGCTTCACTCTAAGGAGGCGAGCCCGTGGGCCGCGAGTACGGAAAGATGGGCAAGTCCCTGAAGAACATCGTCACGCCCGACGAGATGTACGACGCCTACGGCGCCGACGTCTTCCGCGTGTACGAGATGAGCATGGGCCCCCTCGACCTGTCGCGCCCGTGGGAGACCCGCGCGTTGTCGGCCCCAGCGATTCCTGCAGCGCCTGTGGCGTAACGTGGTCGACGAGGAGACCGGCGAGCTCACGGTCACCGACGAGCCCGCGGACGACAAGACGCGTCGCCTCGTGGCCCGCACGATCGCCGAGGTCACCGAAGAGTACGAGAACCTGCGCATCAACACCGCGATCTCCAAGCTCATCGTCCTCAACAACCACCTGACCAGCCTGGACGCCGCGCCGCGCGATGCCATCGAGGCCCTGATCCTCATGCTCGCCCCGGTTGCCCCGCACCTGTGCGAAGAGCTGTGGGCGCGCCTGGGTCACGAGGCCTCCCTGGCCCGCGAGCCCTTCCCGATCGTCGAGGGATTCCTCGCTGCTGGTCGAGGACACGGTCACCGCCGTCGTCCAGGTCAACGGCAAGGTCAAGGGCCCGCATCGAGGTCGCTCCCTCCATTTCGAGGAGGACCTCGTCGCCGCCGCCTGGCCGAGGCCCCGATCGTCAAGGCCCCTCGGCGGTAACGACCCGCTCAAGGTGATCGCCCGCGCGCCCAAGCTGGTCAACGTCGTCGTCAAGAAGTGAGGTCGCATGCCTGAAGGCGATGCGAGTCCGTCGCCTAGCCGGTACCTCGACGAGCTTTTCGTCGGGGTATCGTCTCGGCCTCGTCCCGCAGGGGCGCTTCGCGTCCTCCGCCGCCCTCCTCGACGGGTGCTCATGCAGCAGTGCGCGCACGGCAAGCACATGTTCATCGGTTTCGTCCCGCCCATCGAAGGCGGAGACGTACGAGGCCGGGGTGTGCCCTCCTGGAGGTGCCGCCGCGGGCAGCGGGGAGCTGATCCTACCCGAGGATGCCCCTGGCCGGACCGGTGGTGACATCCACCTGGGCCTGTACGGCTGGTGGCGCCTTCAGCGGCGACGAGACCGTCGTTGATGAGGGCACGGCGTCGCCCACCGCATCCCCAGCGTCGACAAGGGGAGTGAAACGTCACCGAGACCCGCTGGGGCGAGGGGCTTTGGCGAGGCCAAGGCGGGAGTGGGAGCCGCCGGAGCCTGTCGAGCGGTGCGCCTGCGCCTGTTCAACGATCACGCCGTCGCTGACCTGGTCGGCCCCAACCGCCGCAGACCTCATCACGGATGAGGAGCGCGCGGCTAGACGAGGCGAAGCTGAGAATGGACCCCTGGACGGGGCGCGATCCGACGCCGAAGGCATGGAGCGTTTTCGCTCAGGTCGCGCTCACTCCAAGAAGCGCGCGATTGGCGAGATCGTCATGGATCAGCTCGATGATCGCGGGCGTGGGCAACATCTACCGCGCGACACCCTGTTCTCGCGGGTATCTCTCGCCGCACGCATAGGCGCCAACATCTCCATCAAACGCCTGCGCGAACTGCGGTGCTCATCTGCGACCTCTGCATGAACACCGGACTGGCCGCCGGCCGACTGGACACGATGGACGGCGGCCCGCCGATCGAGGGGACGAGGAGGCCGCGCGCTGGTACGGTACGCACCGCACGGACCGGCCCGTGCGCGTTGCTCTACGCCGATCCGCGGGCGCTCATGCGAGACACGACGCCTGTTCTGGTGTCCGTCTGCTGCCAGCGCTGAGCGCGCAATGCCCGTCAGAGTGCCGGGCCGTCGAGCTGCACTCGCTCTTGTCGGGCGATCTGTCCGAGCAGGCCTGAGTAGGTTTCCGGCCCCGCCGTGCGCGTGGCCAGGCGCAGGGCGAGGGATGCTCGAAACTCCCACTGCGAGCAGTGCGTCGCGACCTCTGGGGACGAGGGCCGTCGCACGCGCGCGCCTGCGAGTAGTCGCGACGATCAGGTCCACCACACGAAGGAGGCCCATCCGGCGCGTCATCCACGGGGATTCGCGCACGACGAGATCGCACCGACGGGCGTTCCCCGTCCCACGCGCCGATGAATGAGGTCTTGCGTGGTCGCTCTCGAGCGCTCAAAACGTCAGGCGTAGTTCTTCGGGTTTCCAAGAGCGCCTCAGGCGTGACGGCGTCGTCGTCCGCGCCTCGGTGAGTACCGCGAGCGCGGGATGTCAGATGTCGTGAGCGTGGCGATCTCAATACCCTGAGGCCGGTTCGCCGCTGACAGCGCGTCAGGGCATGTAGAGTTGAGCTTCCATAAAACCAACTATAGGTGAGGGTGCTTGCTCGTCACGGCTCTGAACGTTTTCTCGAGCACTGGTCTGATCGGCGGATTTGTGCCTCAAATGTAGAGGGCGGGCTCCTCGAAAAGTAGTTGGGGTCGACGATGAGATCGCGGTCGCGCGTGTCCTTTTCGGGCCAGGGGTAGGCGTGCGCCGATCGCCCCTGTTGCCGCAAGGGCACGTCCTGGCCGACGGCGTTCGCGCGATCTTGACGCCAGTGCCGACGGTGATGGGCCCACCTTTGCGCCCGGCACCGATCGCGACGTGGTCGCCGACGGTGGGTGGCGCTTACCCGGTGTCATGGCGACGCCTGCGCGTAACTCCCGTGGAAGATGACGACGTCGTTGCGATATCGGCCGTGGGCAGCGATGACGACGCCCCGTCGCGTGGTCGATGAAGACGCGGCGCCCGGTGGTCGCTCGGGTGGATCGTCCACGCCTGTGACGGCGGCGCGCCATGGAGACAGGACGCGCGGGGGTGCGCACCGTGGGACCACAGAGCATGGAGACGCGGTGGGTCGGGCGTGCACGCCCGGGTATGTCCGGGGCGATCTCCAGGGCGGAGGTGGCGGGATCGCGGCGCTGCACGAGGTCCTCGTGGAAGAGCCCGAGCGCCTTAGGTGGGTAGGGCGCGCGACAGGGTCTCGACAGGGCGCGTACGGTGAGGCTTCACGGATCCCTCCTGGATGGTCGACTGGGACGGAATGCGACAGGTGGCGGAGACTCCATCCGGGGCCGCGCCGCGCGTCACGTGGGAAAGATCAGTCCTCGAGGCCCCGCGAACAGGGCGGTCGAGGAGGACGCCCACCCGTATCGGGCACGTGAGCGTGACGGTCTTCTTGCCGGCCAGCTCCCGGGGCGGGCGGCGGGCGGCGGCCGTTCCAGCCAGGAGCAGCGCCGGAGGAGATACCCACGAGCAGACCCTCTTCGGCGCGCGGCGAGCGAACAGCTCGAGCGCCTGGGCGGTCTCCACGGAGAGATGACCTCGTCGATATTGATGTCGCGTCGAAGGTCTCCATGAGGCACGAAGTTGGGCATGGGGCCCTGAGATGCCGTGCGGTGTGCCGCCGGTCTTGCGGAGACCTCAGGCTGGGCTGGCGCTGATGCGTGCACGTTCGGGTTCTTCTACCTCGCCCGAGAACCCTCCGCGACGCGCGGGGATGGTGCTACGCTGTGCCCTTTTCGCGGCGACGAAAGACGTCAGACCTGGCCGCCGGTGTCCGCCCAGTTCTCGCCCGTGTGCGCGACGTGGGCGGCCGGGTTGCGGCGTTGGTGAACTGGAGGCGATGATGGCGTCTGTCGCTTCGAGGTAGCTTGGTGACTCGGCCTCCGCGACGGCGGCGGGATCAGCCGCCTTTCAGCCCGGCGAGTCAGACAATGAGCGCGCGATCGCGCGCGCTCAGCGGACACCAGGCGGGCGCCCGATGATGGCGCTTTAGCCGCGGGCCGCGCTCACGCATCGACAGGGCGACGCCCGTGGTGCCGGAGGCGCCTCGACGACCGTGCGCGCGCCGCAGGGTGCCGAGGGCCCGGCCGCGCCGATGATTCGAGACGGGCGTTGCGATCCTTCACGCGCGAGTACAGAAGGCCTCGACCTTCCGCGACCACGTCGACGCCGTACGCGGCAGCGTGGTTAATGCGGACGGAGTACCGCCGGTCAGATCATGGCGACAGTGGAGGCGATGCGAGCCGTAAGGGGTCGCTTCCCAGCAGGTGCCCCTGAGTTGTCAGTCCCACGCTCGGGCCTCAATCAGACGATCACCGTGTGTTTCATGGCGAAACTTTGCAACACCGGACGGGGGCTGGTGAACATGCGTCAATCAGTCTCAGTCGCTCGGATTAAGTCACCGTACGCAGCGTGACGATAAAGTACCCCGCAATGTGTTGCGCCTCACCTCGCGCGCAGCTCCGCTTTCAATGCGGCCCCGCGTCCCAGGTTGCAAGCTGCCCGTGCCGAGGACGTCGCCCGGTGAGGTGGGCGATGGGGCGCGGGCGACAGCCACGGACACATGGGTGGAGTAGGCCGCATGACCACCCCGCCCAGGAGGATTCCGCCGGTGGCGGGCGACCGCCGTAGCGTTCCGGCATTGTCCGAAGCACGCAGGTACCTCCAGCATCAGGCCGCCGTGCGAGGTTCCTCGTCGTCGGGGAATGTGCAACGGCGCGGCGTCGGCGGGTCGATGGTGGTGACGGTTAACAAAGCGGAGCCTGCGGGGTGCTCTGACCTTGACGCATGTTGTGGGCTGCTGTGCCTCCTCTGGCGTGTCAAAATACAGCAGGCATCTGACGATCAAGTAGAGACAGCAGTCTCAATCTCGTGGGTGAGGGGCGACCGGAGGCGGGCGTGCAGAAAAAGGCGGACATGCATGATCGAGGGGCAGGGCCTCGATCTGTAACTTGGATCGCAGGCGCGCTGTGGCTCTCGTGTGCTTCCAGGAACTGATCCGTGGTAGTCTTGTCTGGGTTGTCGCCCGGCATTGCTTGGTGACGCACCGATCAGAATAGTCGTCGAAAGAGGGCGAGGCAAGATAACAGCGGTTTAAAGCGCAAGATGCTCCGTGCAGAACGCACTTGCCGTTACCTGGAAGGCTGATCTGCAGGCTGAACACCGTCAGGGTTGCCGGCCGTGAGATCCGCGCGCCGCTGGCCCGGGCAAGAACGATCTCCTGGACGTGGGGCTGACCTCCGCATCCCGCGGGCGGAACTTGCCGTCCCGGGCGCTTTATCATCTCCACAATCCTGAATCGTGCCTCGCTCTCTCGATCATCGACGCGCGCCACGATACAGTACCGAAAGGAACGCGCAGGCTGCAGGCATGCTGCCGCCGCGAGGCGGGGTCGGCCCGGCCTCGTCGCCGCGTCTCGACAACGGCAGTACCGAGGGCCATCGTCTCCCTCTTCCTGATCGCGCCACTGCGGCCTGTCTAACCCCTGCTGTCTCGCTCACTGGCGCGTGCCCGATGTCATCTGGCTGCTCATCCTCAGCGTCATCATCGGGCCGAACGTTCTGGGCTTGCATCGCTCACCGAGGCCGTCTCTCCGTGTTCACCGGATCGGCATGGGCCATGCTCTTCCTTATTGCAGGCACCGGATCGGCGTGGAAGAGTTGCGGCCGGGCGAGCAGGCGCTCGCGCTGCTCGCTGGCATGCTTCGTATCGGCCTGGCGTCTCTGGAGTGGTCGCCGTCCGGAGTACGATGAAGTTACCGCCACCTACATCGCCGTAGCCATCGCGCTGACCTCGACGGCGCCGGGCACCCTGCTGCCCATCCTCGCGGGAGCCCGGCGTCATGGGGACGACGATCGGCAAGCCGTCCTTATCCGTATCCGGCGGGCACCGCGCCCATCATTGCGATGTCGCTGCTGCTGTCGGCACTCCTGGGCCTCGGCGATCATTCTTCTCGTGTTCGCGAGTGGCATCGGTCGTTGCCGTCGCCATTCCGACGCGTTTCGTCTCAACATCCCGCGTTCGGGCGGACGATCCTGCACGGGCGCAGACCTCGCAAAGACGCTCATGCGCGTCGTCGTACTGATCCCTCACCGGCCTGATGACGCTTTATCCGCCAATCGTGGAACTGGACGCGTTATCAGCGCGTTTACGGCGGCATCATCGTGTTACGCGCGGCACCGGCAACTTCACGATGGTCGAGGGCGAGCTGCACCTCGTTCTCCTTCCCTCATCCTCTGTTTTTCGTCTGCCTCCAGGCGCAGACATCATGGGCGCCGTCGTGGGCTGCCCGTTCCTGCCCCGGCATCGCCTTCGTCGGCGCGATCCTCGTCGTCGCGGAATTCATCGTCCTTCTGGAACGCTTCCACGGATCGATCGAGCTGTCGGCTGGACGGATGCGGCGCGCATCGGCCTGTGCAGTGCGACCGGCCTGCCGATCATCGTCTTCGTCACGAACTCAGCGTCTCGACGGATGTCCTGCCCGCGTGGCTCGCCTCCTGCTCGTCGTCGTCGCCCGCGCGATGTCACGTGCTACTTTCCCGCTGATCGCGCGCTTCCTGCAGGGCGCGCTGGTGGAAGGCGCCTCCGCTGATCTTACGGGCGGCGCGCCCGCCTCCGTAGCTCAATGGATGAGCAGGCTAATCCAGATTTGGGTTCGAGTCCTGTCGGGCGTAGCTTCTCCATGCATGCGTCGTTTCTGGGGCGGCGCTGTATCCCCTCCCGTTACGTGGACTCACCGCCACCTGCTGAGAGGCGGACGCCACTGGGGTCATGAACACTGAACAGACACCACCCCATCGCATGCAGATTAAAATTGTTTTCAGAATGTGCAGCTATTGTGCCGCTGTCACCGCCATTTCTTGGGCTCGCTCCACTGCATCCACGCGCACACGTGGAGGCCAGCCGCCACGCGATTTTACCGTGCCCGCTTCTCCAGACGACACCTACGCCTGTCCCTGTACCCGACCACGGAAGCCCGCATCCCTGTCCTTCCGAGGTCATGCCCCGCACCAAAGCCTCCTGGAAGAGCGCTGGAACTTTGATTGGTGGCTGCAAGAATGCGACTTCATATCCGTCACCTACAGGGCGGGCTGAGGCCGCTCCCAACGCCCGCGGCCACGCCACCGGCCTGCGCGACGCCGATCCAGCCGATCGCGCACTGACCTGCGTGGGTAACTCGGCTGAAGGTCATCTCACCGTCTACTACCTGGACTCAGGGCATTTTTGGCGCTGCGGGGGCCCGCCGGTCGGACGAAACTGGGGCCCGGCCGGGCGGCATCGACAGCGCCGCAAACTGATCCACGGAATCCGCCGTCGGCGCCGCCGGCCTCCCACCGGGCGAGGCCTGCTCGCCTTCAAACCCCTGAGCAGTGATCGCACTTTCCGCAGGCAATCCGGCCGCGGACACGCCCGCGCGGTCAGGCACCTCCTCGTCAGGCGCCAGGGCGCCAATCGCAATCACGCAGCTCTTCTGGGACGCTGGGGTCTGCGCCCTCCACCGTCGAGGCGCCTTGCCGGCATCACCATCCCTATCATGCCGGCTTGCAGCCGCACCGACCAGCGCCGCCACGTCAAGACCTCACCGGTATTGGGGTCCCGAATACCTGCTCACCGCATCGCCGACTACACACTACAGGACGCGCGCGACGGTTCAATTGCGTCTTCAGCTCGCGCCTCATCACTCCCGTCTATGACCGTGCGCCCAGTGTCACCTCTACACCTTCAACCGCTCAAAGCCGTCGCGGTTGTCCCTGGCCCTCATGATCCATTACCGACCCGCTGGTCCGGCCTCTGACCCACGAGGCGAGCGCCCTGGGCGCATCACCATCCACTGCGGCGGGGTGCGGTGCCATGCCACGCCGAACGATACTTTAAGGAGAAAACCATGTACGCGACCGTTCACACCGCCACGATCCTGGCTATCGCGCATCGGCCGTGGCCGTAATCAGCGCGCCCTCGAGGGCGCTGGGCCCGGCCGCATCACCGAGGCCCAGGCTGATCAGGCGCAGCGATCTGCGCAAGGAAGAACCTCTAACGCGCCTCGTCGAGCTCGCTGGGCCTCAGCGCCTCTGGCCGTGCGCTACTCCCTGTATGACCTTCTGGATGGGCGATCCTCTGGATTCCTCCCTTACGCGCTTCGCCGGTCAGCAGACTCTGACCTGTACTTCCTTTCGCCCGCGGCAATGACTTGGTCGACCCCGAGAGACGAAGTGGTTCGGCACGAATTACCACTACCTCGTTCGAGATCAGCCCCGGCTTTGCCCGCTGCGCTTCGCCGACGACGATCACCCTTTACGGACGCAGGTGGGGCGCATGTACCCGTCTCGGCCCGTCCTCCTGGCCCTGGCCGGGCCAGATCCGTCCACACGACTTCGTTCTTACACCCGTCATTGAGGCCCGTGGCCGCGTATGAAGGCGCTGTGGCCTCCTGCGCGCAGCAGGTTGCCCGTAAGATTATCCGTGACCGGCCCTGACCTCGACAACAGCCTCTCGCGCACTCGCGACCAGGCTGGGCGAGCCTTATGCAAAGCGCCCTGGCAGCCTCCCGAATCGTCCCAGATCCTGCTCACACCCCTACGGCGACGCCTCCACGCAGTGGGTGCTTTGTTAGGAACAGGCATCGAGGCCTCCATGGACACGCTGCGCTCTGCCCGGGCGCGGACCTGTCCGGCGTCACCTGACCGTCGGCGGTCGGTAAGCTGGCACATCTAGCGCGCAGACACAAACCAGCGCTGCGGGACGCGAGGCCGCACCCAGTCCCTCTATGCTGCACGTGCAGCGCCACCTCCGCTCCCCTCCAGCACGTGCCTCCGGCCACGCTGGAGCCTGGGACAACCTGACCTCAGGCAGGAACTTCCCGCCTGATCGCCTTTGCGCCGACCAGAGGTTCTCGAGGGTGGCGTGCCTCTTTGGCGTGGATGATGGGGCTGAGGGGCCATCGACGCTGAGGTTGCCGAGGCCACCCGCCTCGAACAGCGCGCCGCCGCCCCGGCGTCGTGCGCCCGAGGCTCCGCGCTCCTTTTGCTTCTACTAATAACGCCGACCGTACCCGCGAGCCTTTCTACCACGGGCGCGCGGCCCAGAGCGGCACTTACTGCCTACCGCTGCGGCAGGCAATCGGCTCGTTCCCGCGACCACAGAGATCCGCAGGCTCGCGCCGCAAACGCCCGCGGTGAACTCTCCTTGCGGACTACGGGCCCACATGCTGCTGCGGGGTCGCCTCAATCGTAAGCTGCAGGAGGGCCTGGGCCTGGACGTCCTGGTCCCGACCGAAGCGTAACGTACTAAGTTCAGTAACTTCGCCACGAGCATGGCTTCCGCGGCGTACGCGCAACGGCTGGTGCAGTCCTACGGCTCACTTTTCACGTCCCTCTCCATCTGTCGGGGCGGCATCTCGCGTCCCGCTTGCCCGCATGACTGGTAGACCAGCTACGCAGTCGTTGACAAACAAGCCGTCAAGGGCATGCTCGCAACTTGTCACGATCGCTCGCGGCGAACTACTTCCGCGCAGCCTGCCGCTCGGCGGCATCTTCAGCCAGATCAACCTGGCCCTGCGCGACGAATTCTCTCCGACCTCGAGGCGCCAGCATCGCAGCCATCAGGTCATTGAAGCCACCCGCAAGAAGCTCCCCTCGACGCCGACGCCACCACACGCAGATCCCACCGACTGGCGTCCGTAGGTTTCCTTCCCGCCTATAGCCCTCTGCGTGCGTCGACACCCAGATCCACGCACCATAGCCGCCACTCGGGTTCAGCAGATCATATTCGACGCGCCATCAGGGCCTGGATGCGACGTCCACACGTCCATCAGGGGCGGCGTACTCAAGATGGAGATTTGTGCCCGGGCGCTGCCAGGCTGGCTTCGACCACGGCATCGGTCAGCGCGGGACATCCGCTCTCCGTCCCCGCGCGCGAGGAGCTCTAGCCAGGCACTATCGGCCTGGCGCCTGACGCCGCGGTGCCGGTTTCTCGCCTGTGGGTGGGCCGACTGCGGCCTGAGGCCCGCGGCTGCGAGCAGGCGTCAACTGGACATTTGTCTCTGCTACTCGGCAGGTGCATTGCGCGGCCTGGAAGCGCAGAGCGTTCTTCTAGGCGATAGGTGCAGGGGCGTTGGGCGATTGCCCTCACCGTTCTATACGGGCACCATGTATGGGGAGGCGGGCACCACCGCCCACGAATGTGACAGCGTGAGAATGTAACCTTTGATAGGGCGGTTGGATGATAGTTCTTAATCACCTGACGTTATCGGCGTTATTGCAACGTTTGTCAGTAGTTTGCTGGCGGCACGGTCGGCGGTGAACCCAGTGCGCGGCCCACACAGGGGCGCCGCTGTCACTGATCTCTCATTGCTGCGAGACTCCGTGTTGCTCGGACGCAAACCGTGACAGACTTAATGCCACGGCGACCTTCGCGGGCCCGCGCGCTGCCCTGCGGTGGCGGTATGCGAATGTGTCTCGATTGACGCGCCCAGATACCCTGTCGATCACCGCCTGGTGATGCTGCCCACGCCGATGGTGCATTGAGATGGGCCCCGCGGCCCTCGTCTTATCCTCCGTCCGCCGCCAGCACCCCCTCCTACGAGGTCCTCGACGTCCTGGCCAGCCTGCGGGCTGGGCTCCTCACGCATCGACATCAACTCGGCCATGACCAGGTCACCCACCTCGACGGACGTACGACGGACTGTCACCCGGGCAGCCTCCTGGCCCCACCTCGCCGCCAACGCCTGACCCATCCCGTCTGCCCGCGACGAACTCTTGCCTCCGGTAGGCCGACTCTGGCTCCAGCTCCGACTCACGCCGTCGACGCCCACATCCGCACCTGCCAAGAAGCTCTCATGCCGACCTCATCCTCCCGGGAGGGTCCGCGCGAGCTACGCACTTCCGCTCCACGCCTCCATGCGCGTTCGCGTCACCCGCCGTCACCCTCGCCGCCTGACCCCTCGCGGCACCTCAGTACTCCCCGGCGCGCGCCACCGCGCGCATCGTAGCCTTACCCCAGGGCGGCTCCAGCCCAGCCACGGGACCGGTTGGGGAGAGGGGCCCACAGCCTCGTCCCAGGAAACCGCGCCCCTCTGGGCGTGTGGCGCAACTCCCGCCGGTCACGGGTCGCGTGATCTCGAATCAACGGCTCCTCCACGTGCAGGGGCGGGGGCTCCATGCAGTGTCAAGCCCCAGTGATCATCCGGGTTCGACAAATCGATACCCTGCAGAGCCAGGCCGAGCTCGCGGTTATTCTTCGTGTACTCGAAGTGCACGATAACAATCCGCAGGCCCCAGCACATCAGTAAGGAAGACACGCAGCATGCCGGAGCTGCTGCCCAGGAACATCTGAGGAAGTAGTGACGCGGGCCTCATGCTGGCGACGCTCCGCCTGACCTCGGCGTAGCGCGTCAGGTCGTTGACGCCACCGGCACCACACGATCGCTGCGTCGGGCGTCCCCAATAGCGCCTTGCGATCGCCAGTTCAGTCGGGTACACGTGCGCAGCCGTGAGAGCGACGCGCCCTGGGCTCGGCGATGACGCCGTCGGACTGGTAGGCTCCAGTACCGGTACACCACCGCGCCCTCGGGCGACAGCACGAGATAAAACGAACTCTCGGCGATGTGGAGAAGCAGACCCACGCGGCCCACCGCCGTGCCGTCTGGCGGATCGACCTTCGCCAGGGACATCGGCGGCCACTCAGCGCCGCGTGCATGTTTCTGCCTGCAGGTTCACCCAATGATTCCCCAGTACCTCGGACGGTTCCTTGCCGTCGCAATTCCATGATGAGGCCGCCGCCGCCCACGGGGACCAGTACGTGACCGCCGTGTCCTGGGCATCTGTTCCTGGGCTCGACGCCAATCACGTGCCTGGCCAACGTCGTGAACATGGATCGTCGTGAGGGGTGAACGTAGGTGCGGCCGTAGCGCTATCGCGGCACTCTATTGGCACCGAAACGTTTGCACGGTCGAACGCGTGCCGTCGGCCTGTGACCTCGCGCCTCGATCGTCGATACGGCGGCGCTTCTACGCGGGAGCTTATTGGGGCAGATAGATCGTGCCGCGCATGCCCAGGTGGCGCAGGCGTAGGCCAGGCCAGGCGTGGTTGCCAGCCGACGCGCGCCACGACGCTTCACCGTTCGCGCTCGGCGGGGACAGGAGGACATACGCGCGTGGCGCCGCGCACCTGCTGAAGGCGGCTTTTTTAACGTCCTCGCGGCAGGCAGAATATCGACACCGGCTCGGTGGACAGACGCTCGGAACGATCAAGTTCATGCGAACATGCCAGCCCCCTCGGGCGGTGGCGGCCTGACGGATGTCCTTCAAGCGTCACGTGAGGAACTAGCGGACGCGGGAATAGCTGGTGCCCTTCTGGTGTAGTATTGGCCACCGCCCCCAAGGTCCACCAGCTTCATGTATTGGGCGCACTAACAGAAGGCGTGAAAACTTTCTGAAAGACCCCCTGGTCTGGTTGACTGCGAAATGACGGCTGGACGTCCGAGCGGGAACTTCCTCATCCAGGTGGCGGTCGTCATCTCACCGACGGTAGCCTGCGAATCGTCGACCTTGGACGTGCTGATCGCCGCCCATAAAGCGCTCGACAACGGTGACTTCGTGCATAACATGCACACACTCGCCAGGCTGCTCGATGATCTGCAGACGTCGGCCGTGTCCATGGAAGGCAGCCGGTGAGTTCTGTCCTACATCCATGGCCTTCCGTACCTCAGCGGGGCAAAGGCCCTCCTGGCGGGTAACTCGGTAGGCACCGACAAGATGTTCCTCGAGGCCAACGCCTGCCCTCAGGTATCAAGCCATCTACTACACTAGTGAGGACGTGTCTTCCATCAAGGAATGACGCTTTCTGGTACCGCGCGGCCTTACGCCGATCATGGACCGGCGGCGGCCACCACGCGTTAGCCGACATCTGGAGTCATCAGGAGCTCAGTACCTACCGCCGCGTGCTGTTCCCTGCGAGCCGGTGACCACCCGAGCGCGCGCGCGTGGTGGCCGCCGAATCATCGCCCTGGGCGTTACCGCCATGACCGAGGAAGCCGTACACGATCTTCCTGACGCCAGCAGCATCCCTGCGAGGTCGCCGCTACCGCGCAATGTGGGGCTGTGGGGCGCAGCGTGTTGTCCACGGGCATGCCAGGGCGCTCTGCGTTATCACAGGAGTGAGGCCGGGCGCGTGTCATCACAGGAGGTGGGCCAGGCGCTTCATGCGGTACGGTGGTAAGGGCTTCTGGATTCATGCGGTAGCACCGGCCAGAACGGACAAAGGGTCACCGCGCGAGTGCAGGATATCCGGCCCTCAGGGCCGTATCGGATCAGAACCGATGATGAAGCACATCAAAGGCGACGTCACGTGACGACGACCTTCCGGCTAGCGATCACGGGTGGCGCGCGTAAACGACGTGCGCACCAGCCAATACTCGCTTGTGGAGGACAGCACCTACTGGTACGAACAGAAACGCCGGGACACTCTGGCCTCAACGTGTTCCTGCTGCCGCGAACGACCCGTCGTCGTGGTCGCCGACGTCCCGAAACGGTTGGATTGACGGCAATGGGCAGATCAGGTCGTCATTGATCGACCACCGCGCCTCCTCGGTCAGCCCACGACTTAGCGCGGGGAACCTCCAGTTCACGAAGAATGGCGCGCACTTGACCGAGAAGAACCGGCGGGTGGGACGCAGGGGATCCCTATTCGACGGGCAGGGGCCGGGATCAGCCGGAAGCGCCCGACGTGGGCATGTAAGGTGGCGCCGATGCTGAAGCCGTGGTCACGCCACATGGGAACGGACTTCCTGCTCAGTAGGGCGGTCCCTCAGGCGATCGACGCTCCACTTCCGACAGGCGTCAATGGGCGGTGAACACTCCGCTAAGTGCGCCGGAAGAACGTTGGGTCCGGATGCATCCTCGGACCCGGGACAAAGGCACACTTGCTCGTGCTTCGACTATTGCGGTGGACCCATGGACTCGCCGATGCGACGGCAACGTTGCGTTTGGGCCTGTTGACGACGCGGACGGTGCCGGTACCACACTGGTCGGACCGCACGTCGATCGCGACCCACGCGCGATGGCGTACTCCCCGTCGTGGCTGGCCAGTGGGACGGGCACGCTCCACGTGGAAAAGTGCTCCCAACGCGCGCGACTCCTCACTGACCAGCCGCCTATATCTCGTGCAGAGCGAGGAGGCGGACGTTCCACTCGTCTCGTGGATGACCCATAATCTCGGGCGGTCCACGTCGTCATCCCGATGCGGGGAGGGCCGAAGAGGGCCGCGCACGACCGGGCCTTGATAGGCCAGCCGCGGCCCGCAGGCCGCCCGCGTGAACCACGCTCGTCGTAGCAGGCGGAACCGGAAGCTGTGTGCCTGAAAGTGTGGCGGCGCGCGCGGACGGCAGGCCTCCCTGGGCGGAATGCCGTTCAGGAAGGCCGACCCCGGTTCCTCACCTGGGCGGCAGCTCAGGAGGAAGACCAGGTCAACGCCAGTCGCATCGCTCGCTGCCTTCCAGCGGTGGGCGCGACCGATACGTCTGCCGGGGCGTGCACGTTCGGATCGCGAGATCGCTCGACCTCGTGCGCGTCACCGGCAACTCGGCCGGGTGTCAGGCAGGCGACGGCCCTCCACCGAGGTGAACGGCGGGGCGCTGGCCCAGCATGCAGCCTGCCCATCTCGATGTGACGCAGCCGTTGCGCAGGCGACGATCGACGCAGCGCGCCACACCCTCGGGCGCTCATCCGCCTCGCGCTCACGATGGCTTCGAGCGGCCGGGTTGTTGACCAGCGCCAGGAAGCCCGAGGAACGTGGCCCGAAAGCCGAGCAATCGCGAACTGCGCACCGGACCCGCGGGGTTCAGGTTCAGCCAGGGGAACGCAGCCACACGAGCGGGCTGTCTTCTCCATCGCGTCGTCGACGCGGTCGTTAGCGCGACGTTGGCGGGGATTGAACGTGCCCAGACTTGCATCATTGATGATGCCGCCCACCTGGAACGCAGAGCTACCCTTCACGCTGTGACCAGCCGAGGGTCTTCTGCGAGATGACCAGCAGCAGGTTACCGGGGGTACGGCTAGCCGCCATGCCGACGCGAATTGTGCAGATCCGGAAACTCATTTGGGGTCGTTGGCATTCGTCGGAAACGTGTCATTAGCGGACACGAAAGACCCGTCGTCGTGCCCCACCGGGCTCGCCGAGGTTGCGGGTGACCAGCCAGTCGCCGTCCGCCGCGCGCCACCGCGAGAACTTGGGCGGGGCGGAATCGAGTGTGCGCGCGCCATCGCTGGTCTGCGCGTGCGCCGACAGCCAGGACCGGCAGGTTTACGCCTTCGAGCGCCTCCTGGCGCGGGTTAGCAACACCAGTGCCGCCGCCCTGCGCCTCGGCAAGCGCCGCGGCGGTCAGTGGCGCGCGACACAGGCGCGAGGGGAGATACCGGCGAGCAGCTCGTTCCGGAACCGCCGTCAGCGTTCATCGCACGAAACCCGATCGACTCGACTGGATGCCGTCGATCGCGCCGGTACGACGAAGTCAGCGCACTGGCTGATTATCGAGGCCCTCCTCGATGGAACCGCGGCGGTCGCGCAAAGCGTCGACCGGGTTAATCATCGGTAAGCAACCTCCATGGGGACTGCATGGTGTGCGTACGACGTTGGGCAGGAGTCTCCTGCAGGATGTCCTGCCGGGAGCGTCCTCTGCTTAGAGCGGTCGACGAACGGCTTGTGCATCGGGCGCATGCCGCGAAAGCCGAGGCACCGTGGAGCCACGGTGCCGGTGGACGACGCGCGGCAGCTCGGCGGGGCTGAGCGGACGGACACGAACGCGTCCACGGCGGAGACCAGATTCCACGGCGATCAGGTCGATCGAATCCAGCATCAGGCGGGATACTGGCGAGCGGATCAGTCGTCGGGCTGGGCCGCCGATTTGCGGCAGTTCAGCGTCCAGCGCGCGGCACTCGCACCCGAGCACGGACTTTGCGGGTGCCTGCCTCGCCAGACACGGTTTGTTCAATGACGGGTGAACTGCGGGTCGGCCTCGGCATTAGGGCAGACCTCGGCCTCGTCCTCGACCGTATGAACGTGATCATGCCGGTCCAGGAAGATAACGCAGATTCGGGCGTGTAGCCGTCGTGCAGCCAGGCCATCGATGTTGGAAGAAGCGCACGCCGGGCGGGCCCGACCTCGTCGCGGTGGCCATCGAATCTTGACTCGAGGCCAGCTGGTCGTCCTTGTCGTACCAGCCGCCGCCGACGGGGTGTCCGACCCGAGTCAGGCCGGTCATCCATGCCAGCGAGCACGCCCCGCAGGGGTGGGCTCGGCGCTATACATCGTGTGGATACCGAAATCGGCCTGAACGCGGGTACAGGCGCTGCCCGCAGGCCGACCTCGCCGTGACCGACGATGACGACCGTGTCGGCCAGCGACGCGATGGTGTTACCTGCGAGGGGCTCGACGTGCGGCACGGTGACCCTGCGAGGGGCGGCGCGGGCGGTTGCGACCGGCTGACGGGGTTCAGGGCGACCAGCTTCGGCCTGACACGTGCACACCCAGGTCGATGGAGGTCAGTCCGCCCGGTCAGGTCGGCGTCCACCGGAGCAGTAGCATGCGCACGAACCTCAGCGCTCGACAGGTTCGGCAGCTGCTCGGCCGACCTCGGTCGACCAAATTGCGGGCTACCTGCGGACTCGACGGCGGCCATCGGGTCGTTGCCGCCCGCTGGGGCGGTGCCGCGCACCCAGCCGATACGCGGGCGGGCGACCGAGGACACCACGCGAACCCCAGATCGGCTCAGCCGCCAACAGGTGCGATGGCGTCGAGGGATGCCTTCGCCTCGCCACGCGCCGTCGCCGCCGAATGCTGCCCCAGTTCGGGGAACCGGGCAGGACGACATCGCAGAGCGGTGATCGGCGTGTGTGTCGGAACTCGATCGCGCACAGGCCGGCGATGGAACGCTCAACGCTCCGCGGGGCATCTGGTTCTCAGAGGCCCAGGCCCACGTCAGCGGCCACCGGAAACGCGGGGCAGCGAACGGGTAGAAAGAGCGTCAGGACCAGGAAACTGTGGTCACCTTGACGTCAGCGCCACGGACTTGGTCTGCTCGGTGCCGATCCGCTCCGAGCGCGTCGTCGCGGTGGAGGCTGGTTGGGAACCAGCCGCAGCTCCGCACCGCCCGCAGCGTGCGTGCGAGTAGGCTCTTAGCGAAAGCCAGGCGACGGAGATCGACGAGAGGTCGCGTTGACCGTCTGGCGCCGCAGCGAGCGGGCCGCCGACGACCGCGCGCCACCGGTGATAGGCCGGGGTCATGCGGTGACCACGACGTCGTTCGCGGGCAAGGTCGGCGTGGTGGAGGACGGTGCGTCGGCGCGATCTGCTCGAGGCCGAGCGGCGCGATTGTGATCGCCCCCTCAGCGCAGGCGGATTCGCTGATGCAAAGGCCTGCTCGGCCCGCTGACCCGGCGGTGCTGCCGCGAAGGACGCGCCTTCGCTTGAGCGTGCCTTCGGCGACGTATCGGGCGACGTCTCTCGCAGGCGGTAGCGGTCGTCGAGCAGGACGGCGCGCGTGCGGCGTCGAGCAGCTCGATAGTCAACCCAGCGAACCTGGCTGTTGGCAGCAGCGTCAGTGGCACGTGCGTCGTCAGAGGTCGTCGCCGGTGGGGGCGGGGCGTTTCGGAACCCAGCTCGGACGGGATCGTGCGGCGGTGTCTTGTGGGACACCAAAATCTCACCCCGTCACGGACGCGGCGTAGGCATCCAGCGCGGCGGAGTCGCAACGCGCCACCGGACTTTACCACCGGCGCGCTGGGCGAGGGACGGCAATACCACCACGGTGCGACGGCGCCACGGCGAAACTCGATGAGCATCGACACCGGCGGCTTCGTCGGGGCATCCAGGGCGGTTGCCGGGTCGCCGTCGCGGTCAAAGCGCCCTCGCAGGTGCCAGGACGATCTCGTGGTGACGTGCTGGGTAGCCGGGAGGCCGGCACGTGCCCGGTCACGCGGTCGGCGATGTGACCGGCCTTGACGCTCGCGGTAGCCGGGCAGCGCGTGCGCTCCTTGACGGCCCCTCCGGACGGGACCGGGCCGGGCTATGTGCCAGCGCTTGTCGACCGTGGCGGACAGGGGTGTACGTCAGCCTCCGCAGGCGGCAGCCGTCGATCGGGTTCAGGCAGCTCCGGAGGACATGTCCGCGGGCAGCTGGTTACGAGGACGCGCCGTTGGTCAGCGACTTCGGTCGTGGTGGCACCGACCTCATCAATGCGAATCTTCGCGGACGGGGCTCAGCCGGGCAGCAATGCGGAGGACGCCGTGACGAACCGCGACGTCGGCACCCGAGGGGCGCCGGTCAGCGCAGCGGGGCGGTGGAAGCAGCCTCGGCAGCAAAGAGCGGCAGGGCGGGCGCGGGGCGGCCTCGGCAGCAGGGCGTGAGGGTGTTCCTCGTGCATCGTCCTCGATCACGGCGACGTCGGTCGCGCAGGCAGGGAGCTCGTCGCGCTGGACGTTGAGCACGTCGACGCGAGGAGCGACTCAGGTGCGAGCAGGGGTGCAGGAGGCCAGGTTGGCCGCGGGGTCGGGGCGGCCCCGGGCCCACCTCGATGACCTGATCGACGCTTGGGCCCGGCAACGCCAGGGCGGCCTCTCTTCGGTCGAGGAGCAGCGCACGCTTGGGTCTCGATCCAGCACCGGGATGCGAACTGCCAGCACAGCAGCTCGACGAGCAGCGTGCGGGTCAGGACACCAGGGTCAGCCAGGGCGCCGTCACGCGCCTTCAGTCTCAGCTGCGCAGTATTCGGAGGGAACCACGTCGAGGATGGACGGCTGGGCGAACTCGCGGGTGAGCTCAGAGGACGCCTGCCAGGTTAGGATGTAGCGGGCGGGGCTGCAGGATCGATCTCAGCGGGGCCGCTCGTCGAGCTTCGTACGGAAGTCCGCCACGCCGCTGCGCAGGACGAGTGGGTGGAAGGCACGTCGATGCCTGGAACGTACGCTGAAGGACGCTTACCGCCGCGCTCGGCGGCGCCCTTGGTGGCGCGTCCTTCTCCGAAGACCTTCAGGCGCGATACCGGCGACCGCGTACTGCTGGCGGCCGGGTTGAAGTTGACGATCTGGAAGACTCACCCGGGCCTCAGCGATCAGGCGACGTAGTCACGACGTGAGCGGCGTCGTCGACAGCGAACTGGTTCGCGGGCGCAGAACTTATGCAGTATTGATTCGAACGGCCGTTCTCTCATCGCGGAGCACAAGAGGTGCATCGGCTGGACGCACTGGAAGACAGGTCGAGATTGTTCGGTAGGAGCTGGCGTATGCCGCCAGTACATCGGCTACTCGCGCGGTGACCACCGAGAGAGCAGCGCCGGAACCAGGACCCTCTTCGCGCATGCGAGCCGTCTGGCCGATCGCGCCAGCGTCGCGGGCGACCTGCGTAGTTTCAGGTGAGGTTCAGGACGCCCTCCATATGTAGGGTGACGGTAGGTCACGCCGCGCACCACATCTCAGTCGGGTTGTCGCGCGATCGCCGGATAGAATCCATCGCCAGCGGTGTGCGCATCAGCGCGGCGTAAGCCTCGATACACAGCGCGGGCTTTGGTGCGCTCGTCCAGGCCATGCCGGCGCTCTGGATGCCTGGCCCGGGGCATGCAGGCGACCTTCGGGGCGAAGGTGTAGGCCGACGCGCGAGACAGCCTGCTTGTTGATGCGGCGGGTGACCCCTCGAGGACGGGCCGCCACCGACGCGGCCCACCGCGCTCGACGGTGATCTCAGCTCGTCATTCAAGGTCGACGGTGCCGTACGCATGTAGTACGTCAGCCGGCGATCTGAGCGCCAACCAGCGACGATGGCTCAGCAGCGTGCTGCGCGATGTCCGACAGCCATACCGTACGAGGCGCGTCCATGCAGCGGTGGCGGCCGCGTAGGAGGTGAATCGGGTTGTAGTCGCCCGAGACGATCGCAAACGGCGTCATGTCGTCCGGAGCCCCTTGACGCTTTCACGCGGCGCAGGACGAAGCGGGGCGTGTCGAGCGACCTCCGATAAACCGCCGCCGAAGGGCGCCTGGCCTCGGAGGCGCGCGGTTTCCAGTGGCGCGGCCCGCGGGTGAAGCGCTCCTGCGTGGAGCCACGGCCCGCTCGCCGATCGGTGAGCTCAAAGGCCACCACGGCGTGACGATACGACCGGAGGAGGACTCGTCGACCCGCTGCCCGTGGCTGGTCATCGATCGTGGTGATGCGCTCGCGAGCATCTGCTCGGGCGTGTAGCTGGCGTGATCGGTGATCTCGGGTGGACGGCGTTGAGCAGGCCCTCAATGACCAGGTAGTCGTTGTGGATGGCCGAACCCGGTACCCGCGTAAAATCGCCGCGGGCCAAGGCGGCCGGGCCGAGCAGGCGTCGGGAGCCCAGGCAGCCCGGCTCGTAGTCGGCGGGCCGGGGCGGCCCGTGGCCCTCGCGTGATCGAAGCCCAGGGTGGGGGCCAGCGTGCAGAGAATGTTGGGCTCGCCGAAGACGGACTTCGAGAAGGCACCACCGGCAGTACGTCCACGGTGTCGCCGGCTGACGGACGGGGTCGCGCCAGCCGCCGCAGGCATCGCGTACATGTGCTGGGGCAGCTTGGCCTCGTCGTGTGCAGGGCCGCGCCGCTCTTCGCCGGACACAGAACCAGCGGGAGAACTGGCTCCGCGCACCGCGTGCTTCTCGAGCGCCGCGCGGGTCTACCTTGGGCGGTGTCAGGTGGATGACCATGTCCCGCCGGTGTCGGTCTCAACCAGAGACACGCGCTCACCTCGTCGAGGATGGGAAGCGGGTTGGTCTGGGTGGCTGTCCACGAGATGAGAGGTGCCGCAGCCATTTCCTCGCCGGTGGCGGCGGGCACGCCGTGCGCAGGCGCGGGCGACAGCGGGCGGCTTTGACGCCCGGGGCGGCGGGCGCTCGGCTGCGGCTGCCTCAAGAAGCGGCCCAGGAAGCGACAGGTTCGTCGACTCCTGATCGATGCCGGCCACAGAGACGGACGGGGATGATATTCTGAACCTGGTCGGCGGTGTGGCGCTCGTCTGTGACCTGCCACAGGCAGTCCTGGCCCACCAGCGGATGAGGTCGTCGTCAGGATCGGGACGAAGGGCATCGGCAGGGTAAGACACAGGGCCGGGGCAGGCGGCGTCGATGGGGTACGACGTGCGTGGTCGCGGCGTTCAGGTACAGAGCGGCCATCAGGCCGGTCCGGCCGCGGCGTGCGCGTCGGCGTCCTCGACGGTCAGGAACAGGGTTTCGACCTCGCGCGTGATCAACAGGGGCCAGGCAGCGCCTCTGACGCGCTGGAGGTCGTGGTAGCGGATCTGCCACGTAGGATCGACCCACAGGTAGGACAGGTCTGCAGGCAGCGCACCCAGGCTCGTGGGTATCTACTGAGGAATCGCCGAAGTAGGGCTTAGCCGTGTGGGGAAGGATCGACGATCTCGCTCGCACGGGCGCGCACCTGCGGTGCCGTCAGACCGATCTCGGCTGGGCCCAGCTGCGCGCGGCTGCGGCCTGGCGTTGGGGCCTATGTTGCATGTCGCGCGCGGGTGGGACAGGCTGGTCGGCTTACGCCACAGGTCGCGCTTCGCCGACCCAGCGCCCGGTCGTCGTTGTCAGGAGCATAACCCGGCGTGGCGACGAGGCGCTCGCCACGGCCTTCATGGTGTACGCTGTGGCCGGTCATCGCGGCGGGTGCGGGACACCGTCGACAGGCATGGGCGGAGGCGGCGTAGCGGGTAAACCATTCGCGATGATCCGGCGGCGCTCTGAGAGGCCGCCGCTGATCAGGACGATGTTGGACTGGGCGCTGCAGCTGGTGGTGACCCAGCGGCGGATCGAGACAAGGTCCTCAGGGTGGTGGCGCGGGTGTGGGCTCGGCCTGACAATATGATCGGAATTCCGTATCGCGGGCGCGATCGCGACCTTGCGGACGGATCTAGTCGACTATTGCCCACGGGCTTGAAGGCGTAGGGGCACCGTATGGCGCTGGCTGTCGGTAGACCAGACCTCTGTCCTGCTCGGGGGGATGCCACCTGAGACGACGGCAGCGCGCCGTCGATGGGGCGCCGGGGCGCGCGCGAACGCGACACGATGCGGGCCTGGCGGGCTGAAGGTTCCACAGGTGGCGGTCAGGAACGTGGGTTGAACTCGGCGGTGTGGCCGGGCGCAGCTGGGCGCGCAGGCCCTGGAGTTCCTGGTTATAGACTCTCGGTGACCTGACCACGCCGGCCATTTACGGCCCAGAAGCCACGGCATTCGCGGCGGCAGCGACGATCGGGGTCCCGGTCGTGGGGTCATGCCGTAGCGGAACGGGGAACGGCTGATCCAGGCTGAGGCGGTGTCAAACAGTCTTACCGTCCAGGAAAGGCCGGGGTCAGGCCAGGCGCGGTGCGACCAATCGTTTGCTGGTCGAGGGGCTGGCAGGGGTGCAACCTTGTCGCAGTGGAGGGAGGCGGTTCCTGCGGCGACGACGCCGCGCGCCAGTGCCTCGACGAGGCGCGGGTCATACCTGAACCGTCATGGCACCCGGACCTGTCAGGAAGCGATCCGCATCTGCTGGACTGCGCAGCGGCGCGGACCAGAGCGGGCCAGTCCACGGGTGGTCAGCACGCTTGGCACACCGAGGTGGTAGCTCGGCATCGATACCACTGGGCGGCCCAGTCGCCACGAGGCGAGGCGTCAGCGAGCGCCGATGAAAGAGGGCGTAGACCGGCGGGTATTCCGCACACGGGGTCAGCGGGCGACCGCCATCGTAGGCGTCATGCGCTGCATGTGGCAGCGGCGCTCTGATGGCGGAGACGGACGCCAGTCGTTCAGTGCGCGAAACAACGTGCGTATCGTTGTTTGCGCAGAGCGATCGAGATCAGGTGCGAGGTCGAGGCGGGGACCGATGTGCGCCGAGAGCCGTCAGGTTGCGCCGCGCACCTTTGGACACCATGTGAATCGCGTCACCACGGCGTGCGGGGCGCGAGGCGCGGCGCGTGATGCAGGCGGCGGCGGCCGATCAGACCAGGCAACAGCGCGAACGGGCAGCGGGCCTAAATACCAGCGATCACACGCGGGCGTTCTCACGCCGAAGCGCACTGGGAGTGGCCAAACGCGGTGGGCTTTGGTTGGCGACGATGCTGAGCCAGCGCGCGCGTCAGGTCGGTGAGAGCGCACCGAGGCTGGGCAGCGAATCGATACCGAACCGACACGGGCGGCCTCGTTGTCCGCCGGCCGTCACGCCGCAGGTGACGGCCACCGCAGACTCGCACGGGCAGCTCGAGGGGCAGGGAGTGCGACCATTGGGTGGCCATGTGAGCGGCGCACGGGGAGAGCACCTGATCCGGAAGCCTTCCGATGACGCCGGCGACGCGATCTCTGCATCTCGGATCGCGAGCAATCGTGCCGAGGGCGGCGCGCCACGATGCGGCCCTGACCGGCAAAGGTCAGTGCATAGGGCCTCACTGAGAGAGGACACAAACGACATGTTCTTACTTTCCCTCGACAATTCTTCCTCACCAAACGATGCCGGTCTGGAGAGGGCCGTTATCGTGACAGCTTGACGTCCTGTGCACGCTGGTCCTTCGTGTGGCTGGCAGGCTTTGAGGAATCGATGATGGTCTGGCGGGTATCGGCGGGAGCAATGATGCCGTCGAGCTGACCTGCTGGAGGACGCGGAGACCTCGGGGTTGACGTCTCTTTCACTGTGGCGGGCCTGGCTCGACGTCGGCCTCGTCTCGAAGGTCCTCTCTCTCTCTCGCCGGGCGGCGGCAAGCTCCACGGCGGTACATGATCGACGCCGCTCCCTCAGCGCCCATGACGGCGAGCGATCTGCGCGTCGGGCGTGCGAACGCTGCAGGTCCGGCGCCGATCGACTTCGACCCGATACTTTGATGTGAAGTGCTACCCGCCGTCAGGCCTACACGGCAGGATACGGCGGTCACCATCGGCACGCACGGTTTGCGTTCAGCAATGAGCAACCGATCACCTTCGCGCCGCGCGGCGGATGATGCCCGGCCTGCTCCCTGCTCGGTGCCCGGACGGTGGCAGCGGGAACGTCCACGAGAGTGACGATCGGGAGGCCAAACGCGTCGCAGAAACGCACGGTAAACGCCGCCTTCCCGAGGCGTCCACGTCGAGCGTGCCGCGACCGTTCATCGAGCTGGTTCGCGGACGATGCCCACCGACTGGCCATCGACGCACGCAGCGATCGTCACGCTGGGAGCGAGACAGGGTCCTGACAGCTCCACGTACTCGCTTGGCGGTCCACGAGCGCAGGCGCACCACGTCGCGAACGTCGTGCTGACGCGCACCGAGAGGTTGGCACCAGGTCGGCGCGACCGCACGGGCCGCAGCCTCGTCCCGGTTGGAACGTACCTTCATGCTGAGCGACCCCTCGCACGAGGAGGGCAGGTAGTCGGGCAGGGATCGCGTAATGTCGATCGCCTCTTCCTCCGGCGTGTCGGCCGCGACCAGTGGGCGAGCGCCGGACTGGAAGACCCGTGGATCGCCGCGCCCACCAGCTTCATCGAGCGTGACGCTTCTCACCGGTCGTCGCAGCGACGACGTCCGGACCCACGTCACGAGGCTGTGTGCGAGTTCTCCGCGCGTCGCGGCAATGAAGTCCGGTGAGAGCCGGCTGGATAGTTATCGCGCGCCACCAGCAGGGACCCGGGGATGGCTGGTGATCTCTGGATCCAGGCGGCGAGGCCTCGCGGGTCTTCTTGAAGATGCGGCATGTACTGGGCCGGATGCGACCGCTACTGGATGCGGGCGCCGCCCGAATCCCTGAATGCCGACGATCGAGATGCGCATGCGGATGCCGCGGTCGATCAGGTCGTGACGTGATCTTGTATCGCCCTCGACCTTGCAGGGTTCCACGCACCGAGAAGTCCCGCGCGTAGGCGGCGCACCGCCCACGCCCCTCGTACGCGGCCGCAACCGGCAGCCAGCCGCGGAGCCGATGCGACCGGCGCGCACCGGAACCGCCAATAAACTGACCGACTTCGTGCGCACGCCGGCATCAGAGAAGAGGGACAGGGCGCCTGCGCGCCGTCAGCTTCTTCTTCGCGTGCTGGCGGCTGGGCGGCGCCTTCTCCTCGGCGGCCTGCGCGATCGCGCGCCCCCTAGGCCTGGATAGACCCACGTCACGCGGAGGCAGCGCACTGGGGTGCTCGTGTGCCTGCTCTTCTTCCAGTGGCGATGTGGGCGATGCGAGGTCACTGGCGGTCCCCGGTGTCGCGTTGATCGACAGGGAGTGACGGTGGCCCGCGGGGCCCGCCAGCGAGTTTTCTTCATTCATGGTCTCGGGGACGGCGCACGAGCTGGCCTTCCTCGACCTGGTCGCCCTCCGCACTGGCGGGGCAACGACGATGTCATGGCCTGCATGGGGCGGACGGTGCCTGATGCTCGCCGGGCGCTGGTGGGAGGCCGGCCTGGACGGCGGCGGGCTCGCGCGACGCGGGGCGGAGCGCGGCGGCTGCGGCGGACAGCCGCGCGGCGGACGGCGCGTTGAACATGCCGTGGCCGGCAGCGAGCGTGCACGCGGCAGCCATCCAGCGCGAGTGATGTACGAGGTCTGGCGCGGCAGGTCCGGCGTTGTCGAGGCCCTCGGCGGGGCACAGCGATCCGAGTAGTCGTGCTGGGGCATGGGCGTCGTCTCTCGAACCAGCGCGTGGAGACGCCAGAAGCCGCCGACGCCGCAGAAGTCAGGACTCGTTGATGTCCTGGTAGGCGGGCATCGGGGTGGCCACGCCCCGCACCGCGAGAACTCCGGCCAGCGCACGGCGCGAACAGGCCCAGCGCCTGCCTCGCGATCCGCGCCAGTGACGACATGATCTTGGCGATCGCGGAATCGAAGGCGGTCTGCACGGAGCCGCCCTGATCACCTGCCAGCTCCAGACGCTGGATGCGGGGCCCAGCCAGTGCACCCTCGTCGAGGCGGGCCAGCCGCGCTGATCGCTCGAGGGATCCTCGCGGTCACGCTTGGAACTCGAAGGAGTGCCGCGCTTGCGGTTCCGAGTGGTGGGTGGCGGGCCCTGCGCGATCCGGAATCTGCTCGCGCAGATGTCGATGCCGTGACTTCTCGGACACGGGGTTTGCGACCTGACACAGGCGCGTTGACCTCGAGGAACCAGACGTTCCCGTCCGGGCTCGAGCAGGAACTCCATCGCGCTGCACGCGCGTAGTCGACGTAGCTCCGAACAGCGCGCGCGATGCGTTTACGAGCGTCTCGTGCGCGCCTCGCGGAAGGAAGGTGCGGGAGCCTCTTCGACCAGCGCTACGGGTTGCGACGCCGCACCGAGCAGTCGCGGGTCGAGATGACGTGGAAGCACAGCCGTGGGCGTCGCGCGCCGACTGCGTCTCGACATGACGAGCGACCTCGACGAAACGCTCGGCGAAGTGAGCGCCCAGAATCGGCAGCGTCCGTGTGGCGATGCGAAGAAACGACGGGTCGAGGTCGCGCAGAGCGGATGCTGATGCGGCCGCCGCCGCCGTCGCGCCTGCTTCCTCCGAGTACAGGGTAACCGGCCGAGGCGATGAACGCCTCGACTCTTCGCGCGCAGTCTGCTCGGAACGCCCGGGGACCGGAGCCACGCCGCGCACTGCCCGGCCAGCGTCAGCGGGCCTTGATCTTGTCGCGGGGCGTCGATGACGGAAGACGGGACCGAGCCACGCGATACCGGCATCCTCGGACAGCGCGTGCGAACTCGAGAATTCTCCGACAGGAGACCCATAGCCGGATCCTTGAATCGCATCCGCGCCCGTCTCCAGAGGATCGCGAGGGATCTTTTCACCGTTCAGACATACGTGTCGACGCCGCGTCGTCGCCGCGGGACGAGGGCCTCGTCGGTCTGCGCGTATGAGGACCTGCCGCGTCCTGGTCGGCGTACCCGCGATCGATCTGCGCTGCCCGTATCGGTGGCCGTGCGGCACACGCGCCGAGCGATTTCGTACCGCGGTTGGCGACGAGATTCGATTAATTGTTCGCACGCTTCTCATGGTGTCGTGAACGGCTGTCGGAGGATACCTCGGCGTAGGACATCGGCGCTAATGTCGGTGAGGTGCGCCCGTCGTCCGTAGCCACGAGAGGGAGCCGGAGTCGGGCTGAGCAGCGCAGCGCTTCCATCGTGCAAGGATGCCCGGTTCGGATCCGTCGACGCTTTCGCCAGCGCCAATCTGCGTTCCCAGGAGCGGCGAGTGCGTTCGCGGCTCCGCGTCAGCCAGCCCGCAGTCGCGCCGCATTTCCGTGGGTGACGCCTCGGATGCTGAGTCAGTCCGGAGGTCGAGAGGATCCTGGGCGCGAGCAGGGTGTCTGGGAGATCGAGGTGGGATCGGCTCCGGCCTCGGTGTCGCTCCCTCGACGTACCCAGGAGGTGGGCAGAGGGTGGCCAGGTGGTCGCATGATCCTGGGCGAATGCTGATACGCCAGCCGAGGATCGCGCTCGTGGTGCAAGCGGGACGAGGCGGGCGAGGCCCGCACGAGGCTGCCGCATAGACTTTGCACGGCCCGTCGACGAGGGACGTCGTTAGGGCCGCGAGAGGAAACGGTGTGGCCGAGCGGCGACGGGCGCGAGGTGCGTCGCGCGCACGGAGAGGCGCCGCATCGCGTCTACAAGCCAGCGAGGCCTCCGGTGGGGATAGGGGTGTGAGGGAGACGATGGTGAGAGGCGAGGAGAGGCCTGACCGTCCGGTTGGTCCACGTGCGTCCGGAGTCGGCTGCGGCCCCGCGCTGCGGCGATCGGCGATGATCGTTGCATCACGGTGAGTGTCGATCGGCTGCCCGCGAGGAGGGCGGCTGAGATCGAGGGTGGAGGACGTGTCGTGTGACGACGTGATAAACGGGGAGGTGAACGCCTGAAATGGGAACGCGTGTTGCGCTGCTGCCATCGCCGCCTCCTGTCGGATCTTCCTCCTGTTTGACAGCAGGGAGGTAATCCTCGACACTTTCAAAGTTTGTCTTGATCATCTACGCATGCGGTTTCTTAAAAGTGGAACGGTTTTCGGCAAATCACTTACGGATCCGTAACCACCGGCGGAACTTCGCTGCTGAGGAGCGGGAGCGGCGAAATCCTGACGAATAGGCGCTGAGATGATCCTGCCGTCCTTGTGTCGCTGGGTGGCTCACTGGTCCGCTGGGTCCAGCCGCCGCCAAAGAGGAACACGCGCGCGAGGCGCGCCCAAACCCCGAACGGGTAACGTGGCGGGTTGTTTATCAGATGATCAAGGCCTGGGCCATCGGTACGACAAAGGTCATCCTCGACGATGTCACCGGAAAACGCTGTACCAGGCGCCAAGGTCAGTATGGTCGGCCGAGCGGTGCCGGTAAGTCCTCGATCCTGAAGATCTGTGGCCAGCCTGGATGGGTATGGCAGCGAAGCTCGTCTGACCCCGGCACGGTCGGAATCCTCATGGTGGAGCCGGTCCTCGGTGAGGACCAAAGACCGTCATCGAGAACGTCTCGCCTGGTGCTGCCGTTTGATATCTTCGGCAAACTCGCCCGCTGCTCAACGGCGATTTTCCGAAGAAATGGCGAATCCGACGCCGGACTTCGATGCTCTCGCGGGAGGGAAATGGGCAAGCTGCAGACCGAGGATCGACGCCGCCAACGCGTGGGACATCGACTCTCAGCTCGACCAGGGCGATGGTTCGCGCTGCTGCCCGCCGCCGGACCAGCCCGCGTCCGTGCTCTCCGGCTGTAGTGAGCGCCGTCGTGTGGCACTGTGCAAGCCCTCATCGAGGCACCCGACCCGCGCCGCCGCTCGACGAGGCCCATTGAACCACCTCGACGCCGAGAGTGTGCTCTGGCTCGAGAAGCACCTCGCCTCCACCCGGGTGCGGTCATCGCCGTCACCCACGACCGCTAGCTTCTCGACCATGTTGCCGGCTGGAATCGCCGGGGTCGACCGCGGTCACCTCATCTACCCTACGAGGCAGTGCTCTGACCGCCTGGAGACGAGGAAAAGCGCCTCGCGGTTCAGGGGCAGAAGGATGCCAAGCCGGCCAAGCGCCTGAAGGAAGCACTCGAGGTGGGGTTCGCGCTGAAGGGTCGTCAGGCGGGAGTCGAAGGCTCATGGCTCGCGCTACATGGGAGATGGCAGCCGAGGCCGAGCGCAGCCTCGCACGCTCGACTTCGAAGCGAAAGCAGATTCCGCCGGGTCCGCGCCTGGGCAGCGTCGACCATCGGGGCGAAGGATCCTGCAGAAGGGCTTCGGCGCATCGCGCGACTTATCAGCGGTCTCGTCCCTTCGCGCTGCCGCGCCTGACGCGCATCGTCCGGCGTCATCGATCCCTGGCGGCGTCGAGTACGACCATCCTGGCTAGCGATCGTCGGCCTTGGGCCTCGATGGTGGCGAGCGCGGCGATCGGCGAGGACCGTCCTGAGATCAGCTGGCCGTCGACCAGACTACGCGCCGGTATTTCCGACCCGGACGAGACGCTGTGGAGGTCGGAATCTCGTGACGGCCTGGACTTCATCAGTCTCAGCTTACGTTGAAATAAATCGCGCGCCTATATTTCTGCTTTGGTTTTAAGGGTCGGACCAGCGAGAAGCCGGCGCGCTTTGTCCGGCGGTGAGCGTCAAACTGTCTGAACCTGGCTCTCACCTCAGCGCGGTGTGGCAGTCTGCCCCTGCTGGATGAGCCGACCAACGACCTTGACGTCGAGACTCGCTCGCTGTGAGAAAATGCCTCCTGGCGATCCGGCTGCGCCGTTGTCACGTCACCACGGCCGTTGGTTGTTCCTCGACCGCGTCGCCACCCACATCCCTCGCGTGAGGGACTGAGGAGGCGCCCGGACGGCTGGTACTGCGGTCTGGAAGGCGCGAGGCGTGCGAAAAGAATAGGTGGCCACGCTGGGCGAGGCCGCCGCAGGGCCACGCGCTGCGTGCGCACCTGTCAAAGCTGACGCGCGAGCTGGTTGGGTCGCATGAGGGAGTGATCTGGTGGTGCTCGCACTGTCTAGCGCGGTGTGCGCGCCAGCGCCGCGGTGTCATGGCGCGGTGTTAGGACGGGATAAGTTTGGCATGAGCCTGTGGATCTGGCTGTGCATTGCGAGCTGCGCTCTGTCAGTGGTTGCTTTGCCCGAGAATCGTCATCGTTATGGGATCCCGCTTGCCTCTTTGCGCGGGTCCACATCTGGTCGCATGCGACAGGAATCGCAAACTAAACCGACGGCGCAGCGGGCTCGATGATGGCGCTTGATTGAACAAACGCGCTCATCGACGCGCTGTGGACACCTCTCAACATCCTCGAGGTAGAACCCTGCACTGATGCGCATGTCCGTATTCAGGTGAAACCTCAGCGGGACGTCGATGAGGCGGCGCCGCGCGTGATGGCGTATTGGCCGCGTGCCGCCCGGCGACGTTGGCTTTCGAGATAGTGTGCGGCGCTCAGTCCGACGATGTGGCTGGCGGCGATGATCGCAGAAAACCTTCGCAGCGCGATGGCCCGCTTTGACGTCTATGGGGAGTCTTTGTCGCAACGCGTCCACGCTTAATATAAAGGTATTATCAGCCCGCAACGTAGAAGGCTTTTTCGTGTGATATTCACGCACCCGCATCTGACAAGAACGATTGATGGGCTGCAGCCGTGTCGCTGACGCCACGGCGTGCAGCCACCGGATTCTGGATTGGTACGGGGTGGGTGGGCGTGAGTGCGTCCACTCTCTAAAGGTTCTTGTGCCCTCGGTCTGCGCCCTCGGCGAAATCGTCCACCGTGGGATGTGCGCACGAGGCGACAGCGCTGACCGAAGAAGAGCGCGAGTGGCGTCGCACCCTTCCTCCGACAATCGTCGCCCGCCGAGGTGGCGGCTACGTATCGGTGCGCGCGGATGGTTTCGTGCGTTGAACGTCCGGTGGGGTGCTGGAGGACCCGGGTCGTGAGGGCGCGTGCGATCAGGTGGTCCGCCACGTCGCGCGCGCGATGATCGACGGAGAGCTCGTCGGTCGCGCGACCTTCGACGTGCCGCACTGGCTGCCGCTCGGCTGGCATCGCCTCGTGGCGACCGTCGAGGGCGGACACGTGGAGTCCGCGACCCTCGTGATCGTGCCGGAATACGCTGTCCCTGCCGCTCCTGGAGTCCTCGCGTCGCGGATGGGGGTGTCAACGCTCAGCTCTCACTGACGCGCTCGGCCTCGGGGATTGGACGGCCTCCGATTTAGGGACCTGGCTGCCGTGTGCGCAGACAAGGGTGCAGATTTCCCTGCTCATTAACCCCGTCCACACGCAGCCGGTGCCCTGCTGGAGAACTCTCCTTACCTGCCGGTGTCGCGCCGTTGGTCTCAATCCGATCCACATTCGTCCCGAGAGCATCGAGGAGTACGCCTCCCTGCCCCAGCGGCGTCGCGCGCGGCCATCGAGCATGCGCGACGAGACCCGCCAGTTCGCGACCATGAGACCCGATCGACCGTGATCGCTCGTGGGAGTGCCGCAAGGCCTTGAGGCTATCTTCGCCGTTCCGCGTTCCTACCACCGCCAGAGCCAGTTGGATCGCTTCTATCGAGCGTGGCGGTCCAGGCTGTCCAACTATGCGCTGTGGTGCGCCCTCGTTGAGCGCGCGGGCACGATCGAACTCTGCCGAGGATCTTGCTCGGTTCGTCTGCTCGCGTCGAGCTTGAGCGCCTCGAGCTCGCCGAGCGCGTCGACTTACCAGTGGTGCCAGTGGGTCGTCGCCGAACAGCTCGAGCGATGCCCGCAGCATGTGGCGCGTGAGGTCGGCGTGGAGATTATATCATGGCCGACCCGGCAGTCGGCGTGCATCCCTACGGGTTCCGAAAAGTGAGCCGTCCCGAGCTCTTTGCCAGCGGCATGAGCGCGGGTGCTCCGCCGGACGTCTACTCCCAGCAGGGACAGAACTGCTCGCAGCCGCCGTGGTCGCCGCGTAGTCTGCGATTCGGCTACCTGCCGCTGCGTGCGACATGGTCCAGCTGCGCTGGCTAACGCCGGTGCGGTGCGCACGACCACATCCTGGAGTATGGCCCGCCTCTGGTGGATTCCCGGAGGGCGCGCCGCCACCGAGCACACCTACGTGTACTCACGATCACGAGGCCATGATGGGTGTCATCCTGCTGGAGCCCAGCGGTGAGTGCCATCGTCATCGGCGAGGATCTCGGCGTGTGGGAGCCGTGGGTGCAAGGGACACCCGGCGCGCAGGCGCGGTGTCCTGGGCACCTCCGTCGTGGTTTCGAAAAGGAGGGCAGTGGTTGGCCGCTGCGTCCCGAGCACTACCGCGATCGCGCTCTGCAGCGGCCGTCAACATCCATGACTTGCCGCCCACGCTCGGCTACATTCGCGGGATCCAGACGACGCTGCGTTCCGAGCTTGGCCTGCTGACGGACGACATCGAGACGGTGCGCGCAGGCGACCGTCTTGAGCTCGAACAGGTGGCGTGCGACTGCACGAGTATGGCTGCATCGACGGCGCGGGCCCGTGTGAGCGCGAGACCGTCGAGGGCTGTACCGCTACGTTGCGAAGACCCCGTCGAGCTCGTGGTCGCTTCGCTTCAGGACGCGGTCAGGGGATGTGCGCCCGAGATATGCCGGGCACGGGCGGTGACCAGTACCGAACTGGTGCAGCGCTGTGCGACTCCGACGGTGAAGAAGTCGCGATCGAGGACCTACCCACGGACGATCGCCTGATTTCGCTGGTCGCGCTGCTGCGCGGACCGTCCACTGAGCGCGGCGATAGCGATGATCGTACCCCCGCGATCCGAAAGGGTCGCGGGACATTTGCGAGCGCGGATCAGTCGCTATCGGGTAGGGGAGAAAACAGCGGATCGAGAACTCACTGTGGGCAGCGCTTCATCGAACTCGGGAGACTGGCTGCAGTGTTGACAACGACGATAGGGCGCGCAGGGGAGAGCCCTGCCCGCGGACGGGGCCGAGGTCCCAGTGGATGAGAGTCTGTCTGGGCGATGTCGCCCTCCTCGACGAGAAGATAAAGCCTCGGCCGCGCAGGGTGACGACGTCGTGTGATGCCCAGATGAATGAGGATCGAGGGTCGCGCGTCGAGTGACAATTGCCGCGCGCATCTGAGCTTGGTGATCCCGTTGATGGGGGAGTGAACGGTCACGGGACGTGACGTCATCGTCCGGCAGGAGCGCGCGGGCTATCATCGACGACGCCACTGGCGAAGACAGGATCCGGTACCCGGACAGGGCAGGACGTGCGCACGTGAAAGGCGCGCGAACGAGAAAGCTCACCGGCTCGCGTTCATCTGGTCGACAAGGTCCTCGGAGTCAGGACCCATAACGACCCTGCACCGGCGTCGCCAACGATGACGACGTCGAAGGCTCTCCGGCTTGCGCGCGGCCTCGTCGATGAGGTCGGTGTTGGCTGCGTCCAGGCGGATGCGCGTGACGCACGCCTCGAGATTGGAGATGTTGTCCCAGCCGCCCAGGGCCTCGACGAGGGTCGTTGCGGTGTCCATGGTGTCCTCCTTGGCCCAGTCACCGAAACCGCTGCGGTTTGCCCTCACAATTATGGTATCGCGACCGTGCACGGAATGGGCACGTGCAGGCCACCGAGCGCGTCACATTATGAGATGGTTGGGGAGGCGCTGGAGCTCGATTCGCAGCCGGAGTGAGCATGTCAGCGATGCCTGCGGCGACGGCTCCGGCGATGAAGACGTACATGGCGGATTCGACGTCGACGCGCGAGGCCACCGCACACCCTGAAGCGAGGGACCCGAGTGGCGACGCCCCACACAGCGAAGCGGCGATCGCGTTCATGCGCCCGAGCATGCGCGGCGGGCAGATCTCTTTGGCGCAGGCTCATCTGGGTGACGTTGTAGACGGTGAGAAGTAGAGGACGCGACGCCGCTCACGGCAATGATCCACGCGGCCATGCCCGGGCGTGAACGGAGGCCGGCTGGGCGACAATCACGAGAAGGCGATGATATTGGTGACATTGAGGTGCGCTCGATTCCCAGGTGGGCGATCCACACTGGCCGGGTGAGCGCCCCGAGGGAATCCGCCGATCGCCCCGGCGCTCAGCAACAAGCCGAGCTGCGTGGCGCTCATGCTCAGGTGCAGCGCCGAGGAGGGCAGCAGCACCTGGATGCCCGCGCTTGCGCCGCGGCGGCAATGCAGGAAAAGAGCGGGAAGAGGAGGCGTTCGCGCGACGAAAGAGAGCCCCCTCGACGATCTGAGCGCGAAGGGCGCATCGGAGTGGGCTGGAGGAGGCTCGGGGTGCGGATGCGCCAGATCGCCCACGTGGACGCAATGGGTGGCGGCGGTCAGCAGGTAGACCAGGGAGCAGCCACGATGCCGAGGAGCCAGCCGCCCAGCCCGGACCCCGGCAAGGCCGACCCGGTATGAGGGCCCGAGGCGCCCGTTGGCCGCGCCGATGTACCGCTTGAGGCGATCAGCGACGGCGGCTGGTCGGTCACGTCGAAGAAGACGGTGGATAGGCCGAGGATGGTTGCGACGACCATGAGGCAGGCGTGGGAGGTCAGTGACGCGAGAGGATGTAGGCCAGGGATAGACGTCAGGGCCGTGATGCGCGTGAGGTTCGCGGCGATCATGAGCGCGGCGCTTGCGCCACCGGTCCACCCAGGCGCCGCGCGGGCAAGCCGACAAGCAAAATGCGAGGGTCTGCAGGGGCGGAAAGCTAGTCCCGGGTGGGTCTGCTCGGCTGGCGGGAGGCTGATCGCGATCGCTCGAGGTCGCGGCTCCCACCTGAAGCCGATCTCTGCAGGCGGTTTGACCCGCCCACAGGTGCATGAAAGCAACGTTGCCATGGGTGGAGTGGGTGGTGTGGAGCCAGGATCTGATGGAGAGACTGTCATCACCGAGGCCCTCAGGCCGCTGTGGGTGCCTCGTCGATGAGGTCCGGCGGCGCGCAGTGCCCAGGCCAGGCCGTCATCGGATACGGCGGGGCGACGATGTCCGCGACGTCAACCAGGGCATCGCAGTCGCCTCGATGCCGATACCGAGGCTGGCCGTCGCCACGGCCTCGACGTCGTTGTTGGAGTCGCCGAGCGCGACGGTATGAGAGAGCGGAATGCCCACGTGCTGGCAGATGGCGCGGATGCCGACTGCTTTCGATAGATGGGCCGGAACGACCTCGAAGGGAACGTAGCCTGCGGCACCGACGGAGCCGATGATTGCGCGATAGCCGTCCGGTAGGGCTGCTGTCACCCGTTCCATCGATGCTTTCTGGGCGGGACATATGCTGTGACCTTGGTGAAGGAACCGCCGTCGATGTCCACGATAAAGGGGGTGATGGACTGGGCGTATTCGATCCAGTCCTCGGGGTGTTTGCCTGCGCGGGGGACGAAGAAGTCGAGGTATCCCTCGCTGGGACCCATCTGGTCGGGGCCCTGCCAGATGAAGAAAGCGTCAAGGTCCTCCCACAGGGCAGTCAACACATCGACGTGCTCGCGAGGCATTCGCTCGTCGAGCAGCACCTCGTTACCAACGGCGGCGTATCCTCCGGCCCCGCCGACAATGCCCTCGAAGCCGAGGTCGACGAAGCGAGGGTAGACCTCGGCTACGGAACGTCCTGCACAAACAAACAGGCGGTGGCCCCTTTCGCGTGCCTGTGCCAACGCGCGAATAGCTGAGTCGGGGACGCGCTGGCGCGAATCGCACAGCGTTCCATCGACGTCGACAAAGACAGCTCGGGGAGAAACAACGTCGTTCTCACCGTGTGCCGGGCCCACGGTATCACTCAGTAGCCATCTCGTCCCAGGGTTACACGGCCTTGAGCGTGCAGAACACACCCGACAAACGACAAATCATGCGCGCGCTCCTGTGACAGAGAGATCTGTAGCCCACACTGGAATCATTGACGACACACGCGACGGAGCACGAAAGGCAGTTTGCGACGATGGAACACGCACGCACTGACGGACTTCAGTAACCTCACCCCTCCTGCAAGCCGCGGCGCTTCTTCGGATCGAGTGCCTGGGACTCTCGCGATCCCCGCGGTGGGCGTTCCCTCCTTCGTGATGAGCGACGGTCCCACGGTGTTCGCCGCCAGCTCGGCGACGCCGATCACCTGGGCATCGCGAGTCCGAGAAGGCGACCTGCTTCCCGACGGCCTCAGCCGTCGCAGCTACGTGGAACCCGGAGCTGGCGCGCGAGATGGGCGAGGCGCTGGGCTGGAGGCCCGAGGCCTCGGCGTCGTCGACCGTCCTGCTCGGCCCCTGGCCTCAACATCAGCGTGCTCGCCCCCTGTGCGGGCGTAACTTCGAGTACTTCTCCGAAGGGCGGTTCTCTCCGGGCGCATGGCGGCCGGCCTCGTCGAAGGAATCCAATCCACGGGTACCGCAGCCTGCCCCAAGACCCCCGCCGTCAACTCCTAGGGCTGCGCCGCATGGCGTCGGATTCCGACGTGGATGAGCGCACGATGCGCGAGATCTACCTGACTGAGCTTCGAGATCGTGTGCGAGCGGCCGCCGCGGGCGATCATGAGTCTGTACAACCTCGTCAACGGCACTTACGCGCACGAAAAACCGAGCACCTGCTGACCGACATCCTGCGCACCAAGTGGGGTTTTCGACTGGCATGGTCGTTTCCGACTGGGGCGGTTCGAACAGCGCTGCTATGGAGGCTGCGCGCGCTGGTGGCAGCCTGAGATGCCTAGCCCCGCCTGCGGGTGCCGCCAGATCGTCGCGGCCGTCGAGGCCGGACAGTTGGATGCGGCCGACGTCTACAGAGCGCGCCCGAAGTCCTCAACGTTGCGAGCGCTAGTGCCGGCTTTGCCTGCGCCCCGGCCCTACGACCTCGGCGGCACCACGAGCTGGCCACGCGTACTCGCCGCCGAGGCGATCACGCCCTGCGTAACGACGACGATCTTTTTGCCTCTGCACGCCGGCACGCGTGTCGCCCTTATCGGCGATCTCGCCGACACGCCGCGCTTCCAGGGTCGGGTTCCTCCCAGGTCAACCCCACTCGTGTGGAGGCACCGCGTGAACTGTCTCGAAGCCGGGGAGGCAGCACGCGGCCTCGTCCTCGCGGGATACGCTGGCGGGTGCAGAGCGTCACGGTGGGACGAGCGACGCTCTCATCGCCGAGGCCGTGGCCTCGCCGAGCGTGCCGACGGCGCTTGTCTACGTGGGTCTCGACGAGCTGGCGAATCTGAGGGCCTGGACCGCCCCATGCATGTCTGCCCGAGGGTCGGGATCGGCTTATCGGAGGCCGTCGTCACGCAGCGAGATCCGCGCACCGTCGTCGTCCTGACGCAGCGGTGCCAGTGTCGAGATGCGTGGGCTTCGTCCGTGCCCGCGCTTCGTCAACGCAGTTACCTCGACCGGGCAGGAGGCGCCGCCGCGATGCTGACATCCTGACGGGCGTCGTCAATCCGTCGGACGCCTGGCCGAAACATACGCGCTTCCTACGAGGACCGATTGAGTGCCGCATGGTACCCGGCGACCGGACCGCTCTCGATACTACCGTGAAGGCCGTTCGTCGGCTACCGCTACTTCGCGACCGCCGGCGTCGACGTTGCTTTCCCCTTCGGCTGCGGCCTGTCCTGCTCGAGCTTCGAGATACTCCGACCTCGCCGTCGACGAGGAGGGGCAACCCTCACGGTCACCAACACCTCTGCGCGTGACGGTGCCGAGGTCGTCCAGCTCTCACGTGAGTGCACCCGGTGGTGTGTTCGGTCCATGCGCTGAGCTCAAGGGTTTCGCAAAGGTCGAGGTCGGCGCCGGAGCATCGGTGAGCGTGAGGTTCCTTCGACCGCCACACGTTCCGTCACTGGGGAGACGCTGCGCGCGGCGTGGAAACCGAGGCAGGAACCTGGACGATCCACACGGACGTCAACGTCTCGACACGCCGTGACGCCACCGTCGAGGTCGAAGGAACCACGCCTCGCCGATCGACCCGGCCCTCGGCCACTACCTGAACGCCGACGTCGCGCACGTCACCAACGGAGAGCTCCGCCGTCCTGCTGGGACGGACGATCCTGACCGCTCACCCCGCGGATGACCTCGTCGCCTCCGGACCCACTGTCGGAGATGACGCGCGCTAAAGACCTGGCTCGCCCCGCGTCGCCGGACCGCAAGCCCACGGCCTCAAAGCGAAGGCGGACGCGCAAGGGGAACCCCGGACCCTCAACATCACTCGTCCTCAACATGCCTTCCGAGCCATCGCGAAGATGAGTAACGCGCGGAAAGCCCTGACATGGTGGACGCGATCCTTCTGGCCGTCAACGGACACCCCCTGCGAGGACTCACTCGCGCCGCCCTCGGCTTCATCGCCAACGCCCGTGCCAACAAGGCCACCCAGCGCGAACTCGACCAGACCCGATGACGCAGCCCCAGCCTCGCCACTCTCAACGACGTAAAAGGAACACTCGTGCAGGCTCTTGCCCGGTGGTGGAAGAACTTCGAATCCAAGCACCCGACGGTCGCGCAGTTCATCATCTTCTTCATCCTCTCCAACGGCATTACGGTGCTGCAGCTGGTTCTCATGCCGGCGTTCAAAGCGGTTTTCGCGCACACGAGCCTCGTTGATACGGCTTCCAGTTCCTGCCGGTCGGCGTCTCGACGGGCACACGGTCTTCCTCTTCGACTCACCCGGCCGGCTCGATGTCGGTGGGCGGGGGCGGCGGCCTCGCGTACTTCCCTCGCCGTCGAGATCACCCCTGCTGATTGCCCAGGTCATCAACTTCTTGCGCCCGCAACGTCACCTTCAAGTCCAACTCGTCGGTGGGCAAGGCGGCCTTCCTGGTACGCGGTCGCTTACGTCGTCATCACGATCGCGGCGGCCGCCCTCCAGGTCCTCTACAGGGACCCGATCTACGCGTGGGCGATTTCGACGATGGGCGCGGCCGGCGAGACTATCGCCGACGTCATCACGATGATCATCAACGCCGCCATCTCGCTTCTGGGTGTTCTTCCTCATCTTTAAGGTGATCTCGAGCAGGAACCCACGCAGGAGGACGCGCAGGTCAGCGCAGCACAGTAGACTCACTGGCAGACTTCACGAGAGGATTCCATGAGCGTGCCGCTGCTGACGGTGATCGTGCCCACTCACAACTCCGAGGATTACCAGACCGAGCGTTGACCCGCTCGTCGGATACGCGCGACAGAGCTAGAGGCGGTTATTGTCAGCGACGGTTCGGAAGGATCGTACCGCGGAGATAGCCGACGAGTGGGCCGCCCGGTATCCCTCCGTTAAGGTCATCCACCAGGGAAAACAAAGGGGCACGGCGGCGCCGTAATCGCTGGCCTCGCCGCCGCCACCGGCACGCACGTGCGCGTCGTGACACTCCGATGACTGGCTGGACCGACGCGCCACGAATGCCGTTCTCGACGTCCTGCGCGAGGAACGCGAGGCCGGCGCGAGCTGGACCTGCTCGTCACCAACTACGTCTACGACAAGCAGGAAAGTCGGTCAAGGCCGTCATCCGCTACCGCAACGTTCTGCCTCGCGGACGCACGCTTCGGCTGGGCCGGTATGCGCCGATGCCTACTGACCAGTACCTGATGATGCACGCGCCCCTGACGATGCGTACCGAGGTCGTTCGTGCCTCCGGCCTGGTCGCCTGGAGCGCACGTTCTATGTGGACTACCTGTACTCGTTCGTGCCACGCTACATCTCCACGATCCGCTATCTGGACGTGGACCTCTACCGCTACTTCATCGGCCGTGACGACCAGTCCGTCAACGAGAAGGTCATGATCACGCGCTTGGATCAGCTCGCCCCGGGTGAGCGAGGCGATGACCCGTGCGCGCGCACGCGCGCCGAGGTCGAGGACAAGCTGTGGCGCCTACATGGTCCACTACCTGCGCATCAACGCCGTCGTCTGCTCCGTCGGCTGGCCCAGCTGTCGGGCACACCTGAGCACCTGGCTCTCAAAGGGAGCAGATCTGGGAGACCATGGACGAGATCAACCCCGAGGCCACGGATCGCCTGCGTCAGGACCTGCTCGCCGGCCTCGTGCGCCACGCGTCGCCGAAGGTCGTTCGTGGCGGCTGCGTCGCGGCGGCCGTCCTCGGCTTCAACTAAGGACGCCGTCAGCGCCCGGCGAGCACAAAGCGCTCCGTCCGGTGGACGGTGAGAGCGCTTGCCAATCGGAGAGGTGTCCACGTCCTCCTCGCGGCTGCGCCACGCAAAGCCGAGGCTTTTCGGAGACACGCGCGACGCATCGTTTTCCGTCAAGTACTTCAGGACGATCGTCTCTGACGCCCAGCTCCGCGCGCGGTCGATGATGGCACGTCCAGCTTCCGTCGCATAACCATTGCCCCGTAGGGTGCGCCGATCCAGTATCCGATGTCAGCGACGGTAGCTCATCGGTCGTGTCTGCGTCAATGCGCGCGCGATCGAGCTCAACCAGCTCACCGGTTGGCGCGAGCGTCACCGCGTAGCTGTCGGGTGCAGCCAGGACGGTGGACGGTGCCTGGCGGGCGTCGTCGATGCGCTCGAAAGGCCCATCCGCACAGCATCCCGATCCGGGGATCGCGTGCCAGCTCGTAGAGCTCCGGTGCGTCCATATCGTTCCAGGGACGTAGGCGCAGGCGGGACGTCTCGATGATTGTCGCTTGATTCCTCCTGGGCGTTCGTGGACGGGAAGCACCGTCAGCGTGAACCAGTGGTCATGCCACGTCCGTGACGGCCTGGCGTGCGCTGTATTTGCGGGCCGTCCACTGGATGGATTTTTACCCCCAGCCATGTCGAACGGTGTCGGGCGATCGCCGTAGGCGCCCCGCCGGCGTCCGTGTTGAGGCGGCCGTCGAGACCAGTTGTCGACTCCGGATGATCGCCATCTGCCCCTGACGCGGAAGGCGCCAGTTTGATGAGGCGCTTGGCGGGATCGTCGACGCGCCGCGAGGCCCTCGATCGCGTTATCGAGGGCGTTGCCGAAGAGGGTGGCGATGTCCATCGACGACATGGATCCCAGCGGTGCCGATCGGCGACCGCTGTGAAGTCGATACTGGCGCCGCGCAGGCGGCGCTCTTCGTCGTCAGAATGACGTCGAGGACCGCATTGCCGCTGTGGTACTGCTGTCCGATCTGCCTCGATCGAGGACTCGAGCTCGGCAAGGATGCTGCGGCGCGTCCGGGTCCAGCTCGCGCGAATCGCCTCCACCTGGTGCTTGAGGTCGTGGTGAGCGCGCGCGCCACCTGCTCCATGTCTTGTTTCGCGGCGAGGTACTGGTGGTGTTGGGCGTCCAGGAGGCCTGGATGGACGCGAGTTCGCGCTCGGTGGCGCTTTGCTGGATGCGCTCGAACTGTGCGAAGAGGATTGCGTAGCCCGCCAGATCCACGAGGGTGCGGATATAGAAGACCTCCCACCCTGCGCGCCCGGAAAACGGGGTGGCCGTCGAGATGAAGCTGAGGTTGACAGGAGCAAAGATCGCGATGCCGATAAACACCCCAGATGCGAGGTCCGAGACACGCAGAATGGGCAGTGCCCCTCGGCGGTAGACGCGCCGTTCGGAAGAAGTAGACGACGGCCAAGCACGTCGCCGCAATCACCGCAACCGCCGAACGACAGCGGTGCCAGTAGGCTTGTCGGCGTGGGAGTAGACGACGACCTGCCAGGCGAGGGAAGCTGCGAGCTCAGCGACGATGAAGGCGCGCGCGCTCATATGCGTCACCCATCGCCAGTCCAGCGCGGTCTCCCACGCGAATGACACACCACACGAGGCGTACGCCGTCATCATGCCTGGCACCCACAGGGACAGGGGAGCCCGGCCTAGTAGTTCCTGGGGCCGAGCGAGCACCACGAGGGCTGCCGATGGCCGCAGCGGCGAGGCGCCAGCGGGGGATCGCGACGTTCAGGTTCAGGGCATTGGACGACGCCGAGCGTGCGACGACAAAGCACGTACACGAGGCGGCGCCCATTCGGTCAGGGCGGTGAACAGGCGCGGATGTCAGGCAGGACTCGAGACACGTCAGCGATCCCGCCCGCGAAGCTCGCCAGAGCTGTCATGAACGCCTTCTTACGAGGGCCGGGAGATGCGCAAGCTGTCCCCGCCCGTCGCTGAGGCACTCCTGGTCGGCGACGCCGCGCACGTGGGCGAGATTGACGTAGGCAGGAGTTTGACCGAAAAAGTCGTGACCGGCGAGCTGATCCTCCATGACCTTGAGTGACGAGGTGATCGAATACGTACCGGAGACCGTGTGGACGTCCAGGCGGTGCTGATGGATTCGACGTAGACGATATCGGTGACGTTGATGCGGGTGGGTCGACGTGCCCGACTGCAGGAGGACCGAGGCGCTGCGCCGCCTGCGCCACCGCCTCGAGGCATCGCGAGAGTTCCCTGCGAGAACGCGAACCAGGGCAGCGGCTTCACGAGGTAGGGAGAGTGCCCTCACCAGGTATCCGTGGATCGCGAACTGCGCGGCGGACGTGATGAACACGAGGACGACCTCCTGATCGACCTCGCGGATCGCGCGCGTTGCGGTCATGCCATCCACGTGCGTCATCTGGATGTCCAGCAGGATGATATCGTACACCGGCTTGTAGTCGCCGATGATCGCGCCGCCGTCTTCGAAGTAGGTGACGTCGAAAGATACATCGTTTTTCTGCTGAATCGGGCCAGTTAATCGGCCAGGAGCTGGCGCGAGACTGCTTCGTCCTCGACGACGGCGATGCGCACCATGGTCCGGCCCTCCCTCACGTAACAGCAGATGGGAACAAGAATAGAGAGAAGCTGCGCTGTCTCGCTCCAGAGTCCACGCTCCGGCCTCGTCGATCACAACGAGAGCGCACCCGCAGGTGGGGACCGCTACCATTGTCCTGACTACCGTGAAAGGGGTGGCGTGGATCTGCTCGTTGTTGGTTCGGGCTCTTTGCCTGACGTTCGCCCGCGAGGCCGCGGAGCGTTTCGGCATGAACGTGACCGTTATTGAGCGTCGCGACCGCATCGGAGGCAACGCCTACCGTCGATTGACGAGGCCACGGGCGTCGAGTGCACCGCTACGGCACTCACCTCTTTCACACGTCGAACGAGCGCGTGTGGTCCCACGTCAACCGATTCACGGCCTTCAACGACTACCGCCACCGCGTCTACGCCAACTACCGGGGCGTCGTCTACCCGCTGCCCATCAACCCAGGCACGATCAACCCAGTTCTTCGGAGCCGCCTATTCGCCGGCGCAGGCCCGCGCGCTCATTGAGCGCCAGGCCGCCGAGATCACGGGCGAACCGGGCAACCTCGAGGAAAAAGGCCATCAGCCTGATCGGCCGTCCCCCTACGACGCATTCATCGCGGGTACACGGCCAAGCAGTGGCAGACGGATCCGCGCGAGCTCGCTCGCCCTCCATCATTACGCGACTCGCCCGTGCGCTTCACCCACGAGAACCGCCACTTCCAGGACCGCTACGAGGGCCTACCCCTGAACGGCTACGGCGCGTGGATCGCGAACATGGTCGATCACCCGCGCATCACCGTGCACACGGGCGTGGACTCTTCGATTCTTCCTCGCCGTTCTCCGAAGGCCGCGACCGTCGGCCGGTCCCGGTCGTCTACACGGGCGCGATCGACCGCTACTCGACTACGAGGCCGGTGAGCTCGGCTGGCGCACCCTCGACTTCGAGACCGAGGTCGTGGACGTGCCCGACTACCAGGGCTGCTCCGTCATGAACTACTCCGATCGCGACGTGCCTTTCACGCGCATCCACGAGTTCGCGCACCCTGCACCCCTGAGCGGGATCGAAGCGGCGCGACCAACACGATCATTCAGCGCGAATACTCGCGCTTTGCAGGCCCCTGGCGACGAGCCCCTACCATCCGATCGCTCGCCGTCGGACCGCTCGACGCTCGCGGCATACCCGCGACATGGCGGCGGGGAGAAGGACGTGCCTTCGGCGGTCGCCCGGGTTCCTACCAGTACCTGGACATGCATGGCGATCGCCTCGGCCTCACCAAGGTCGACGAGGCCGTGGCCTCCTGGCGCTGACGGATCTCCTTTCCAATGGTATCGATCGTCTGGTCGGTCCTGTCGATCGCGCTCATCATCGGCGTCGGTTGGGCGGCTCGCCGAGGGGGCGCACTCGGCTCGAGGCCGCGGGTCCCTCGCGTCGGCGACATATTGGGTGGCGAGCCCGGCGATGCTTTTCCATGCCATCGTCTCTACGGGACGTCTGCGCGTCTTCGGTGCTCCGCTCGCCGTGGCCGCCGCGTCAGGGTGGGAACAGCGCCCTTTTCGTGGCCGTCGCCCGACTGTTTTCTTGCGCCTGACGCGGGGCGAGACCACCTTAGGGGGCATGGCCTCGTCCCTCAATAACGGCGCGTATATCGGCATTCCGATCGCCGTCTACGTTCCTGAACGATGCCTCCGCTGTTGTTCCAATCCTGGTGTTTCAGCTGGGGTTCTTCACCCCGATGTTTTTGTCCTGGCTGATCTGGTTGGGTCGGGGCAGCGCCCGTCGGTGGTCGGCATCGCTCGGGTCGTTGCGCGCAATCCCATGGTTATTGCAGCGGTGTGTGGCTCTGCATGTTCTCCGCGGCGGGTACGATGCCCACGCCTCGACGTGTCTACGTCCATGCTGGGTGCGGCAGCGCCCCGATGATCCTGCTTTTCCGGTGCGGCCTTCGTGGACCGGCGAGCGGCTTCGGGCGACGCAGGAGCCCCTGCTATCGCGTGCGCCGTCGTCGCCAAGCTCGCCGTGCAGCCCGCGATCGCCTCAGGCGTCGGAATGTTGCTCGGGCTCACCGGTCCCGCCCTCATGTCCGTGCGACCATCATGGCGGCGCTGCCCCGGCGCAGAACGCCCTACATCGCGGCCACGCGAGCAGGAGCGGGGAGCGCATCGCGCAGGAACAGTCCTCGTGACAACGTTTGCCTCGCTGCCCGTCGTCGTTGGAATTGCAGCGATTTTCCATGCGCTTGGGGTTGTTTCCTACTCGGGTTTGTCGGCATGAGTCCTGCTCTCGCAGTGCCCGAGCGGACCCCGATCAGCAAAGAACCCATCAAAAAGAGGCCAAAAACACGTTCTGTATCGTGGACTCTGGGAGACTTCCCTGCGTATCGGCCCTAGTCTGGCTGGGAATTATCCCTGTATAGACACGATTGCAAGGAACTCACTCATGTCATCCTCCGCATCCAAATCCGCGCCCGCGCGCGCGACTCGTGGAGCGGCCAGACAGGCTTCCTCCCTGGCGGCCATCGGCTCGGCCATCGGCCTGGGCAACATCTGGCGTTTCGGCGTCTCCTACTCCAACGGCGGCGGCGCCTTCCCGGTCCGTACCTGGTTGCCCTGATCTTCGTCGGTATCCTCATGCTGTGGCTCGACTACGCGGTCGGCCACAAGTTCCGCGGCTCACCGCCGTGGGCGCTGCGCAAGATCATTGGCGGTGGCGAGTTTATCGGCTGGTTCCAGACCTTCGTCTGCTTCGTCATCATGGTCTCACTACGGTGCGGTCCTCGCCTGGGGCGTGCAGTACACGATCTATTCCGTGAACGCGGCGTGGGGCGATGACCCGACGACCTTCTTTACGGACACCTTCCCTGCAGGTTGTCCCCGGTGACACGTTCTCCTCGCTCCCCGCCTGGTCGGTGATGATTCCCCTCGCACTCGTGTGGGTCCTCGTCCTCTTCGTGATTGGACGCGGCCTGTCCATAGGGCGTCGAAGCGGCGAACAAGGTCTTCCTCCCACTGCTTGTTATCCCTGTATCCCTCGCGCTCGTCGTCCGCGCCCTGTTCCTTCCGGGCGCCGTTGAGGGCCTTAACGCCTTCTTCACGCCGAACTGGAGTGCTCTTCCGATCCCAGGTGTGGCTGGCTGCCTTCGCGCAGATCTTCTACTCGCTGTCCGTGGGATTTGGCATCATGCTGACCTACGCTTCCTACCTCCAGCGCAAGTCGAACCCTGACCGGAACGGCGCTGTTGCAGGCTTCGCAAATTCGTCCTTCGAGATCCTCGCGGGCATCGGCGTGTTCAGCGCCGTCGGCTTCATGGGCCCATCAGGCGGCGTGAGCGTCTCCGAGGTCGAGGGCCTGACCGGCCCGATCCTCTCCTTCGTGACCTTCCCGAAGATCATTTCGATGATGCCCGGCGGCCCCTATTTTTCGGCGTTCTCTTCTCGTCGCTGGTTCTGGCCGGCGTCACCCTCGCTGCTGTCCCTGCTCCAGGTCGTCTCCGGCGGCCTGCAGGATAAGTTCGGCTGGTCGCCCGCCCGCTCGGCTTCTCGTCCTCGGTGTCCCCGCAACGGTCATCTCGCTGGTGCTCTGGAACCCGCTCGGGCCTGAACAACCTCGACATCGTCGACAACTCCCATCAACTCGGTTGGCGTCGTGTCCCTCGGCGATCATGTTTGCCGTCCCTGTGCGCTGTTACCGGCCCCCCGCCTTGGGTGCTGCGCGCCCACCCTCAACTCGGTGTCCAGCGTGAAGGTCCCCAGGCTCTGGGAGCCCTCGTCGGTATCGTCATCCCGGTCGTTCTCTTCGTCATGATGGCAATGTCCATTGTCGACCTGCTGATGAACGGTTACGGCAAGTACCCGACGAGCTACGTGCTGATCTTTGGCTGGGGTTCCGTGGCGGTCGCGGTCATCGCGTCTCTGATTTTCACTTTCATTCCGTGGAAGCACCGCCCCGTGGACACTCAGGCGACAGTCGCTCAGATTCTCGCTGACGACGCCGATGACACGCTTCGACCGAAGGAGGCGCCAAGTGACCGCTCCCGCTATCGCCCTCATGATCCTGACGATCCTGCTCGTGTGGGGTGGCCTTGTGGCCTCCGTCGTGCTCCTGCAGGTCCTGTCCGTTCCCTCGGACGAGGAGACGAAGGCTGCTCAGGAAGCCATCGAGGTACAGCTGGCTCTGCGCGACCAGAAGGAACGCTATGAGGCTTATCGCATTTGATCTTGACGATACGCTGGCTCCCTCGAAGTCGCCGCTGCCCGCCCGTATGGACGTGGCTCTGCGCTCGCTGCTCGACCACGTGGAGGTGTGCATCATTTCCGGTGGCCAGATGGGCCAGTTCCGCACTCAGGTGCTGGACAACCTGCACGCCACGGACGAGGAACTCTCTCGTCTGCACCTGATGCCCACCTGCAGGTACGCGCTACTACCGCTACGAGGGCGGGGCCTGGGTCGAGCGTTACGCCCACGACCTGGACCCCGAGGTAGCCGCCCGTGCGATCGCTTCGCTTGAGCGTCACGCCCGTGAGCTTGGCCTGTGGGAGTCCAACCCGTGGGGCAACATCATCGAGGACCGCGGCTCGCAGATCACCTTCTCCGCCCTGGGCCAGGAGGCTCCGCTCGACGCGAAGCGCGCCTGGGATCCGGACGGCACGAAGAAGGCCGCTCTGCGCGACGCCGTGCAGCCCGACGTGCCCGAGCTCGATGTTCGCGGAGGTGGCTCGACGTCGGTCGACATCACCACCCGTGGCATCGACAAGGCGTTCGGCATGGGCAAGCTGGTCGAAGAGACGGGCATCCCCGCCTCCGAGATGCTCTTCATCGGCGACCGCCTGGATCCGGAAGGCAATGACTACCCCGTCAAGGCCGCCGGCTACGCAACGCGCGCCGTCTCCGGATGGGAAGAATGCGTGGACGTCATCGACGAGATCGTGGCATCCATGAGCTGACCCGTCGCAATAAACACGACGAGGCCGGGGCTGGGTTTCAGCCCGGCCTCGTTGCGTGCGGCTGCGGTACCTGCGGCGATTGCGCGGCCGCGGCGCAATGCGGTGACGCGTTAGAGCGCGCCGATGCCCCTGGTCGCCCAGAAGACGACGGCGGACGCGGCTGCGACGTTGAGCGAGTCGACTCCGTGGTCCATGGGAATCTTGACGGTGTAGTCGGAGGCGGCGATGGTGCGCCGTCCTAGGCCGTCGCCTTCGGTGCCCATGACCATTGCGAGGCGAGCGTCCGGTCCTTGAAGAGCGGGCAGCGCAGCGAAGTCGTCGAGGAGATGGAATCGTCCGACAGGGCCAGCGAAGCGACGGTGAAGCCAGCCTCCTGGAGGGTGGCGATATCGCCGGGCCATGATTTTAGACGCGTCCACGGAACCTGGAAGACGGTCCCCATGGAGACGCGCACGGATCGACGGTAGAGGGGATCAGCGCACTGCGGGGTCACGAGGACAGCGTCCACGCCGAGCGCGGCGGCGGAGCGGAATGCCGCGCCGACGTTCGTGTGGTCGACGAGGTTCTCTAAGACGACGACGCGGCGAGCGGGCTCGCCGCCGCGCGCGGTCGCAGTAGCTCATTGAGGCCCGGTAGGACGGGGCGCTGCATTGCAGCGAGGGCGCCGCGGTGGAGGTGGAACCCCGTCATTTGCTCTAAGACGTCCTCGTCGGCGACGAAGATAGGAACGTCCGCGCCGTCGGGAGCGCCGGTGGCGGCGTCGATCAGCTCCATCAAGGTGGGCAGCCAGCGCCGTGACATGAGGAACGATCGCGGAGTGTGGCCCGCACGAATGGCTCGCTCGATGACGTTCGCAGATTCGGCCATGTACAGGCCGCGTTCCGGTTCGATCTTGGAGCGAAGCTTGACGTCTTTGAGGCGCGTGTAGTCCTCCAGGCGCGGATCTGCTGCCAGGTCCGCGCTGGTGAGCTCGATAATCACGGCGCTCACCTAAGCGCGCTGGAGGGCGCGCGAGACCTCGCCCGGCCAGGACGGGCCCTCGAAAATAAAGGCAGAGAATGCCTCGACCAGGTCGGCGCCCGCTCCGATCATGCGCAGCGCATCCTCGGGCGATGAGATGCCACCCGTGCCGATGAGAATCTGCTCGTCGGCGAGGTGACGGGCCACCAGGGAGACGACCTCCAGCGCGCGGGGCAGAAGCGGAGCGCCGGAGACGCCGCCCTCGCCCAGGTCGTGGTTGATCGTCGTGTTCGTAGCGACGACTCCGGCCAGGCCGAGCTCCTTCGTCAGCTCCACGATGGCGACGATGTCCTCGTCGGCCAAGTCGGGAGCGATCTTGACGAAGAGAGGCATGACACGATCAGGGGTGCCTGCCTCGCAGCCGCGACGGGCGGCCTGGAGGATCAGGGCGCAGGTGATCGACGGACTCGCAGGTCGCGCAGGCCGGGCGTGTTGGGGAGGAGACATTCACGACGACAAAGTCCACCCAGTGGGCGAGCGTCTTCGCGCAGTACTCGTAGTCCGAGGGGCGTCTTCCTCCGACGTCACCTTGTTCTTGCCGATGTTGGCACCGACGATCGCAGCGCGGCCCGCAGGAGTCGAGCGCAGCTCGCGCAGTTTCTCGGCGGCGGCATCTGCTCCGGCGTTGTTGAAGCCCATGCGGTTACGCAGGCCGCGCTGCTCCGATGAGGCGCCACAGGCGCGGCGCGTCGTTGCCGGGCTGAGGACGAGGAGTCACGGTGCCGATCTCGACGAAGGCGTAGCCGAGGGCGCACATGCCGAGCACGGCCTCGGCGTCCTTGTCCATGCCAGCCGCAAGACCCAGGCGGGAGGGGAGGCGACGCTCACCTAGAGTCAGGGGACCTCGACGCCGCCGACCACTCGCGTGGGGAGTGAGTCGGGTCGAGGTGGCTCAGCGTGGCGCGCATGAGTCCGCGCGTCGGGGGCGAATCGTCCGGCAAAGAAATCGCTCCCAGACCCCAGTGGTGTGCAAGCTCCGGGTTGGAACGCGAGATGAAGTGTGTGAAAGCCCAGTTGTACGCGCGTCGGATCATGCCTCCTAGGATAGTTGATCAGTCCCACCATGCCCACCACCACCGCGTGGATGATCCGTCTCGAATGAGCACGCATCTCGTCCGGTGGGATCGCCTCATCGCCGAGGGCCGAGGACCGCGGCAAGTGTCAGCCAGTGCTGATAGCTCGGATAGCGTCCTCGTCGATGGGAGATCCGGTGTGAGCGATGATCGCGGATTCGGGGACGAGTACGGTGTCGATGCTGACGCGTTCGTCGCGCCGTGGCGCGCGAATGACGTAGCCTTCGAGGGAGAGTCCGTCGATGCGGGAGGCAGCGCGCAGGAGGTCGATGATCCGAGGGGCGTTGTTCTGTCGATCGTCGCGCGCGTCTTTCGGCAGCAAAGATGCGAGCCGTCGGGCGTCAGCCCCCGACAGGTCCGCGAAGCGCGCATAATCGCCCAGATCCCACCCATCGCATAGGTAGGGAGCCAACAGGGCGGAGACGCCCCGATCGTCGAGCCATCGAGGTGGGCCGCACATGCCTTCGGGCAGGGGCTCCTCCTCGTCGAGCATGACGTCGCAGGTGGTGGGCAGTGTGATCGTTGTGTGCATGATGCTTCATGTCGTTCGTGTCGGAGCACCGATGCTCCGACACGGACAGGATCGTGCACGCTTGGGCGTGATGGCCAGCGCCACGGCACGCCCTGTGGATACACGCACTCGACCAGGACGGCCTGTGGATACACGTCGGCCCCGCACCCATGTGGATGGGGCGGGGCCGACGATAGGCGATTACTGAGAACTGCCCGCGATCGACCTCAGGGCGCGGCGAGCGCCAACGCCTCGGCATGATCATGCGGGAGAAGGTGTAGTAGGCGGTTCCGGAGGGAATGTCCTCGCGCGGGTGTGCCTTGGCGAAGTCGCGCTTGATCTTGCGCCACACGAAGAACGCCTCGATGGCGGTGATGATGAAGGAACCGTACATGAGGGCAGACGATCCGTAGAGCATGTAGGCCTGGTACTGCAGCGGGATCTTGTTGCCCAGCATCGACAGTGCCATGATGAGAATGATGGAGACCATCATGACGGCGAGAATCCACTCGGAGAAGGAGTGGCGCGCGTCGACGTAGTCGCGCACGAAACGGCGTGCGCGTCCCTTGTCGCGGGCCGGCAGGTACTTTTTCCTCGCCGGTGACCATCGCGCGCTGTTCGGCCTCGAAACGCGCGTTGCGGGCGGCGCAGGGCGGCACGCTTGGCTTCCTTACGGTCCTTGGGGACCAGGGGGCGGATACGGGCGGCCTCAGCTGCCTTACGCTTCGGCGTAGGGCGGCCTTTCTTGCCGTCGGGCGTCGTGGAGACGGGCTCGACAGTCATCGAGGCCTCGTCGCTGTTGTTCTTGCTTCGTCCAAACACGCTTCAGGCTAGCGGATAGCCCACCGCCTCGCACTCCCATGGTCTACCCTGGTCGTATGGCTGATACTTCACTGCACTGTCCACGTCCGTTTTGAAGGAGCGCCTTCAGGCTGCTTTCCCGTCTCTGCTGGAGGAGCTCACGCAGCTCGTCGCGATTCCGTCGGTGTCGTCGGATCCCGCGCACGCGGCCGACGTGGAGCGCAGCGCTGAGCACATCCGGGAGCGTTTCGCCGCCCTCGGCCTGGAGGCCAAGGTCCTGCGCGAGAGCGCGGAAGACGGCACGGAGGGCAAGCCCGCCCTCGTCGCCCACACGCCTCATATTGAGGGCGCGCCGACCGTTCTGCTGTACGCGCACCACGACGTGCAGCCGGTGGGCGAGCTCGACCGCTGGAGCTTGGACCCCTACAAGGCCGAGGTCCGCGGCGACCGCATCTACGGGCGCGGCTCCTCCGATGATGGCGCAGGAATCACGGTCCACCTCGGCTCGCTGTCCATCCTGGGCGAGGACCTGCCCGTCAACGTCGTCGTCTTCATCGAGGGCGAGGAAGAGATCGGTTCCCCTTCGTTCACGGCGTTCCTCGACGCTCACAAGGATGAGCTCGCCGCCGACGTTATCGTCGTGACGGACTCGTCGAACTGGAAGGTGGGCGAGCCCGCCGTCACGTCGACGCTGCGCGGCAACGCGATCGTGACCGTCGACGTGACCGTCGCCGACCACGCGGTGCACTCCGGCGCGTTTGGTGGCCCGCTGCTCGATTCCGTCGCGATCTCGTCGATGCTCATCGCCTCACTCTTCGATGAGAATGGCGACGTCGCTGTTCCTGGCCTGGGTGGCTCGGATCATGCGGACGTGGATTGGCCGGAAGAGGAGCCAGCGCCGCGGCCGGTATGGTCGAGGGCCTGCAGCTGGCGGGATCGGGCGACATAGCGGCCCGCATGTGGACCAAGCCGTCGATCTCGGTGATCGGTTTCGACGCTCGCCCGGTCTCCAACGCCTCGAATACGATCGCCCCGCACACGCGCTTCCGACTGTCGATGCGCACGGTGCCGGGCGTGGATCCCGCCGAGGCCCAGGCCAAGCTCATGGACTACCTGCTCTCCCACGCCCCCTTCGGTGCGCGCGTCGAGGTCACGGCTGAGGACGCGGGTGCCGGCTACCAGGCCGACATGGATTCCCCCGTCACGAAGGCTCTGCACGAGTCCCTCACTGAGGCCTGGGGCGTTCCCTCGGTCAACATCGGTGTGGGTGGCTCGATCCCGTTCATTTCGGACTTCCAGCGCATCTTCCCGAATGCGCAGGTTGTCGTGACCGGCGTCGAGGATCCGCTGACGAACGCTCACTCTGAGGACGAGTCGCAGTCGATCTCCGACCTGAAGGCCGCGATCCTCGCCGAGGCTCTTCTGCTGACGCGCGTGGCGTCCCTGTGACACGTGTCGTCATTGCCGGTCGGTGGGACGGGGGAGTTCCCGTCTTGCCGACCGGCGACGCACTCGCTGCCATCCGTTGGGGCGTCCTCGCCGGTGCCTCGGACCCGGAGGTGGTGACGGTTCCGTTTGGAACCGGTCCGACCTTCGACGAGGCCGTGGCCGCGCTGGGTTCCCAGGCCTCGTTCGTGCGCGTGCCCACCGAGGCCTCGTCGTCGCGCGAGGCGGGCGAGCGCGTGGCGGATTCACTCCGCGACGGCGCCGCCGTGATCGTCGAGGGCGGGCATAATTCCTCTCCCGATTGTGGCGTCGGTTTTTCTCGAAGGCCTCCTGGCTGTCCCCGGCATTGATCCGAGGCAGCCGGAGGTGCTCGCCGAGGCCTTGACGCGTGCGCAGAGCCTCGTGAGCGATGCGGGCGTGGACCTTGTGTGCGCGGCATCGACCGCGCGCCCGCTGCTGGGCCTTGACTCGATTCTCGCGGTCGCTCCCGATCTTGAGCCGATCGAGGCGCAGGACACCGTTCTCACAGCCGCTCTCACGCAGGCATTCGCCCATCGGCCGCTCGGACGCCACCAGCTGCTCGACGGAGCGGACGTGCACCCGGCCCGCCAGCGCGGTTCCGGTGCAGGCGGCGGTGTTGGAGCCGTCATCGCGGCCATCGGTGGGCGCATCGCGCCGACGGGGATCTGCTGTCCTCCCTACTGGGGTTGGAAGCAATCATTGATGGTGCCGATCTCGTGATCGTCGTCGAGCCCGAACTAGCCTCCCCAGTGCTGGCCGAGTCGACCCTTGACTGCGTGACCCGCGTTGCTGCGACGCACGCGCTGCCGGTTGTCGCCATCACCCACAGGTCCAGCCTGTCGCACTTCGAGAAGGCTGAATGGGGACTGCACGGTGTCTTCGAGACGGAGGGATCCGTCACTCTCGAAGACGCTGGACGCCGCGTTGCCCGCACCTGGTTACGCTGAGCGCGCATTCCACCCGTGGCGCGGGGCGCCTGCGGGGGGAGTAGTGTGTCAAAGGAATACGTCTATTCGTCACGAAAAGGAGCATCATGTCCGAGTCCGCAACTCAGGCTCCCACCCACGAGGTTATCCTCACCGATGTCGCTGCCGCGAAGGTGAAGAGCCTCCTCGAGCAGGAGGGTCGCGATGACCTGCGCCTGCGTATCGCCGTTCAGCCGGGCGGGTGCTCCGGTCTGATCTACCAGCTGTACTTCGACGATCGCACGCTTGATGGCGACGCGATTCGTTCTTTCGACGGCGTCGAGGTCGTCGTCGACCGCATGAGCGTGCCGTACCTGAGCGGTGCCACGATCGACTTCGCTGACACGATTGAGCGTCAGGGCTTCACGATCGATAACCCCAACGCCCAGAACACCTGCGCCTGCGGTGAGTCCTTCCACTGAGCCGAAAGAACACCTTTCCATGATGTCCTCTCTGCGCCGCTTCGGCGCCCTCGCCGGCGCAGCCGCGCTCGTCCTCGGACTCGCGGCGTGCACCGACGCGACCTCGTCTTCGTCGTCTTCGTCGTCTTCGCAGTCGTCTGCGTCGTCTTCCGCTGCGGCGGACATCGACTACTCCGCCTGCTCGACGGACGATTCTGCCGAACAGGTCGCGAACGTCGACCGTAGCGGCACTGGTAACTTCCCGGCTGTTTCCGGTGACGACACTCCCGTCATCGCGGCGGGCAGCGGATCCGAGCCCACCTCAAAGGTTCTCGTGAAGACGCTGAAGGAGGGCGACGGCGCGGTTGTGTGCCCGGGTGCGACCATCAGGGCGAACTACGTGGGCGCGCTCTGGAACGGCACCGTTTTCGATTCGTCCTTCAAGAAGGGACAGCCTATCGATTTCTCCCTCGACCGGGTCGTCAAGGGCTGGGGCTATGGTCTGGCCCACACGCACGTGGGTGACCGCGTCGAGCTCGTCATTCCTGCCTCTTTAGGCTACGGCAGCCAGGCCGCTGGCGATATTCCCGCGAACTCGACCCTCGTGTTCGTTGTCGACATCGTCGGTGTCGCGACGCAGAACATCGCCGAGGACTCTGTTCTCAGCAGCGCCGTGGCGACCGGGGAGGAGCTGCCCGCGGGTATCACCGTGACCGGTGAGCCGGGCACTGAGCCGACCCTCACGATCGATGAGAGCGTGTCCGCTCCCACCGAGCAGAAGATGTACACGATTTACAAGGGAACGGGCGAGGCCCTAACGGCTGACCAGACTGTCCTGTACAAGCAGGTTGTTGGCGGTTTTGGTGCGAAGGGCCAGACTCAGTCGTCGTGGAGCCAGGACGCTCTCGAGGCGCCGGTCGCGCAGGCTGATCTCGCGGGAGTGACCGTGGGATCGCGCGTCCTCATTGTGGTCCCGGTCCAGGGGCAGGGTGCTCAGTCCGGGCAGGCAGCGACCCCCCGCGCAGGCAACGGTCTTCGTCGTTGACATCGTGGGTACGTCCTCGATGCAGTGACCGCGGCACGACCTTGTCGGCGGTAGCGGGCGGCTCCCAGTGTGGGAGCCGCCCGCTACCCGTTAGAATGGGATCATCGCGTCGATTTGGCCGACATATGCAAGGAGAGCTTCCATGAGTGAAGAAACCGTTACCATCCTGGTTTTCAGCGACGACAGGGATCGCCGTCACGCCGTCGTCAACGGCATTGGCTTGCGTGCTTCCAAGGACACGCCCCGCATCGAGTGGGTCGAGGCCGCAACCGGTTTCGGCGTCCGCGATGCTTTTGATCAGCAGGATTTCGCTCTGCTGATCCTCGACGCTGAGGCCAAGAAGGAAGGCGGCATGTCGATCGCCCAGGATCTGCGCGAGACCCGTGACGGCGTTCCCCCGATCGTTTTCCTGACCGCCCGCCCCCAGGATGAGTGGCTGGCCACGTGGGCCGGAGCAGCCGCCGTCGTGGCCGATCCGATTGACCCGATCATCCTTCAGGAGACCGTCGCCGACGTGCTGCGTGGAGCCAAGTGATGGCTACGCAGGAGTGGGCGCCGATCATCGCCGCGCTGACCGCCGGTGAGAGCCTCGACTACGGCCAGTCGTACTGGCTGATGGACCAGGTAATGAGCGGCGAGCTCGGCGAGGCGCGTCTCGCGTCCTTCCTGACCGCGATGGCCATCAAGGGTGCCACGGTCGATGAAATTCATGGCCTGGCCGATGGCATGCAGGACCACGCGGCACACGTTGACCTGCCCAGTCGCGCGCTCGACATCGTGGGCACGGGCGGAGACGGATACAAGACCGTCAACATTTCGACGATGTCCGCCATCACGGCCGCCGCAATGGGGATCCCGCTCGTCAAGCACGGTAACCGCGCCTCGACGTCGAAGTCCGGCTCCGCTGACGTCATTGAGGCGCTCGGCGTGAACCTCGACCTCGATGCCGACGCGCTGCGCCGCGTCTTCGACGAGGTTGGCATCGCGTTCCTCTTCGCGAACAAGATGCACCCTTCGATGCGCTTCGCGGCTCCCGTGCGTCGCGCTCTCGGTTTCCCCACGGCGTTTAACGTCCTGGGGCCGCTGACGAATCCGGCGCGCGTCCAGGCGTGCGCGATCGGCGCGTCGCGCGAGGAGAACGCGCGTCTCATGGCGGGCGTGTACGCGTCGCGCGGGCTCAGCGCGCTCGTGTTTCGCGGCGCGAACACCGGCCTCGACGAGCTGACGACCACCGACGCGAATCAGGTGTGGATTGTGTCGGGCGGATCCGTGACTCCGATAGAGTTCGATGCGCGCGAGTCCCTGGGCATGGCCTCCTCGACGATTGAGGATCTCGCCGGTGGCGAGGCAACCGAGAACGCGGCCGTCGCCCGCGACGTTCTGTCGGGTGGCGGCGCGGACGCTGTTCGCGACGCTGTCGCCCTCAACGTCGGTGCTGGCATCCTCGCCTGGGAGGGCCTGGACAACCCCGTGACGCCAGCCGACTTCGAGCAGCGCATGCGTGGTGCCGTCGAGCGCGCCCTGGAGGCGCTGGCCGACGGCTCGGGCGCACGACTCGTTGAGCGTTGGGTGGCCGCCTCGAACGCATGACACCAGCGCGCTAGGCGCGTGCAGACAGACCCTGATGGGCGGTTGCGTGGGCCAAGAGCTCGCGTAACCGCCCGTCGCGTAGCGGGCTGAAAATGGGCTGCGCCCAGGGCAGGGGACCGGTCCATTCGATGAGGCGCGTTCCCTCGCGGCACAGCTCAGCGCACAGGAACGACGTCTCCGCCCACGAGGCCGCGGTCGCGGCCATCCCGCCGGTGTCGACGGGCTCCGTGGACGTGAGGACATCGATCCACGGGGACGGGTCGGCGCGCGGGGGCACAACGACGGAACTGAGATGGCGGCCGTGGGAGGCCACGTGCAGAATCCAGCCTGGCTCCCCGCCATCGCGACGCGAGCCCCAGACGATACGCGGGGCCGCCAGGATGGGGCGCATGGTGGAGCGCTCGACGCCCGCGATGTAGGCGCTCAGCTCGTCGCGCACTCCAGCCGCCGCCTCGAATAGCCCCCGCGCGGACAGACGTTCCATGAGGGAGGTGAGCGCGTGGGGCACCGCGAGCGAGGAGGCGGCCACGGCCTCGTCGAGCATGGTGAGCGAGGAGTCGTGATCGGCCTGGGTGAGCGCGCGTTCGATCGCTCCCGCAGCGCGCTGAGCGTGCGCGCGCGTTCCGAAGGGGCCGAGGGCGCGGGGCAGGTCGTCGAGCGTCACGGATGAGACGACGCTGGGGCGGCCGGCCTCGGCGATGACCCAGTGCTGGGAGCCCTGACGCCTGGAGGCGGAGTTGTAGGGCGGCGCGAGGGCCTTGATGTCGCGCAGTTCCCGGATCCTCGCCTCGAGAATCGAGGCGGTCGGATAGGGACGCACACCCGCGGCGAGGGACACCATGCGCTGCACCTTGGGGCGTTTCTCGCCCTTCGTGTAGTAACTGCCCACGCGCGATTTCAGCGACGATGCCGACCCCACGTAGAGGGTGTCTCCCGCGGTGTCGATGAAGTGATAGACGCCGGGGGAGGCGGGCAGATCCGCGACGAAGTCGGGCGTCGAGGGGCGCCTGGCCGGAGCCTGGTCCGTGAGCGCGATGAGGTCTTCGACGTCGGTGGCCCCGGCCCCGGCGAGCAGGTCGATGAAGCCCAGGAGGATCTCAGCCGTCGCGCGGGCGTCTCCGAGTGCCCGGTGCTCGGGAACGGTGGCGGTACCGAAGTAGGAGGCGACCGTGCCCAGCTTGTGGTTGCGCACGAGGGGCGGGGAGAGCGAGCCGCGCGAGCGCCAGCGTGTCGACGACGCGAACGCGAGGCCACGGACGCGCGCACGCTCGGGCCGCACGGCGGAGGAAGCCCACGTCGAAGGACGCGTTATGCGCGACGAGGACGGGGGAATCCTGAGCTCCAAGGCCTGACCACTCCATGAAGCGTTCCAGAACGGATGCGATCGGGTCCGCGTCGGCCACCATGGCGGGTGTGATGCCCGTCAGAGACGTGATGAACGGGGGAATCGGACGCGAGGGCTTCACGAGGGAAGAAAACTCGTCCACGACCGCGCCGTTGCGCACGCGCACGGCACCGATCTCCGTGATTTCCGCGCCCGCACCCAGGCCCGTCGTCTCAAGGTCGACGACGACCCAGTGGCCGCTCGAGGCCGGCGTACCGACGGCGTCGAGGCTGGGCTGAAGCTCCACGGACGAGGCTCGGGACAGGGCCTGCGACACCACTGATCGGGCGAAAGGACGGGCCGACTCGCCGGGCGTTATGGTTTCCCCACAATCGCGCACGGGAGTTCGTTTCGTCATAGAGTTGATACTAATTCGTTCGCGCGCTCGCGCGCCCGTCGAGACTTCAGGAGTGACAGTGGCGTTCTATCAGGCTCTCAAGGCGACCGGCAGCCCCATTCTGAAGGCGGCCTATCACCCGTGGATCCGCGGCAAGGAGAACATTCCCGCCGAGGGACCGGCCATCCTCGCGTCCAACCACAACGCCGTGTGGGACTCGGTGTTCCTGCCGATGATGCTCGACCGCGAGGTCGTTTTCATGGGCAAGGCCGACTACTTTACGGGCACCGGTCTCAAGGGATGGATGACCAAGGAATTCATGCGCGCCGTCGGCACCATCCCCGTGGACCGCACTGGCGGTCGCGCATCCGAGGCTGCGCTCAACGCCGGTCTCAAGCGCCTGCGCGACGGTGAGCTTTTCGGCATTTACCCGGAGGGCACTCGCAGCCCCGACGGTCGCCTGTACCGCGGCAAGACCGGCGTCGCCCGCCTCGCCCCTTCTGTCCGGCGCACCCGTCATCCCTCGTCGCCATGATCGGCACCCATGCCGCCCAGCCCATCGGCCAGAAGATCCCCTCGCGCACGAACATCGGCATGGTGATCGGTGAGCCCCTGGACTTCTCGCGCTACCGCGGCCTCGACAAGGACCGCTACGTCCTGCGCGCGATCACCGACGAGATCATGTACAACCCTGATGCTCCTGTCCGGCCAGGAATACGTGGACCCTGTACGCCGCCGACGTGAAGGCCCAGCTGGCCGCCGAGGGGGCTTTCGAGGGTCCCGTTCCCTCCAACGGTCGCCCCGCGCCCGGTGGGCGCACCGCCCCCGAGGTACCCGTTCCGACCGCTCCCGAGGAGGAGGCCAGCGAGGCCGAGAAGGCCTCGGACAAGGAGTAATAGGGCGCGACCGTCCACCGATGGTTGGTGCTCGTGATCGCGTTTCGTGGGACGGGTGTCCTTGGCGAAACGTGATGTGAGCCGGGTAGAATGAACTGTGCCCTGCGCACGCGCGCGGGCCCGTACCCTAACCAACCTGAGAAAGGTGACATTCATGTCGGTCCGTCGTGTTGCCCTGCTGACCGCAGGTGGCTTCGCCCCGTGCCTGTCCTCCGCCGTCGGTGGACTCATCGAGCGCTACAACGAAATTGATCCCACGGTTGAGATCATCGCCTACCAGAACGGCTACCACGGTCTGCTCACCGGCAACTACGTGCTGGTGGACGAGGAAGCGCGCAAGCACGCCGCCGTCCTGCACCGTTTCGGTGGTTCCCCGATCGGTAACTCCCGCGTCAAGCTGACGAACAAGAAGAACCTCGTCGAGCGCGGCCTCGTGTCCGAGGATGAGGATCCGCTGCAGAAGGCCGCCGAGCAGCTGCGCACCGACGGCGTTGACGTCCTGCACACCATCGGTGGCGACGACACCAACACGACGGCCGCCGACCTGGCCGCCTACCTCGAGGAGCACGACTACCACCTGACCGTCGTGGGCCTGCCCAAGACGATCGACAACGACGTTGTGCCGATCCGCCAGTCCCTGGGTGCATGGACCGCCGCCGAAGAGGTCTCCGAGTACTCCCAGAACGTTATCGGTGAGCACCGCTCCAACCCGCGAATGCTCATCATCCACGAGATCATGGGCCGCCACTGCGGTTGGCTGACCGCCGCCGGTTCGAAGCGCTACCACGACTGGCTGAAGACCCAGGAGTGGGTGCCCTCGATCGGCCTGTCGAAGGAGCGTTGGGACATCCACGCCATCTTCTTGCCCGAGATGAAGATCGACCTGGACGCCGAGGCCGCGCGCCTGAAGGCGATCATGGACGAGCAGGGCAACGTCAACATCTTCCTCTCCGAGGGCGCTGGCGTCCCCGAGATCATCGCGGAGATCGAGGCTGCCGGTGGCGAGGTCCAGCGTGACCCCTTCGGCCACGTCAAGCTCGACACGATCAACCCCGGCCAGTGGTTCGCCAAGCAGTTCGCCGAGAAGATTGACGCCGAGAAGGTCATGGTCCAGAAGTCCGGCTACTTCTCGCGTTCGTCGCGCGCCAACGCCGACGACCTGCGTCTCATCAAGTCGATGACCGACCTCGCCGTCGAGTGCGCCTTCAAGGGCGAGTCCGGCGTTATCGGCCATGACGAGGAGGACGGCGACCGCCTGAAGGCCATCCCGTTCCCGCGCATCGCGGGCGGCAAGCCCTTCGACATTTCCGCCCCCTGGTTCCTCGAGATGATGGCCGAAATCGGCCAGACCGTCGAGCCTGCCGGCGAGTGAGTCGCTTCGCGTGATTCCTTCGATCACTCCCGGACGCGGCGGCGAGCCTGTGCGCAAGCCTCGCTCCCGCCGCGTCCCCGAGCGTCTGTGGTCGCCCGAGTCCGGGGAGCGCGCCCCCTGGGACACGTGGCGCGGCCTGGACGCTGCCCAGCAGCCTTCCTACGCGGACGCGAAACACCTCAGTGATGTGACGGCGCAGCTGCGCCGTCAGCCGCCGCTGTGTTCGCCGGGGAGGTTGACGATCTGCGCACGTGGATGGGTGCGGCTGCCCGCGGCGAGGCCTTCGTGCTGATGGGCGGGGACTGCGCTGAGACCTTCGCCGAGGCGACGGCGGACCACGTGCGCCTGAAGATTCAGACGCTGCTGCAGATGGCGGTCGTGCTTACCTACGGCGCCTCGCTGCCGGTCATCAAGGTCGGCCGTATCGCCGGCCAGTACGCCAAGCCGCGTTCGGCGGACATGGAAACGCGCGACGGCGTCACGCTGCCCAGCTACCGCGGCGACGCTGTGAACTCCTTCGAGTTCACTCCCGAGGCACGCGAGCCTGACCCGCAGCGCCTGCTGTCGCTGTACAACCACGCGGCCTCGACGCTGAACCTGATCCGCGCCTTCACGAAGGGCGGTTACGCTGACCTGCGTCAGGTTCACCGCTGGAATCAGGGTTTCATGTCGAACCCGGCCTACGCGCGCTACGAATCGCTGGCCGAGGATATTCACCGCGCGATTAAGTTCATGGGTGCCGCAGGTGTCGACTTCGAGACGCTTCGAGACGTCGACCTGTATTCGTCCCACGAGGCGCTCCTGCTCGAATACGAGTCAGCCATGACGCGCATCGATTCGCGGACGGGCGAGCCCTACAACACGTCCGCCCACTTCCTGTGGGCGGGGGAGAGGACGCGCGAGGAGGAGGGCGCTCACATCGAGCTGCTGTCGCGTGTTCGCAACCCGATTGGGGTCAAGCTCGGCCCGTCGACCACGCCGGATCAGATGCTCATCCTCATTGATCGCCTCAACCCGGATGGTGAGGAGGGGCGCCTGTCGTTCATCACGCGCATGGGGGCGGAGCGCATCCGCGAGGTGCTTCCGCCGCTGTTGGAGGCTGCTCGGATCGACGGTCGTCCCGTCACGTGGATGACGGATCCGATGCACGGCAACACCATTACGTCGTCGACCGGCTACAAGACGCGTCGCTTCGAGACGGTCATGGATGAGGTCCGTGGCTTCTTCGAAGCGCACGAGGCCGCGGGAACAGTTCCCGGTGGCCTGCACGTCGAGCTCACCGGTGATGACGTCACCGAGGTGATTGGCGGTAGTGAGCACATCGATGACGAGTCGTTGCGCGACCGTTACGAGACGCTCGTGGATCCGCGCCTGAACCACCAGCAGAGCCTGGAGATGGCCTTCCAGGTCGCCCAATACCTGGCGAAGGGTTCCTCCCACGAGGAGTGAGCTGTCCCTACAAGAGTTCCCCGGCCTCGTTCGTCATGGACGAGGCCGGGGAACTTTTGTGGCGCGAGCGGCGCGGGAATGACGTCAGACGATCGTGATCGTGACGACGCTGCCCTTTTTCAGCATTGTTCCGGCGGCGGGGTCGGTCTGTCGGACGGTTCCGAAGAAGCCTCCGAGGATTGCTTCCTCCTGCACGGTGAAGCCGGCTGCCTCCAGGGCAGCGCGGGCATCCTGGCGTTGACGGCCGACAACGTCGGGCACAGCGACCTTCTCGGGTCCCTTCGACACCGTGTAGGCGACGGTGTCGCCGCGGTGCAAGATCGTGCCCTCATTGGTCTGCTGCGAGATAACATGGCCCTCGGCGACCGTGTCGGAGAACGCCTCCGTCGGCGTCGCCACGAGGCCAAGGCCCTCGATGGCGCTCTTCGCGGCATCGGCGCTCATCCCGTTCAGCGACGGTACAGTGAGGGGCTCGCGGCCCTTCGACAGCACGACATCGATGGCGCTGTCGTGTGCCAGCTGTGAACCAGAGGCCGCAGACTGCGAGATGACCTGTCCCTGTGGAACGTCCTCGGAGTATGCGTCGGTGATGGCCCCCAGTGCCAGGCCAGCATCTGTGAGTGCCTTGCGTGCGTCGTCTTGGTTCTTACCGACGACGTCCGGGACCGTCTTCATGTCCACGCCCTTGGAGACGTGGAGTTGGACCTCCGCGCGCTTGTGGACGGGCTCGCCGCCTGACGGATCAGAGCGAGTAATCGACCCGGCTGCGACGTCGTCAGAGAATTCCTCCTCAACGGACGACGCAAGTCCCATTGCGTTCAGCTCGGCCTGAACCTCCGCGAGGGGACGACCATTCGTCGCGGGCATGGTCAGGTAGGAGCCAGGACCGTATTCGGTCCACCACCAGCGCCCACCGACGACTGCGGCTGCGATGAGCAGAACGACCAGGGCGGTCCACAGGACGGCACGCCTGTACGTCTTGGTGCCGGTCATCTCCGAAGCCGCCGGAAGCGGGGCCGACGTGTGGACAGTGGCGACCGTCGACGGTGCCGGTAGGGGCAGAGGCCTCGTAAACTGAGCCGAGATCAGCTCGGTGTTGAGCGCACTCGTTTCTGAGGCACCTGCACGGTCAACCGGCGCGACGTCCGCGCGGCGGTTGGCCAGCTCCGACGGAATGGTGGCAGCAGTACGAGTCACGAGGTCGATCGCGTCCGATGCGTCGGCGGGGCGCGAGGCGGGGTCGCGGGCGGTCAGAGCGGCGACGAGATCGTCGATCTCTCGGGGAATCCACGGCTGGGCCTCCGACGGGCTGGGCACGTCGTCGGAGACGTGATGCGTCGCAATCTGCAGCGGCGACTCGCCCGCCCAGGGGACGGAGCCCGTGAGCATTTCGTAGAGCATGATGCCGACCGAATAAATGTCCGAGCGGGCATCGGCCTGAGCGGTCGTCGCGATCTCCGGGGCGATGTAGGCGACCGTACCGAGCATGTTGCCCGTCGAGGACATCGAGACTTCGGAGGCAGCTCGCGCCAGACCAAAGTCAGTCACCTTCGCCGGGCCATCCGTGGGAATGAGAATGTTCTCGGGCTTGACGTCGCGGTGAATAACGCCGACGCGGTGAGCGGCGCGCAGTGCCTCAAGAATGTCGGTCGTGTAGCGCAGCGCCTGCGGGATCGTGAACGCACCCTGCGCACGCAGTAGTTGGCGCAGGTTCGTGCCGTCGATGAGCTCCATGACGAGGAACCCCTGGCCCGTGACCACGCCCTGATCAAACACAGAGACGACACCGGGATGAACGATGCGTGCAGCGGAGCGCGCCTCGCGCCGGAAACGGGCGACGAAATCCTGCGAGTCCGCCAGGTGCGGGTGCATGACCTTGAGCGCGACGGGGCGATCAAGGCGTTCATCTTGCGCGATGTAGACGGTGGCCATGCCGCCACGCGCCAGCCTGCGCGTCACCCGGTACCGTTCGTCGACGAGGAGGCCGATCAACGGGTCCGTCTGGTCGAATGTCTGTTCATCGCTCACTTGCTCGATTCTATGGGAGTTTTCGCGAAATCACTGGAAGTGCCCACGTCGGTGCGGCGCATGAATGGGGTAGTCTTGCGCTCATGACCAGTGTTGATATCACCGTGCTTCCCACCGACGAGGTCTGCCGTCTCCTCGGCATCGAGGAACGCCGCCTCAAGCAGCTGATTCGCGACCGCGAACTCATCGAAGTGCGCGACGGCAGCGGGGCGCGCGGCGTCCCGCAGGACGTGATCGTCAAGGGTGACAATGGCTGGGAGCCGCTTCCGTCCCTGCAGGGCACGCTGACGCTGCTTGCCGATGATGGCTTCACGGCCGAAGAAGCGGTGGCGTGGCTGTACACCGTTCAGGACGAGCTGGGTGAGCGCCCCATCGACGCGCTGACGTCGGGCCGCCACCACCGAGTCAATCGCATCGCCTCGACGCTGGCCTTCTGAGGCCAGGCGGCCTTCTCAAGCCCGCCTGGCGGTCAGGATCGAGCACAGCTCGCGCAGCATAGTGCGAGCATTCTCATCGAATTCGCTCGCTTCGAGAGCGGCGTCTCCGTCGGCCACGAGGCTCGCAATCTCGGCCTCGTGGGCGGCGCGTCCGTTGCGTTCCACGATGTCGCTAGCAGTCGCGATCTGTCGCGCCGAGGCCTCGGCCACCCCGAGAACGTCGGTGAGGGCGCGTCGCTCGGCGGGGGGAGGAGGCTTCCCACGTGAGTGCCAGGAGTGCAGTGCGCTTCCCTTCACGCAGGTCGTCGCCGGCGGGCTTGCCGGTCACTGCCGGGTCTCCGAAGACACCGAGATCATCATCGCGCAGCTGGAAGGCCAGGCCCCACGGTGTCAGAATCGTCTCGAGGACATCGAGCAGGCCGGCGACGTGATCGAACGATGGCGCTGCGCAGATCGCTCCGAGGAGTGCCGGGTGGACGACCGAGTAGTGAGCTGACTTGTGCAGTGCCACCTCCAGCGAGTCGCTCATGCTCAGTGCATCCGTGCGCTCAGGATCAAGCGGGTTCTGCTCGGCGGAGATGTCGAGGTACTGGCCCAGTGCGACCTCCGCGTGCATGTCGGCGAATCGGCGGGCAAAAGCGTGGGCGCAGTCCTCGGGCAGCGTCAGGGCCTGCTCGTCTGCGGCAGCCGTTGCCGCCGAGAAGAGGAAGTCGCCGACCAAGATAGCGCTGTGCCGACCGAAATCCGTCGACGATCCGATCCACGACTGCGCGGCGTGGTGATCCGCGAGCGTGCGGTGAGGGGTGGGCATGCCGCGTCGTTCGTCCGCCTTGTCGATGATGTCGTCGTGGACGAGGGCGCTCGCCTGATAGAGCTCCAGCGCCGCGCTGAGATGGGGGAGCGACACTTCCTCGATGGGAGTTGCGGAACTGAGCGCGTAGCCCACGTGCGCCATGAGGGCACGGAATCGCTTCCCCCCCGGAGACCGACGCAAGGACAGCGCGAGAGAACTCCTCGGATCGGCCGGAACCTCCTGCGTGGGCGAGGAGGTGGGCGAGGCTGGTGGCCGTCGCCTCGTCGATTGATGGACGCAGCGTTGCGAAACTGTCGCTCAGAGTCATACGCCCACTCTAACTGAGGTTCGAGTGAGCGGGTGCGCGCAAGGCGGGGGATCCTCACACCTACCGTCGGGAAAACTAAACGGCAAGGCACTAGACTTGGCGCTGGTATGCCGATTTGCGATCGGCTCCGTTGTGCATGCCCATCAATGAAAGGGACCCGTGTGAGTGCATCTCGCGCTTCGGCAAAGGACTCCGCGACGACTGAGGAAACCACGGAGGTGAAGACCCCCGCGAAGAAGACTACGCGCGCCAAGAAGGCTGCTGGCGCGGTCGACGCGGTGAACGCTCCCGCCGAGGAGAAGAAGTCTGCCGCGAAGAAGGCCCCGGCGAAGAAGGCTCCCGCGAAGAAGGCTGCTGGTGTCGCAGAGGCCGCCGAGAAGGCACCTGCGAAGAAGGCGGCTGCTAAGAAGACGACGAAGAAGACCACCGACGCAGCAGCGGCCTCCGAGAAGGCGCCTGCGAAGAAGGCGGCTGCTAAGAAGACGACGAAGAAGACCACCGCCGAAGGGGAGGGCGCGAAGAAGCCCGCCGCGAAGAAGACGCGCGGTCGCAAGAAGAAGGAAGAAGCCATCGTCGAGGAGGTCGTCGAGGAACTCGATGACACGGTTGACGTAGAGTTCGAGCCGATTGGTGAGGACCTTGAGGACCCCGAGCTCGAGACCGACACTGTCGACGACGAAGCCGATGCAGAGGATGAAGCGGACGAAGAGGATCCGAAGCTCGCTGAGGGCGCCGCACTTCGTGAACGTACGAACGATGGCATTCACGTGAAGGGTGGCTTCGTCGTCTCCGATTCCGATGAGACCGACGAACCCGTCCAGCAGGTGACGGTTGCCGGTGCAACGGCTGACCCGGTGAAGGACTACCTCAAGCAGATCGGTAAGGTCTCGCTGCTGAATGCGGAGCAGGAAGTGGACCTCGCCCGGCGTATCGAAGCCGGCCTCTACGCCGAGTACAAGCTGAAGAACCAGGCTGACGAGATGACCAGCCGCGAGCGTCGCGAGCTGCACTTCCTCGCTCAGGACGGTCAGCAGGCGAAGAACCACCTGCTCGAGGCGAACCTTCGACTCGTTGTGTCGCTGGCCAAGCGCTACACCGGCCGCGGTATGCAGTTCCTGGACTTGATCCAGGAAGGCAACCTGGGCCTCATTCGCGCCGTCGAAAAGTTCGACTACACGAAGGGCTACAAGTTCTCGACTACGCCACCTGGTGGATTCGTCAGGCGATCACCCGCGCGATGGCGGACCAGGCGCGTACGATCCGCATCCCGGTGCACATGGTCGAGGTCATCAACAAGCTTGCGCGTGTCCAGCGCCAGATGCTCCAGGACCTGGGTCGCGAACCTACCCCCGAGGAACTGGCGAAGGAACTCGACATGACAGCCGAGAAGGTCGTGGAGGTTCAGAAGTATGGTCGTGAGCCGATTTCGCTGCACACGCCTCTCGGCGAGGACGGCGACTCCGAGTTCGGTGACCTCATCGAGGACTCCGAGGCCATCGTTCCCGCAGACGCCGTGTCCTTCACCCTGCTGCAGGAACAGCTCCACCACGTCCTGGACACACTGTCAGAGCGTGAAGCCGGCGTTGTGTCGATGCGTTTGGCCTGGGTGACGGTCAGCCGAAGACTCTCGACGAGATCGGCAAGGTCTACGGCGTGACGCGCGAGCGCATCCGTCAGATCGAGTCCAAGACGATGTCGAAGCTGCGCCACCCCTCGCGTTCGCAGGTTCTGCGCGACTACCTCGACTGACGCGGAATCGACACCTCCGAGGGCCGGGAACGATCGTTCCCGGCCCTCGTGACAACATCGTCACAATGCGCGTGTGTGCGGGTGGCATCGTCGCGTATTGAGGTTCTCGTAAGGCAGGATAATCACATGCTTGAGGGTGCACTGATTCTTGTTTTGACTGTCGTTTTGGTCCTCGTCGTCGCAGGTGGCGTCGTCGCCGTCGTGGCGCTGTCTCGCCGCAGCGCGGACGAGTGGAAGGGCGTCATCAAGCGAGAGAGCGAGGAGATTGCCGATGAGGTGAAGACCCATCACTCGCTTCCCAAGCGTGCATCTTCGTCGCCCGACGGGCCCGTGGTTCCACGTACGGCGTCCCTGGACTCGCTCCTGCAAAGCGCTGAGTCGAAGAGCGCCTACTTCGACGCTGACCGTCTGCCCGGCATCGACCGCCTCGAAACGGTGACTGATCGCGTGAGCGTGCGCTTCGACCGTGGCCGCCGCAGCGCTGACGGAGGTGGGGACTCCGCGGCGGAGTCAACGCAGCCGTAAGACAGTGATGCCGCACTCAGGTTTTCTGTCACAAGCGTCCATAGGGGATAATGACCCTATGGACGCTTTTATTTCCACCCTCCAATCGCCGTGGGCAGTCGTTATCGCCCTGGCGGTCGCCGTACTTATCGGCGTCGTTATTCGCCTGGCCGTGAGTTCGCGTCGCCGTTCCGGCCAGGACGTGACCCCTCAACCTCAAGCTCAGGCTCCGCTTGAGGCTCGTTCCGACACGCCTGCCGAGGCGTCGCTTGATGACACGGACCAGCCTCGAGCGGGTCCGGCGGATGCCGTTGAGCCCACGCCTGACCAGAGCCCTGAAGCTCCCGCAACCCCGGCCTCGTCCATCGACGCCCCGAACCCGTGCGTGGGCGCATGGAGCGCCTGCGCGAACGTCTCGCGTCTTCCGGCTCGCTGGGTCGTGCGATTCTCGGCGTTCTCAGCCGCGGCCAGCTCGGTGCCGCCGACTGGGAGGAGATCGAGGAGTCTCTCCTCATCGCCGACCTCGGCCTTGAGGCCACTGACACGCTGATGGAAGCCCTCAAGCGTCGCGTCGCGGTCGAGTCGGTGACGGACGAAGCGCGCATCCGCGAGATCCTTCGCGAGGAGCTCCTGGCCCTCGTCGATCCCTCGATGGATCGCTCTCTCAACCTTGAGCGCCCCGAGGTCGACGGCTCCGCTAAGCCCGCCGTCGTCCTGATGGTCGGTGTGAACGGCACCGGAAAGACCACGACTGTCGGCAAGCTCGCGCGCATCCTCGTTGCGGAAGACAAGTCTGTGATCCTGGGTGCCGCCGATACCTTCCGTGCCGCAGCCGCCGACCAGCTCGCCACGTGGGGTGAGCGAGTAGGCGTCGATGTTGTGCGCAGTGACCGCGAGGGTGCCGACCCGGCCTCCGTTGCCTTTGAAGCCGTGCGTGAGGGCGTCGAGCGTGACGTCGACGTCGTTCTCGTCGACACTGCGGGACGCCTGCAGAACAAGTCCACGCTGATGGACGAGCTCGGCAAGATTAAGCGCGTCATGACCAAGCAGGCACCGGTCTCCGAGGTCCTTCTGGTGCTTGATGCCACTACCGGCCAGAACGGCATGAAGCAGGCCGAGGTCTTCGCGGAGGCCACCGGCGTGACTGGCATCGTTCTGACGAAGCTCGACGGGTCCGCCAAGGGTGGCATCGTCGTCTCCGTCCAGCGTGCGTTGGGCGTTCCGGTGAAGTTCGTTGGCCTCGGCGAGGGTGCCGACGATCTGGCACCCTTTGATCCGCAGGGCTTCGTCGACGCGATTGTGGGTTCCGCGCAGGGCTGAACCCCACCACCATGACGAGTACCTCGGCCCCGGTGAGTGAACTGCCTCCCGTTTCTTGGACATCGAAATTGAAGTCCAGGGAATGGGAGGCTTTCGTGTCTGTGGATCTGGGGTTGAGGCATGATCGTTTGCTTCGGGAGCAGGCGGTGGAGATGTTTGAGAGGGGGTTTGGCTATGGTTTAACTGCCAGGAGGCTTGGTGTGTCTGCCGAGACTGTGAGAGAGTGGCAGAAGATGTACCGCGTGATCGGGAGGGGCGGGCTTCTTGCCATGGGAGTAAATCGGGCCAGATACGACTATGAGACCAAGGTCGCCGCAGCGAGGGCCGTGGTTGATGGCGGGATGAGTAAACCTGAGGCGATGGTGCGTTTCGGTATTGCGAGCGCGACACCGCTGAAGAATTGGTGCAGGCTGTACCGGCAGGGCGGCGCGCAGGCGTTGAAGCCCAAGCCTAAGGGCAGGCCGAAGGGGTCGGTGCGGGCGGTGCCTCCAACGCGTGAGGAGGAACTCGCCGAGCGCGTGCGCAAGCTTGAGGCGCAGGTGGCGTACCTAAAAAAATCGATTGCCCTGAAGGCGCAGAGGCGCTCCCAAACCGGGACAAAGCCCTAGTGGTCGCGCAGCTTTCAGGGCAGGGACACGCGGTGCGTGATCTCCTTGAGGTGGCTGGCCTTGCCCGGTCGAGCTACTACTACGCGCTGGCTCACCCCCAGCAGCCAACCAGAGTGCAGCTACGTCCCAAGGTCGCCCAGATCTTTTCACGAACCCCCAACGGGTGCGGTCACAGGCAGGTAGCCATGTGCCTGCGCGCTGAGGAAGGGGAGCGCATCGCCGATAAGACGGTCTTGAAGATGATGCGTGAGATGGGGCTGCGCTGCGGCATACGCCGCGAGAGGGCCTACCACAGGTACAACTCCTACAAGGGGGACGTGGGGCAAAGCTTCAAGAACATCATCGGTCGCGACTTCACAGCGACCGGTCCCTGGCAGAAATTGGGTACCGATGTCACCGAGTTCAAGCTCTCCTTCGGTAAGGCCTACCTCGCTCCGGTCTACGACTTTGCCAGCAAAGAGATTGTCGCCTACTCCATCTCGATGTGCCCCAACCTCGCCCAGCAACAAGAGATGCTCCAAATACTCATGGACGCCAAACCCGAGGGAGCCAAGCCGATCTTGCACTCAGACATGGGATGGCAATACCAGCACGAAACCTACATCAGCACCCTCGCCGAGAACGGTTTCATCCAGAGCATGTCACGCAAAGGCAACTGCATCGACAACGGCGCCACTGAGCAGGTTTTCGGGCACCTCAAGGACGAATTTTTTCGCGGCCAAGACTGGCAGACCTTCGAAAGCTTCAAAGCCGACCTCGCCGCCTACATCACGCACTGGAACACAGTAAGACGCCAAGTAAAGCTCAAGGGCCTGACCCCGGCAGAATACCGGGATCAGGCCCTACAGGAAGCCACATAACGGCTACCATTAAACGCGTCCAAGTTTCGGGGCGCAGTTCAGAGGCGACTCCCGGGGCCGAGGTGCGCTAACCTGTGCCTAGTACAGCCGCCATCTTTGGAGTAAACACGTGTTTGGAAACCTGTCAGATCGTCTGAGCCAGTCGTTCCGTAGCCTGCGCAGCCGTGGCGTCCTGACCGAGTCGGACGTCGATCACGCGATTTCCGACATTCGTCGCGCCCTCATCGACGCGGACGTTGCGCTCCCCGTCGTTCGCCAGTTCACCACGCAGGTGCGCGAAAAGGCCTATGGTGCGGCCCGCTCTAAGGCTCTCAACCCGGGGCAGCAGGTTGTCTCCATCGTGCACGAGGAACTCGTCGAGATCCTCGGTGGTGCCACGCGCGAGCTGACCTTCGCCCAGTCCGGCCCCACCGTCTTTATGCTCGCCGGCCTCCAGGGTGCCGGTAAGACCACCCTCGCCGGAAAGCTGGGTAAGTGGCTGCGCGAGGAGGGCAAGACCGTCCTGCTCGTCGCCTCCGACCTCCAGCGCCCCAATGCCGTCCAGCAGCTTCAGGTTGTCGGCGAGCGCGCCGGCGTCAAGGTGTGGGCGCCCGAGCCCGGCAACGGCGTTGGCAACCCGGTCGAGGTCGCGAGGAGCGGCGTCGAGTTTGCCCGCCAGAGCGGCATCAACGTGGTCATCGTCGATACTGCGGGCCGTCTCGGTGTCGACCAGGAGATGATGGACCAGGCGATCGCGATCCGCGACGCTGTCAACCCCCACGAGATCATGTTCGTCCTCGACGCCATGGTCGGCCAGGACGCCGTCTCCACGTCGACGGCGTTCCGTGACGGCGTCGGCTTCACGGGCGTCGTCCTGTCCAAGCTGGACGGCGACGCGCGCGGTGGTGCAGCGCTGTCCGTGCGCGGCGTGACCGGCGCGCCGATCCTGTTTGCCTCGACGGGCGAAGGCCTCGATGACTTCGAGCGCTTCCACGCCGATCGTATGGCCGGCCGCATCCTCGACATGGGTGACATCCTCACCCTTATCGAGCAGGCCGAAAAGAAGATGGACGCCGAGGAGGCGGAGAAGGTCGCGGCCAAGGCGATGGCCGGCCAGCTCACCCTCGGTGACTTCCTGAGCCAGCTTCAGCAGATCAAGAAGCTCGGCTCGATGAAGAAGATGCTCGGTATGATCCCGGGTGCCGCGCAGATGCGCGAGCAGATTGAGAACTTCGACGAGCGCGAGGTCGACCGCGTCGAGGCCATCGTTCGCTCGATGACCCCTGCCGAGCGCGAGGACGTGTCGATCCTTAACGGCTCGCGTCGCGCGCGTATCGCCCGCGGTTCTGGTACCACAGTGACCGAGGTCAACCAGCTCGTGCAGCGCTTCGAGGCCGCGCGCGAGATGATGGCGCAGATGGGCCAGATGGGTGGCGGCGTTCCCGGCATGGGCGCACTGCCCGGCCGTGGTGGCAAGGCCAAACAGAAGGCCAACGCGCGTAAGGCGCAGGCCCAGCGTGCTCGCATGAAGAAGAGCGCGCGCTCGGGTAACCCCGCGAAGCGCCGCCAGCAGGAGCTCGAGGCCATGCTGCCCCCGTCCGAGCGCAGCGCGCCTGCGGGCTCATCCTTCGGCGTTGCTCAGGAGGCGCCCGCTCCGCGTCCGACGATCGACGATCTGCCGGACGACGTCAAGCGCATGCTCGGCCAGCTCTGAGGCATGGCGTTCTCGGGCCTCGCCCTGTGGGCGGATAGCGCATCCGAGCGCCCGTCGTGGGTGCGCGGCACATGGTGCGTCGACGAGGGGAGTGATCCGCCGCGTCTCCGACGAAACGCAGGCTCCTTCGGTCGGTGTCATTGTGCCCGGCATGGTGGATACGCACTGCCACATCGGCTACTCGGAGACCGGTTCGGTGTCCGAGGCGGAGATGGTGGAGCAGGCTCGGATAACGCTCGCGAGCGGAGTCACCGTCGTACGTGACTGTGGCGTGCCGGTTGATAACTCGCCAGCGGCTCGCGCAACCGGCCTGCACCTCATTCGGTGTGGTCGCCATGTTGCACGCCCGAAGCGCTACATGCGAGACCTGCCGCTTGACGTCGACGATCAGCGCGAGCTCCCCGCTGTGCTCGCTTCGATGGCACACTCCTTTGACGGGTGGGTCAAGATCGTCGGAGACTGGATCGACCGCAGCGCCGGGGCCGACTCGGACCTCATGCCCCTGTGGGACCCCGCCGTGTTGACGGACGCCGTTGCCGCCGTTCACGAGGCCGGGGCGAGGATCGCAGTCCACGCGTTCTCGCACCGCGTCATCGACTCGCTCATCGAGGCCGGCGTTGACGACATTGAACATGGCAGCGGTATCGATGCGGATCAGGCCAGCGAGATTGCCGCACGCGGTATCGCGGTGACCCCGACGCTGCGCCAGGTCGAGCTCTTCAAGGACTTTGCCGCCCAGGCGGGGGCGAAGTATCCCGTTTATGCGGAGACGATGCGGGGCATGTACGACACGCGGCGCTCCCACTTCCAGATGCTCGTCGACTCTGGTGTCCTTCTCCTCATGGGAACCGACTCGGGCGGCTACCAGGCTCACGGCACGATCGCCGGCGAGCTTGACCTGTGGCTCCAGTGGGGCGCGCCCGCGCAGTTTGCGATCGATGCGGCGACGTGGGTGAGCCAGCGCTACCTCGGCTACCCCGGCCTCGTCGAGGGCGGTCCCGCTGATTTCCTCATCCTGGACGAGGATCCGAGGGACAACCCGACGATCCTCGCGAAGCCCGCGCGCGTGACGGTGGGCGGAACGTCTGTGTGGGAGCGTCCGTCCGCCTGAGCTCATGGCAGTGATCGATTTAACCGATTCGCACGACACGGCACTCGCTCCTGACTTGGGATTGAGGGGCGAAATGTGGCATAATCGCTAGCTGTACCCGGCGGTTCGTAGACCCTCTCACTGCGTGCCGTCGTGTCCCGGTCCAATGCGACCCCTGTGTTTCCCACCTTGGGACGCAAAGGTCCACACCAATTCTGAAATGGAGAGACCACTCAAGTGGCAGTTCGAATTCGCCTGAAGCGCGTGGGTAAGATCCACGCCGCCCAGTACCGTGTTGTCGTCGTCGATTCGCGCAAGAAGCGTGACGGCCGCGTCATCGAAGAGGTCGGCTACTACGATCCTCAGCCCAACCCGTCGATCATTCGCATCGACTCCGAGCGTGCCCAGTACTGGCTCGGCGTTGGCGCTCAGCCTTCCGACCAGGTCCGCAAGCTGCTGGTCCTGACCGGTGACATCGCCAAGTTCAACGGCAAGGCCGACGCTGTTTCCCGCGTCATCGTCTCCGAGGCCGACAAGGCCGCCCAGGCCGAGCAGGCCATCAAGGACGCCGAGGCTGCAGCCGAGAAGTCCAAGGCCGCTGCTTCTGCCAAGAAGGCCGAGGAAGAGGCCGCCGCTGCCGCAGCCGCTGCTGAGGCTGAGGCCGGCGAGCAGGCTTCCGAAGAGGCCGCCGGAGAGGATGCCTGAGCATGCTCGCCGACGCGTTGGAGCACCTGGTCAGCGGCATCGTTGACCACCCCGAAGATGTCGAGGTGACGCCTCGTTCCATGCGACGTGGCCAGCTTCTTGAGGTTCGCGTGAACCCCGAGGACCTGGGTCGCGTCATCGGACGCGGTGGTCGGACGGCTCGCGCGCTGCGCACCGTCATGGGTGCGTTGTCCACGCGTGGCACCGTCCGCGTTGACGTCGTCGACACGGATCGCGAGTAAGACTCGCACACGTCGCGAAGGGGTCCGGCACTGCCGGGCCCCTTCGTTGTATCCTTCGGGGGAGTCCCCGTTTATCGTCAGGAGAACACATGCAGCTCACAGCCGCTATCGTCGGCCCCGCCCACGGTTTGCGAGGCGAGGTCATCGTGGACGTGCGCAGCGACGATCCCGAGGTGATGGCACCCGGGTCGCGCTGGACATTGCGGGAGATCAGCGCAGCCTGACTGTGCGCAGCGTTCGCGTGCACAAGGATCGTGTGCTCGCATCGTTTGAGGAGTGCTCCACTCGTGAGGATGCGGAGGCTCTGCGTGGCGCCCGTCTGCTTGTCGACGCTCACCCCGAGGAGGATGCCTGGTACCCGCATGAGCTCAAGGGTCTCCAGGCGCGGACTCCGTCCGGCGATGTTCTCGGTGCCGTCAGTGGAATGACCCCGGGTGCGGCTCAGGATTTGCTTCTCGTTTCCACGGATCGTGGCACTGTCATGGTTCCTTTCGTGACGGCGCTCGTTCCGACCGTCGACGTTGAGGGAGGGGTCGTTGTTATCGACGCGCCTCCCGGCTTGTTTGACGATGACGCGGTGTCGGAGCGCGAGGGCGACTGACACCGTGCGCTTCGATCTCATCTCGATTTTCCCTGACTATTTTGCGCCCCTTCGCCTGTCTCTGATGGGGAAAGCGGAGGACGCCGGTCTCGTGCATTTGCATGCGCACGATCTGCGCGATTGGGCCACCGGTAAGCATCGCAGCGTCGACGACACTCCCTACGGTGGTGGCGCGGGCATGGTGATGCGTGCCGATGTGTGGGCGCGTGCGCTGGACGACGTGCTGTCCGTTCCGCTTGCCGCCCGTGGCGCCGAGGACGCCCCTGCCTCGCCGCGCCGCGTCCTCGCGATTCCGACGCCGTCCGGCACGCCGCTGACTCAGCCGCGCGTCGAGGATCTTGCGCGCGCTGATCAGATCATTGTCGCTTGCGGGCGCTACGAGGGCATCGATGCGCGCGTCGCCGAGCACTACCACGGCGTCGGCGTCGAGGTCGTGGAGTTCTCGATCGGCGACTACGTCCTCAACGGCGGAGAGGTCGCAGCAATGGTCCTCACCGAGGCAGTCGCGCGCCTCCTCGACGGCTTCATGGGGAACCCGGACTCCCTCGTCGAAGAGTCGCACTCGGGCGCGGGACTCCTCGAATACCCCGTGTTCACCAAGCCGAGGGAGTTTCGCTCGCTCGAGATTCCCGAGGTTCTCCTCGGCGGCAACCACGCGGCGATCGAGCGATGGCGCCGCGACCGAGCGATTGAGAAGACAGCTAGCGTCCGCCCCGATCTCGCGCTGTCGCTGGACGCTTCGTCTCTGACGGGCGATGACCATGCAACCTTGGCTCGATGCGGTATCGCGTACCCGCGTGAGGGAGCGGCGAGATCCTTGAGCGTGCGCCTTGCGCACCCCGAGGACGCGGCAGCCGTCAGCGAGCTCGCCGCGCGCACCTTCCCGGACGCGTGCCCGGCCTCTCTGCCCAGCGAGGCCATCGAGGAGCACATCACGACGCAGCTCGGGCCCGAGGTGTTCGAGGCTGCTATCGCCTCTCCCGATCAGCATCGTCTATTTGTTGCCGAGGCCGGCTCAGACCTCGTCGGTTACGCGTTGACCCATGTCGGCCCGGATGCGTTGCCGAGCGACCTGGTGCGCCCCGGACGCGTGGAGGAGGGCAGCGCCTATCTGTCTAAGTGCTATGTCGACCGGGCGTGGCGAGGCAGTGGCATCGCGGACGCGCTGATCGAGCACGCCGTCGCAGACGCCGGCGCGGCAGGACACCGCGCGATCGTGCTGGGAACCAACCGAGGCAACAAGGCGGCGCAAGCTTTCTACAAGCGGCATGGATTCCGCAAGCGGTCGACCCGAACATTCGACGTGGGTGGCGTACGCAACTACGACGTCGTCATGGTGCGTGATCTCACCGCATAACACGGTGGCGCACTGGCCTAGTGTGCTCTGCTGTGGGATAATAGCCAAGATTGTGCGCGGTTCATCCTGCCGCAGGGGGACACCGAGGCGCACGATCGCACGTCAAGTGAGCGGGCTCGACCCGCCCAACCAGGCGCTTCCGACCTGCGGCAGAGGCGTCAAGGAGAAGAAATGCAGAAGCTGGACGCCGTTGATGCGGCTTCGCTGCGCGATGACATCCCCTCGTTCCGAGCCGGCGACACCCTCAAGGTGCACGTCAAGGTCATCGAAGGTAACCGCTCTCGTATCCAGGTCTTCCAGGGTGTCGTGATCGCTCGTCGCGGTCACGGTGTGTCCTCCACGTTCACCATCCGCAAGGTTTCCTTCGGCGTGGGCGTTGAGCGTACCTTCCCGGTTCACGCCCCCACGATCGACCACATCGAGGTCGTCACCAAGGGCGACGTGCGTCGCGCCAAGCTCTACTACCTGCGCGAGCGTCACGGCAAGGCCGCGAAGATCAAGGAACACCGTTCCGGCAAGTCCGCCTGAGGCTTGCCAGGCATACGCCTTGGCATTTTTCACGGAAAGGCCCGACACCGCGCGCCGGTGTCGGGCCTCGCCGTATCCTGGGATGGTTGACGCTACGACAAGGAGATTGGATGACACCGACAGCAGGACCGTCGCTCGGCCCACTGCATTCGCCTTCTCTTCGGGATCGTGATCGCGCGGAGGCCCGCGCTCGGCGCAATCCGCTCGTGTGGCTGCGCGAGATCCTCGTTATCATTGTCGTCGCCTCGTGATCTCGTCGCTGCTGCGCGCCTTCATCGTTCAGGTTTTCTGGATCCCCTCACCCTCGATGCACAACACACTGGTGGAGGACGATCGCATCGCCGTCTCGCGTATCGATGCGCTGCGTTCGAACGTGCACCGCGGGGATGTCGTCGTCTTCGATGACACGCTCGGTTGGCTGGGTTCGTCGCAATCGACTTCTCCCTCAGTGCTGCGCCGCCTGGGCGAGTTCACCGGTTTCGTCCCGGGTGGTAGTGAGCAGACGCTCGTGAAGCGCGTCATCGGCGTCGGAGGCGATCGCGTGTCGTGCACCAGCGCGAACGGCAAGGTGAGCGTTAACGGAGTTGAGCTCGACGAGACCTACGTGCCCAATGGCCAGGTGCCGTGTGGCGAGCGCACTTTTGACGTCGTCGTTCCCGAGGGACACCTGTGGGTGATGGGTGACAACCGTTCGAACTCTGCCGATTCCCGGTACCACATGGGATCGGGACAGTCTCCCTACGTGCCCGTTTCCTCGGTCGTCGGTACCGTTCAGGCGGTTATCTGGCCGACGTCGCGTTGGACGACGGACATTGCGCACCACGAGGTATTCGCGTCTGTTCCGGACGCCTCATGACGACCGCCTCGCGTGACCTCGAGGTCTGCCTCGCGCGCCGCTGGGGGATCGTTGCTGGAATGGACGAGGTGGGGCGCGGGGCTCTCGCGGGCCCCGTCGCCGTGGGCGTAGCGCTTATCGGTGTCGATGCCGCGCCGGTTCCGGAAGGTCTCACCGACTCGAAAGCGCTTTCCGCTCGTCGACGCGAGGCCCTCGTCGACCCCGTGCGTGAATGGGCGTTGGCCAGCGCAGTGGGCTACGCCTCCCCGCAGGAGATCGATGACTGGGGCATCATCGCCGCTCTTCGCCTGGCGGGCCGTCGCGCTCTCGCCGAGGTAGCCGGCCATGGCCTCGTTCCGGGCGGCGTTCTGCTGGACGGCTCCCACGACTGGCTCTCCACACCCGATGACCTGTTCGGGGCCATCGACGGGCCCGACGATCCTTTCGGCGTCGATCTGCCCGTCCAGATGCAGGTGAAGGCCGACGCTTCCTGCGCGGTCGTCGCCGCAGCCTCCGTCCTTGCGAAGGTCGAACGCGACCACCTCATGCAGGAACTCGAGGATCCGGGCTATGGATGGGCGTCGAACAAGGGGTATGGGTCGGCCGCTCACACTCGCGCGATCGTCGAGCTCGGCGTGTCGGAGCATCATCGTCGCTCGTGGAAGATGCCGACGCAGGCCACAAAGTAGGGCGCGCCGGGGTGGCGTGGCCCAGCGTGGCACGTGGCCCGGCATGATGGTGGCGTGAGCGAAGAAATCGAAGGTTACGAAAACAATCTGGAGCTGGAACTCTTCAAGGAGTACCGCGACGTTATCGGGTTGTTCAAGTACGTCGTGGAGACCGAGAGGCGTTTCTACCTGTGCAATCACGTTGACGTGCAGGCACGCCCGGTCGGTGGCGACGTCTTTTTCGAGCTGACGCTGTCCGACGCATGGGTGTGGGACATCTACCGCTCGTCGCGCTTCGTGCGCTCGGTGCGCGTCATCACCTACAAGGACGTCAACGTCGAGGAACTCTCAAAGCCGGAGCTCGACATCCCATAGTCCGTGATCGCCCGGTCCTGGGTTATCCACAGGCCTTTTGTGAACCGCTCCCTATCCACAGGGCGCGGTTTTCGCATTGTGGAACTGATTGCCTCGGGCGCACTGTGGGTGCGGAGGTGATCCGTGATGGGATGCTCAACACGGCCCGATCGTCGGGCCTTGGGCGCCGCGGGCGAATATACCGCCCGGCTGGCGCTCGAAGAGGAAGGCTTACGCCTTCTTGATACCAACTGGCGCGATGGTCGTCGGGGCGAGCTCGATATCATCGCGCGCGACGAGACTGATCCGCAGCATTCGTGGACCGTGATCGTGGAGGTGCGCACCAGGGTGGGGCGTCGAAAGGGGAGCGCCCTCGCTTCGGTCGACCATCGCAAGGTGTCGCGGCTCCGGGCTCTGACGGGTGCGTGGTGCAGGGCCCATGGTCACCTTGCGTCGCGCGTGCGCATTGACGTCGTTGCTATCACGGTGGACGCGCGGACGCTGGGGTCGTGGCCGGGCCCCATGGACGAGGCCGTGGATCTTCGCGCTCTGGGGGCCCAGGTTGTGTGGTTGCGGGGTGTGCAATGAGAGGGCCGGGGCTTGCACGCACGTATTCCATGAGCATCGTCGGCATTGAGGGACACCTGGTCGATGTGGAGACGTATGCGGGGTCGGGACTCGTGGCGTTTACGCTCGTTGGCTTGCTCGACACGTCCGTGCGCGAGGCCCGTGATCGCGTGCGCGCTGCGTTCGAGTCGTGTGGCCTGGACGTGTTGGACCAACGGATCACCGTGAATCTGTCCCCAGCTGGCATTCCGAAGTCAGGGTCGGCTTTCGATCTGTCGATCGCGGCGTCCATTGCTTTGGCGACGGGCCTCGTGTCGCCCGTGGCTTTTGAAGATGCGGTGCTCGTTGGTGAGCTTTCGTTGGATGGGAGTATCCAGCCGGTGCGCGGCGTCCTGCCGGCTGTTCTGGCAGCGCGTTCGCGGGGCGTGCGCCGCGTGATCGTTCCGTCGGCATGTGCTCAGGAGGCGCGTCTGGTCAGCGGCATTGACGTGATTGACTTCGCGCACTTGGCGGACCTGATCGCATGGGCGGGGGGAGAGGCCGAAAAGGCTCCGTTCCACGGGAGGATGGGGATGCGCAGCGCGGGGGAAAGCAACGATGAACCAACGTTCGTAGACATGGCGGACGTGCGCGGTCAGCCGGAAGCAATCGCGGCGATGGAAGTTGCGGCTGCCGGTGGGCACCACGTGTTTCTTCTGGGAGAGCCAGGATCTGGAAAGACGATGCTGGCGTCCCGACTCCCAACGATACTCCCAGATCTCGACGCCGACACCGCTCTCGTGACAACCTCGTTGCATTCCGTGGCGGGCCTGTTGCCATCCTCGATGTCACTGATGACGCGGCCTCCGTTCCAAGCCCCGCACCACTCGGTGACCATGCCGGCGCTGATCGGTGGCGGCACGCGCACGCTCGTCCCCGGGGCGGCGTCTCTGGCGCACGGAGGGGATTCTCTTTCTCGACGAGGCCGCCGAATTCGCTCCCTCCGTCCTCGATTCCTTGCGCGAACCCCTTGAATCGGGCGTCATCCATGTGCACCGCTCCGGCGTTCAGGCACGGTATCCCGCCGCATTCCAACTGGTGATGGCATCCAATCCCTGCCCGTGCGGAGGTGGACACGGTGGGCGTCGGTGCACCTGTTCGTCGATCAACCGACGCAGGTATCTCGCGCGTCTGTCCGGGCCATTGCTGGATCGAATGGACATCCGCATCGACGTCCATACCCCCACTCGGGCGGACCTAGCGGCGACGCATACGGACGACTCTGCGTCGATTCGCCAGCGCGTGATTGAAGCGCGAGCACGGGCGCGCAAGCGGCTCCAGGACACGCCGTGGACTATGAACGCGCAACTTCCGGGAGCGTGGCTGCGCCACCACTCAGGCATCGATGCCTCGCTCATTCATGAACTCGATCGACTCGTCGATTCCGGTCACTCGTCCATGCGCGGGATCGACCGGATGCTACGGCTGGCATGGACGCTCGCCGATCTCGAGGCTGCGCCTCGGCCAACTTTCGACCATATCGTCGCAGCACAGCAGCTGCGGAACGGAGCAGACCACTATGAATGACATCGAACTATGGGAGGCCGCGTGGTGGTCTGCCGTCGCCGAGCCGGCAGACCGCTGCGCGCGCGTCCTTCGTCAGGCATTAGGGGATCGAGATGCGCGCGCATGGCTGATCGGAAGCTGGTCGGCACCGCCGTTGTCGCTTGCCTGTCACTCGAGGATCGACTGGCGCGCTCAGTGGAACCGGTGGCGGGAGCGCGCTCTCTCGGTCGATATCGACAGTGAGCTCACACGCGTCGCTCGTGCGGGTGGCGGATTCATGATTCCTGGCGATCCGCGCTGGCCCGAGCACCTTGCATGCCTGGGGGAGGAGGAGCCGATGGGGCTGTGGTTCCTCGGTGACCTGCCGGAGGCTCCGCGTGCGGACCGTCATCTGTCCATCGTGGGTGCTCGCGCCTCCACCGGAGCTGGAAACAGGAGCGCCCGCAACATGGCGGCGTTCGTCGCTGCGGCAGGGGTGACGGTGGTGTCTGGGGGAGCGATCGGCATTGATATCGAGGCTCACCGCGGGGCCCTGTCCGCGCGTGGGCACACGATCTGCATCCTCGCCGGCGGCGTATGCAATCCCTACCCCGCGTGCCACGGTGGTGATTTTCGCGCCGTCATTGATGGGGGCGGTGCCCTTATCTCGGAGGTTGCGCCGACCGCCAGGCCAGCGAAGTGGCGTTTCCTAACTCGGAACCGCCTGATTGCCGCGTGGAGCGGAGCAACCGTGGTCGTTGAGGCGGGAGCGCGCTCAGGTGCCCTAGCGACGGCGCGCCGTGCCATGGAATACGGGCGTGAACTAGGCGCAGTGCCCGGTGCGGTCGACGCTCCGATGTCGGTCGGGTGCCTCGAGCTTGCGCGCAACGGAGCGACGATCATCCGCGACGGGCGCGACGCCCTCGAACTCGTTCGCCCGGTGAGCTCTGACGGCACCGAGCCTCTCTTCGGCATGCCGGTCGACGAGGATCGCGGCGTTGATGCTCTGGAACCGACCCAGCGTCGGGTGTGGGAGGCGCTTCCCAGGAGCGCGCCTGCATCGGTTGAAGCGATCTGCGTCGCTGCAGCTCTGTCGCGTGACGAAGTCAGCCACGCACTCATGGATCTGTCGGTTGCTGGCTTAGTGTCGGGCTCGACGCGTGGCTGGACGCGAACAAGCGGAGGCAGACCGTAGGATAGCGGCATGACACGCAACGTGGGGGAGCGCTGGGAAGAATACCTGCGCCTTGGGCGGCGGATGAGTCCCCACACCGTTGCCGCGTACCTCGGGGACTTCCACTCGCTCATGGAGTTTCTCTCGCTCGGCACCGATGCGACCCCTGATCAGCTACGAGAGGCGCTGACGCAACGCGCTGTGCGTTCCTGGCTTGCTCGCACCCTCGCGGACGGGGGCGCGCGCTCGACAATCGCGCGCCACACCGCCGCAATTCGCAACTTCACAGCGTGGGCGACGCGTGAAGGGATCCTGGCGAGCGATCCTGCGGCGCTGCTATCGTCCCCGCGTGCCGATCAGCGTCTGCCGTCTCCGCTCGACGAATCCGATGCGAGAGTGCTTCTCAATGCTGCGCGGGATGAGGCCACGGCGGGAGGAGCCTCCCAGATCCGCAATTGGGCGATCCTCGAACTCACGTATGCCTGCGGTCTTCGCGTCTCCGAAGTGTGTGGCCTCGACATCTCATCCCTGAACCGCGAGGCCCTCACCGTGCGAGTCCTCGGCAAAGGAAACAAAGAACGGGTTGTTCCCTACGGGCCTCCCGCTGCCGACGCCCTCGACCATTGGTTGGTTCGAGGCCGTCCCCAGTTGGCCGGGGGCGCAGCGGGCACGCGCTTTTCCTCGGGGACAAGGGCGGCCGCATCGATCCGCGCATCGTACGTTCGATGGTGCACAAGATGGCAGCGCGAGCAGGCGTGCACGACATCGCGCCACACGGACTCCGACATTCCACGGCGACACACCTGCTGCAGGGGGGAGCCGACCTGCGCGCAGTCCAGGAGATGCTCGGACACTCGTCGCTGTCAACCACCCAGCGCTACACCCACGTCGATACTGCCCGCCTGAGTGCGATCTACCAGCGGGCGCACCCGCGCGCCTAGAATGCGCGGGCGGTGATTGCCGCCCGCATCCGGCAATGTGGACGCGGCTACCGAGCCGGCGCATCGTCCCAGGGGAGAAGCCGCGGATGCCCGAGCGTCAGACGTATAGGATCGATGTACGTACGTCTGCCGGTCTTCGCGCCCCAGTGCAGCGTGGGTGAATCCCCTTCGACGACGCCGATGACGTCCCCTTTCTCGACGCGATCGCCAACGGCAACGGATGGTGTCACAGGCAGATACGTCGACCAGATGACGCGGCCACCGACGTCGTGACGAATCGAGATGACGCCCCGGCCCGCGATTGAACCAGCGACGCTCACGGTCCCCGATGCGCACGCATACACCGGAGATGGTGCCGGATACTGCAACGTCACTCCGCGGCGCCCGGGAAGCCAGTCGTGGGCGGGTGGGGCGAATCCTTCGACGACGGGCACCGGCTCACCCGTGGGCCACTGCCACCGTTCGCGGTGCGGGGTTGCTACTCCTGGCGGCGTCGCGATAATAAGCAGTACGCCGACGACGGCGGAGATGAGTGAAAACGCGCCGAAACGGCGGCGTTGGAGGATTGCAGAGGTCATGACATCAGCGTGCGTAGAGATGGTGATTCGGTCTAGTCGGCCGGGGTCGGTTGTGGATACAGCCATGACGTGAAACGCCCCTGTGGATAACGAGGGACAACAGGGTATGTGAGCGGGGCTACACCGGCATCGTCCACGGCGCATCCAGTAGGCAACGTCTCATCGCGCTGGCTTCGGACATTTGCCCACTTGTGCGGTAAGATGGCCGGGCACTTGCCCTGTGCAGGTGACTTCGCGTGCCATTATCGCGACCCACGGGAAACCGCCAGGGAAGTGAGGCGCGGCGGCTTCGGTCCCTGCGGGGATGGTCGCCGGTCATGGCACCAGGGTGCGCAACGCGCACAGCAAACCGATAACCCGGGGGAAACCCCACTGATCACTCGCGACTTGCGGGGAAAGGACGAACCATGGCGATCGTTACCATGCGTCAGCTCCTCGAGTCCGGTGTCCACTTCGGTCACCAGACTCGCCGTTGGAACCCGAAGATGAAGCGCTTCATCCTCACCGAGCGCAACGGCATCTACATCATCGACCTGCAGCAGACCATTGCTGACATCGATATCGCTTTCGACTTCGTGAAGCAGACTGTCGCCCACGGCGGCACCCTGCTCTTCGTTGGCACCAAGAAGCAGGCCCAGGAAGCCGTGGCCGAGCAGGCCCAGCGCGTCGGCATGCCCTACGTGAACCACCGTTGGCTCGGCGGCATGCTCACCAACTTCTCTACTGTTGCCACCCGTCTGCAGCGCCTGAAGGAACTCGAGCAGATCGACTTCGACGACGTGGCCTCCTCCGGTCACACCAAGAAGGAACTGCTCATGATGCGCCGCGAGAAGGATAAGCTCTCGCGCACCCTGGGCGGCATCCGCGACATGACCAAGGTTCCGTCGGCCGTGTGGATCGTCGACCCCAAGAAGGAGCACCTCGCGGTCTCCGAGGCTCGCAAGCTGCGCATCCCGATCGTCGCCATCCTCGACACCAACGCGGATCCGGACGAGGTCGACTACCGCATCCCCGGCAACGATGACGCCATCCGCGCCGTCGCGCTGCTAACCCGCGTGATCGCCGACGCCGTCGCCGAGGGCCTGATCGCTCGCTCCGACGTCCGCAAGGGCAAGGGCGAAGAGGCTGCCGCTGAGCCGCTGGCCGAGTGGGAGCGCGAGCTCCTCGAGGGCGAGATCAAGGCTGACGAAGAAGCTGCCGCCGAGGTCGCCGAAGAGTCGGCTACCAAGCAGGACTGAACGTTTTAACTGAGAGGAATCATCCGATGGCGAATTTCACCGCTGCAGATGTGAAGGCGCTGCGTGAGCAGACCGGTGCCGGCATGATGGATGTCAAGAAGGCTCTGACCGAGGCTGACGGCGACGCCGAGAAGGCTCTCGAGATCATCCGCCTGAAGGGCCTGAAGTCCCTGTCCAAGCGCGAGGGCCGCCAGGCCTCCGCCGGCCTGCTGGCCGCGCAGACCGACGGCACCGTCGGCGTGCTGGTCGAGGTCAACTCCGAGACCGACTTCGTCGCCAAGAACCAGAAGTTCATCGACTTCTCCAACGAGGTTCTGGCCGCCGCCGTTGCTTCCAAGGCTGCCGACCTGGACGCGCTGCTCGCCGCTCCCATGGGCGAGGGCACCGTCAAGGACCGCCTGGACGCCTTCGCCGCCATCATCGGCGAGAAGCTGCAGATTGGCCGCATCGTGCGCGTTGAGGGCGAGAACGTCGACCTCTACCTGCACCAGACCAACCCCGACCTGCCCCCGCAGGTTGGCGTCTTCGTCGTCACCGATGCCGCGGGCAAGTCCGTTGCCCACGACATCGCGATGCACGTTGCCGCTTACATGCCCGCCTACCTCGATCGCGATTCTGTTCCGGCCGACGTGCTCGACAAGGAGCGCGCGACCCTCGAGAAGATCACGCTTGAGGAAGGCAAGCCCGCCAACATCGTTCCTAAGATCGTTGAGGGCCGCCTGAACGCGTTCTACAAGGACAACTGCCTCGTTGACCAGGCCTTCGCGCGTGACCCCTCGAAGTCCGTCGGCCAGGTCCTCAAGGAGGCCGGTGCCAAGGTCACCAACTTTGTGCGCGTGCACGTCGGTGCCTGATCTGGACACGTCGTCAGCTTGCTGACAAATGGGAGCGGTCCCGCCGAACGGCGGGGCCGCTTCCCTTTTACCGGGTAGTATGGTTCTTAACCGTTCCGCCCTTCCCGGGCCGTTACAAAGGAGAAGCGTCATGTCGACGAACCGCCGCGTTTTGCTCAAGCTGTCCGGAGAGGCATTCGGGGGTGGGTCGATCGGTTTGGACCCCAAGGTTGTCCGCAACATCGCGGAGCAGGTTGCGACGGCTGTGCGCGAGGGCATCCAGGTGGCGATCGTCGTCGGTGGCGGCAACTTCTTCCGCGGTGCGCAGCTCGCCCGCGAGGGGCTTGAGCGCTCGCGTGCGGACTACATGGGTATGCTCGGTACTGTGATGAACGCGCTCGCCCTCCAGGACTTTATCGACCAGTCCGGCGTTCCTGCTCGTGTTCAGACGGCCATCACGATGGCTCAGGTTGCCGAGCCCTACCTGCCGCTTCGAGCGATTCGTCACCTGGAAAAGGGACGCGTCGTCGTTTTCGGTGCTGGTGCGGGTCTGCCGTACTTCTCGACCGACACGGTGTCTGCTCAGCGCGCCCTCGAGATTCACTGCGACGAACTTCTCGTCGCGAAGAACGGTGTGGATGGCGTGTACGACGACGATCCGAACAAGAACCCCGATGCTCACCGCTTCGACACCCTGACGTATTCAGAGGCGCTGCGACGCGATCTCAAGGTGATTGACGGTTCGGCGCTGGCCCTGTGCCGCGACAACGGGCTGACCACGCGCATCTTTGGCATGGGTGGCGACGGCACCGTGACCCGCGCGCTGATGGGCGATGAAATCGGTACCCTAGTGACGGCGTGATATAACCTTCACAGACCACTGACTTAAAGGAGCACATAGTGATCGACGATATCCTCCTCGAGGCCGAGGAAAAGATGGACAAGGCCGTGGAAGCGGCCAGCCACGAGTTTTCGAACATTCGTACCGGACGCGCGACGTCCTCGATGTTCGAGCAGCTTCTGGTGGACTACTACGGCGCTCCGACGCCGATGCAGCAGCTTGCAAGCTTCCAGATTCCCGAGGCCCGCACCGTCCTAATTTCCCCCCTTTGATCGCACCGCGACCCAGGAGATCATTCGTACGCTGCGCGAGTCGGACCTCGGTGTGAACCCGACCGACGACGGCAACGTTGTTCGCGTCGTTCTGCCCGCACTGACGGAGGATCGCCGTAAGGAGTACGTGAAGCAGGCCAAGAGCAAGGCCGAGGACGGTCGCGTGTCCGTGCGTGGCGTGCGCCGTAAGGCGAAGGATCAGCTCGATCGCCTGAAGAAGGACGGCGAGGCCTCCGAGGACGACGTCGATCGCGCAGAAAAGCAGCTTGATTCGCTGACGAAGGCCCACACCGAGCAGATCGACAAGATGCTCGCGACGAAGGAAAGCGAACTGCTGACGATCTGATGGCGTCGACGGATCGTTCACTTCTTGCCCGAGTCTTCTCCCCGGGCCCCACTCGTGACAATCACCCCGCGGGTGGGGCAACGGGGAAGGCCGGGCGTAATCTTCCGCAGGCGATCACGACCGCTGTTGTCCTGATCGCTGCGTTTGCCATCCCTCTGTTCACGTCGCTACCTGCGTTTGTCGGCGTTATTGCTTTCGTGTGTCTCGTCGGCATTTGGGAGCTCGCGGGCGCGTTCGCGCGCATGGGCATCACCCTGACGGTCACGCCGTTGTACGTTGGCGCTATCGGCATGGTGACCTGCGCGTGGTGGCTGGGTACGGAGGGCATGCTCTTCGCCCTGTACATCACCGTGTTCGTCTGTGCGGCATGGCGACTTCTGGACCGTCGTCAAGAGTCACGGATGAGCGATGTCGTGTCGTCGACCTTTGCGGCTGTCTACGTGCCGTTCCTGGCCTCGTTTGTTGTGCTCATGATGGCGGCATGGCACAACGCCTGGGTGTTCGTCGTCTTTGAGCTCATGGTCATTGCTAACGACACCGGTGGCTGGGCTGCCGGCGTCATGTTCGGCAAGCACCCCATGGCTCCCGCTCTATCCCCGAAGAAGTCGTGGGAAGGCTTGCAGGTTCCGCACTGACGGCCATCGCAGTCGGCGTGTTCGGGCTTTGGCTGCTGGGAGCTTCCTGGTGGTGGGGTGTCGTTGCGGGTATCTCCATCGCCTTTGTGGGTACGATGGGCGACCTGACCGAGTCTCTCATTAAGCGTGAGGCCGGCCTGAAAGACATGTCGCAGATCCTGCCTGGCCACGGTGGTGTTCTCGACCGAGTGGACGCGCTGCTTATGAGCGCGCCGGTCGCCTACTTCATTTTCGCGTGGGCGCTGCCGGGTATTTCTTGGGAGTCTCGCCATTGATCCACACGACTAGGACAGGACGCGGGGTGCAGGGCCGCTCCCGCGAGGAGGCCACGGCCTCGGCGCAGCGTCTCCAGGGTGCGCGCCGTGAGGTTCGTCCGACCGATCAGCCGCCGGAGGGTGCGACGCACAAGGATGCTAAGCCGGTCCTGTCGTTCACCGCGAAGCGGCGTGGTAAGGCGCCGTCGCACCTCGCTGACCTGGATGCAGCGGGTCGTAAGCAGGTACTCAAGGACCTGGGGCTACCCGCTTTCCGCGCCGATCAGCTCTCGCGCCACTACTTCACGCACTTCGAGGCCGACCCTGAGCGCATGAGTGACATTCCGGCTGGCATGCGCGCCCAGGTGAGCGAGGCTCTCCTGCCGACGCTCGTATCGAAGGTCGTCTCGTTGAAGGCGGACGGCGGCCGCACGATCAAGGACCTGTGGCGGCTGTACGACGGGGCCCAGGTGGAGTCGGTGCTCATGCGTTACCCGCAGCGCACCACCCTGTGCGTGTCCTCGCAGGCCGGTTGCGGGATGGCGTGTCCGTTTTGTGCGACGGGGCAGATGGGCTTGACTCGTAACCTGTCGACGGCGGAAATCGTCGATCAGGTGCGCTACGCGCAGGCGGCATGCCGAGATGGAGCGCTCGCCGGTGGACCCACGACGCTGTCAAACGTCGTGTTCATGGGAATGGGTGAGCCGCTGGCTAATTACAAGACGGTGATCGGAGCCCTGCATCGCCTCATCGATCCCGCGCCAGAGGGTTTCGGTATGAGCGCGCGCAATATTACCGTCTCCACGGTCGGCCTGGTTCCCGCGATTAAGAAGCTTGCGGGGGAGGGGATGCCGGTGACGCTCGCGGTGTCGCTGCATGCTCCCGACGACGATCTGCGTGATGAGCTCATTCCGATCAACTCGCGCTGGAAGGTCGGGGACCTCCTGGATGCTGCCCGCGCCTACTTCCTGGCAACGGGACGGCGCGTGTCGATCGAGTACGCGCTCATCAAGGACATGAACGATCAGGAGTGGCGCGCCCAGCTTCTGGCCGACGAGCTCAACAAACGAGGCCATGGCTGGGTTCACGTGAACCCCATTCCTCTGAACCCGACGCCGGGATCGATTTGGACGGCGTCTACGAAGCATGCCCAGGATGCGTTCGTCAAGCGCCTGCGCGACAACGGAATTGCGACGTCGATTCGCGATACCCGGGGTTCCGACATCGACGGCGCATGCGGGCAGCTGGCGACGGCGGTTGCTGACGGTAAACGCCCGATTGGTGAGGAGCACGCATGAGTACGACCGATTTTTCGCGCACGTTCTTGCGCGAGGGTTACGACATGAGCGAGGTGCGCGCATTCCTCGCCGAGGTGGAGCGCACAATCAGGGGGCAGACGAGCGAGCCGGATCAGATCGTGACCGCCCGCAAGGCTGAGGAGATAGAGTTTTCCGTCAAGTTCCGTGGCTTCGACATGGACCAGGTGGACGCCGAGATCGATCGCTTAATCGGCGTGTTGAGGGGACTTGATCGCGACCGCGAGTGGGCGGCCCAGCATGAGGGCGAGGCCGGCGAGGAAGTGTCGGCTGCCGACGCGGACGAGCCCGCCCCGGCCTCGTTGACCGACTCGCACAGCGAACCCGAAGCGCCCGCAATTCCTTCCGCATCTTCTCATGCGCCCGCCGCCTCCGACATCGGGCCAATCGCTCCCTGGGACGCGTATACCCCGGGCGGATTCCGGTGACGTGCCGGTGTCCCCGAAGCCGCCAGAAGCACTCGTTGTCCCCGCGCCGACCGCCGACGCGAGCACGCCAGTGGCCACCGATAGCTTCGACGTCGACCGCATGCTCGATCGCATCGCGGCCGATCCGCCCATCCAGACGGTCGTGGACCAGGTGGCCGCCGAGTTCGGCACGCCTGAAGCCGTCGATCAGATTCTTCGTTCTATGACACAGGAAAAGGAGCAGTCATGACTGAGTTTCCTAGGGTTGGTCTCTTCTCGAAAGGCTACGACTGCGAACAGGTCGATGCGTTCTTCGAAGATGCTCGCCGCGCCTACGAGGGTGGCGTTCCCCCGGAGCAGTTCAGCTCCGAGCAGGTGCGTCTGGCGACTTTTGAGCTGAAGAATCGCGGCTACAACATTGATGCCGTCGACGGTGCGATGAACCGTCTGGAGGCCGCTTTCGTCAACCGTGATCGAGCGGATTCCATCGCCGCCGAGGGCGAGGCAGTGTGGTACGACCGCGTCGCTGACCGTGCGACGACCCTGTACCCGCGTCTGCAGCGTCCTCGCGGCGAGCGCTTCGCACATCCGACGTCGGGGCGTGGCTACTCCTGCGAGGAAGTCGATGACTTGCTGGATCGCATCGCAGCGTACTTCGACGAGGCCGGGGAGCTGACCGCTGACGAGATTCGACTGTCGACCTTCCGGCCCAAGCGCGGCAAGAAGGCTTACATGGAAGGTCCCGTGGACGCCTACCTCGGGCGTGCTGTCGAAATTCTGCTTGCGGTTGACTGATGCCCGTGTCGGTGGAGGAGCATACAGCCACGATTCCTGTTGTCCTGCTCGGTTCGACGGGTTCGATTGGTACCCAGGCGCGTGAGGTGATCGAATCGCACCGTGGGCGTTTCGACGTTCTTGGTGTGAGCGCCGGCGGTGCGTCGATCACTGAGCTCGCTGCGCAGATCGTCGCTTTGAACCCCGCGTACGTGGGCGTGGCTCGCGACGTTCGCGAGGAATTGTTGGCCGCTGTGGAGTCGATGGGCGGCACGTGTCCGGAGTTTTTCGTCGGTGACAATGCGTCCGTCGAGGTTGTGTGTGCGTCCGTTGAACGGGCGGCGCAGCTGTATCCGTCGGCGACGCCGGTGGTGCTCAATGGCATAACGGGCGGGGTGGGCCTGTCGTCGACGCTTGCGGCTTTACAGTGCGGTGCTCGCCTGGCGTTGGCGAACAAGGAGTCTCTGGTTGTCGGCGGCGCGCTGGTGAAGAACGCGATGCGTTTTCCCGGCCAGATTGTTCCGGTGGATTCCGAGCACTCCGCGATCGCTCAGGCGTTGGCCTCGGGTGTGCATGAACGCGGTCTGACTTCTCCGGTTGTTTCGGGCCGGTCCGAGGTCGCGGACCTCGTTCTCACTGCTTCGGGAGGCCCGTTCCGCGGTCGGAAGCGTGAGGAGCTGCGCGGCGTGCGCGCTGAGCAGGCGTTGGCGCATCCCACGTGGCAGATGGGTCCCGTCGTCACGATCAACTCCTCGACGCTGATCAATAAGGGGTTGGAGCTGATCGAGGCTCACCTGCTGTTCGATGTGGCACCCGAGCACATTGTCGCGACCGTTCATCCGCAGTCGATCGTGCATTCGATGGTGACGTGGCGTGACGGTGCGACGACGCTTCAGGCGTCGCCGCCGGACATGCGCTTGCCGATCGCGCTGGGCCTGACGTGGCCCGAGCGTCTCGCGGACGTTGAGCAGCCCCTGACCTGGGCCTCCGCCTCTGAATGGACTTTTGAGCCGGTGGATAACGAGACGTTCCCCGCGATCGACCTCGCTCGCTTCGCGGTCGCGGTCTCTGCGACGCATCCCGCGGTACTCAACGCGGCGAACGAGGTGCTGGTCGATGCGTTTATTGCGGGGGAAGTGCCGTGGCTCGCTATCGTGGACACGGTGTCGAGCGTCGTGCATGAGCACGAGGGCGTCGCGGACCCCTCGTTGGAAGACATTGTGGCCGCACAGCGCTGGGCTGATCAGCGTGCGCGCGAACTCGTTCGCGCCGGCCAGTGGAAGGATATGTGAGCGTGGGATCAGTCGTCGGTATCGTCGTTGTCGTTATTGGAATCTTGGCGTCTGTCGCCCTGCACGAGGTCGGGCATATGCTCCCCGCGAAGAAGTTCGGGGTGTTGGTCCCCGATTACTCGGTGGGTTTTGGGCCTGCGCTGTGGAAGAAGAAGATAGGCGACACGACGTACGCGCTGCGAGCGATTCTGCTCGGCGGTTACGTCAAGATCGTCGGCATGTACGCGCCGGCGCGTCCCGGAACTCGGCTCGTGGGGCGGGGCGGTAAGCCGACGCTCGCGCAGGAGGCCCGTGAGGCCTCGGCTGAGGAAATCCCGCAGGGCCAGGAACACCGCGCGTTCTACCGCCTGAGCGCACCGAAGAAGATCGCGGTCATGCTCGGTGGTCCGCTCATGAATCTGCTGATCTGCATTGTGCTGTCGGCGGTGACGATGATCGGCATTGGTGCTCCCACGGCCTCGCGCACGATTGCGGACGTCCCGGCCACGATCACGAGCGCTTCCGGTGAGGTCGCCTCTCCCGCGTACGAGGCCGGGGTTCGTCCCGGGGACACGGTCGTGGCGTGGAATGGGCAGCCTGTGGCCACTTTTGCCGACCTGCAGCGCGCTGTGGGAGCCACCCAGGAGGGGGAGTCCGCCGTGCTGACGGTGGAGCGTGACAGCACCACCGTGGATCTGACGGTGTCTCCGGTGACGGGATCTCAGGGGGCGCGCATTGTCGGTGTGACAGCGGGGTACGAGTACGTTTCTGCGTCGCCTGCCGACGTGGCAGTGGCGAACTGGCAGATGTTTAAGGGGACGACAGCGGTTGTGACCCGGCTGCCCCAGGCGGTGTGGCAGGTCGGTCGCTCCGTGTTTACCGACGAAAAGCGTGACTCCTCGGGCGTCGTGTCCGTCGTGGGCGTGGGGCGCCTCGCTGGTGAGGTGACGGGTGATTCGCAGGCGCTGGGACTGAGCGACACGCGTCAGGTTGTCGCTGTACTGCTCGGCCTCCTGGCCTCGCTCAACATGGCTCTGTTCGTCTTTAACCTGATCCCGTTGCCGCCCCTGGATGGTGGGCACATTGTCGGGGCGATCTACGAGGGCGTGCGTCGATTGATTGCACGCGTGCGCGGTGCGGAGGATCCGGGCCCGGCGGATACGGCTCGCCTCGTTCCCGTTACCTGGGTTGTTGGCGGCCTGCTCGTCGCAATGAGCGTCGTTTTGATTGTCGCCGACATCGTGAAGCCGGTGTCTCTGGGCTGAGTGTCGGCACGTCACACACGTTTGCCCAGAAAAGCGACTCTGACCACGCGTTCGTGGTCCGTGTGGGAAGGAAGGCTACTGTGCGCGATAATGACACGGTGAGTGAAATCAATCTTGGTATGCCCGAAGTCGCGGCGTCGCCGTTCCCGCGCAAGCAGACGCGTCGCATCATGGTGGGCGACGTTCCGGTGGGCGGTGGCGCTCCAGTCTCCGTCCAGTCCATGACGACGACGAAGACGCACGATATTGGCGCGACGCTCCAGCAGATTGCCGAGCTGACGGCCGCCGGCTGCGACATCGTTCGCGTCGCCTGCCCGACGGATAAGGATGCGGACGCGCTACCGATCATCGCCAAGCAGTCGCGCATCCCGGTGATCGCAGACATTCACTTCAAGCCGAAGTACGTGTTCCAGGCAATCGAGGCCGGCTGCGGCGCCGTACGCGTGAACCCGGGTAACATCCGTAAGTTCGATGACCAGGTGAAGGACATCTGCAAGGCGGCCTCCGACCACGGCGTCTCTCTGCGCATCGGCGTGAACGCCGGATCCCTCGATCCTCGACTGCTCAAGAAGTACGGACGTGCCACGCCCGAGGCCCTCGTCGAGTCCGCGATCTGGGAAGCCTCGCTGTTCGAGGAGAACGACTTCCACGACTTTAAGATCTCGGTCAAGCACCACGACGTCCTGACCATGATCCAGGCCTACCGGATGCTCTCCGAGGCGGGGGACTGGCCCCTGCACCTGGGCGTCACCGAGGCTGGCCCCGCCTTCCAGGGCACCATTAAGTCCGTGTCCGCTTTCTCGGTGCTCCTAGCCGAGGGCATCGGCGACACAATCCGTGTGTCCCTGTCTGCCCCTCCGGTCGAGGAGGTCAAGGTGGGCACGAAGATGCTGGAGTTCATGGGGCTGCGCGAGAAGACTCTCGAGATCGTCTCGTGCCCCTCGTGCGGCCGCGCCCAGGTGGACGTGTGGACGCTTGCTGAGGACGTGACTGAGGGACTGAAGGACCTGACGGTCCCGCTGCGCGTGGCCGTGATGGGCTGCGTCGTCAACGGCCCGGGCGAGGCTCGCGAGGCCGACCTGGGTGTCGCCTCCGGCAACGGCAAGGGACAGATCTTCATTCGCGGCGAGGTCGTCGAGACCGTTCCCGAGGATCAGATCGTTGAGACCCTGATTCGCCGCGCGAACGCCCTTGCCGAGGAACTGGGCCTGGAGCCCGGTTCCGGCAGCGTCGAGGTCGCCCCGATCACCGCCCCGGACGTCAAGCTCCCGGGCATCGACTTCTGAGCTGCTGATAAGGACCATACGCATGCGTATCCGCACTCTTGCCTGTCTGTCTCTCGTCGCCGGCGCATGCGCCGTTGCGGCTACTGGTTTCCCCCCGTCGCATCGGCCTGACGGCGTCCCAGGCGGACGTGTCGCTCCCGGGCGACCTCATCCTGCCCGGCGCGAACGTCGTGGTTGATCGCGGCATCGCGATCGACGCGCCCGCGTCCGTCGTGTGGGATGTTCTCGGTCACGTGTTCGAGCCGGAGGACGAGTCCACGATCATCGACATCGAGGATGAGGACCACATCCTCATGCGCGTCGCGCCTCCGGCAGCCCCCGACGGCGCCGAGGCCTCGGGCACGTGCGTCATCGCTCTGCTGCCGCTGTCGCCCTCGCGCACGCTCCTTCATATCCGTGAACGTCACGAGGCACAGGGACGCGACCGCGCGCTTGTGTGGGCTGGCGTCGCAGCCGAGTCGCTGTCGTCGCTGTCGATGCTGCGCGACCTGCGCGATGCCTGCGTCGGCGGGCTCGTCGATGCCTGATTAGTCTCGTTCCCGCCGTTTCGGTTGGACATTACTCCCCGTTGGTGTTGTAGTATCGCCCTGTACGCAACGCCAACGGGGATGTTGCATTGTCCGAAGGGGAACGCATGGTCGCCAACTCCACCGCCGTCATCGCACTGGTCGGTCTCGTCATCGCATCCGTGTGGGCGTGGGCCTGGCTCGGTTTTGGCGCGAGCGCTCGTCGTATGGCGGTGCGCCTGGAGATTGGCGGCGGCAGCGCGGTTGGTGAGATGTCCGCGCTCGTGTGGCCCCTCATGCCTTTCCTGTCCCTCCTGTGGTTCTTGACGGGGGATCTGATGGCCCGCGAGGCCTCCGGCTTCGATACGGCAGGCCCCTGCACGCTCATCGCGCTCGTTCTTGCTGCGATGGTGGGCGTCGCCGTACGCGCCCTGTACCTGGGCGGCCTTCCCGCATGGGCATACCCGGGCTGGATGGCTCGCCGCTACTACGCGTCACACCCGGGTGCCCGTGAGCGTGAGCTCGGTGCCCGCGCGGTTATCTGAGGACGTTACAGACGCCTCGATGAGGGGCTCCGCGGCTGTGCCGGTGGCCCCAGGGCCTGAGCGTGCCGTACTCTTGGAGCATGCTTCGAAATCTCTCGACTTTCTTCCTGCGAACTCTGCGTGAAGACCCGGCCGACGCCGAGGTCAATTCGCACAAGCTTCTGGTGCGTGCCGGCTACATTCGTCGATCCGCCCCCGGCATCTACACGTGGCTGCCCCTCGGCCTGCGCACGCTGCGCAAGATCGAGGACATCGTCCGCGAGGAGATGGACGCGATGGGTGCTCAGGAAGTTCACTTCCCGGGCCTGATTCCTGCCGAACCCTACAAGGCGACGAACCGCTGGGAAGAGTACGGTCCGACGCTGTTCAAGCTCAACGACCGTAAGGGCGGCGACTACCTGCTGGCCCCCACGCACGAGGAAATGTTCACCCTGCTGGTGAAGGACATGTACTCCTCGTACAAGGACCTGCCCGTCACGCTGTACCAGATTCAGACGAAGTACCGTGACGAGGCCCGCCCGCGCGCGGGTCTGATCCGCGGCCGCGAGTTCGTCATGAAGGATGCCTACTCCTTCGACATTGACGACGAGGGCCTGGACGCGTCCTACCAGGCCGAGCGCGACACCTACGAGCGCATCTTCCAGCGCCTGGGCCTGCGCTACGTCATCGTGTCCGCGATGAGCGGCGCGATGGGCGGCTCGCGCTCCGAGGAGTTCCTGCACCCCTCGCCGATCGGCGAGGACACCTTCGTGGCGTCCCCGGGCGGATACGCGGCCAACGCCGAGGCCGTGACGACCCCCGTGCCCGAGACCGTCGATGCCTCCGGCGTTCCCGCGCCCCTTGAGGTCCCCACCCCCGACGCTCCGACGATCGAGTCGCTCGTCGATCTGCTCAATGAGCGCTACCCGCGCGAGGATCGCCCCTGGACCGCCGCCGACACGCTGAAGAACGTCGTCGTGACGCTGACGCACCCGGACGGCGAGCGCGAGCTCCTCGTCGTGGGCATCCCCGGCGACCGCGATGTCGACATGAAGCGCCTCGAGGCCGCCGTGGCCCCTGCCGAGGTCGACATGGCGTCGGACTCCGACTTTGAGCCGCACCCCGAGCTGGTGCGCGGCTACATCGGCCCCACGGTGCTCGGTCCCAACTCGCCTCAGCGCGTCGTGGACGAGGAGGGCAACGCCTCCGGTTCCGTGCGCTACCTGGTGGACCCGCGCGTCGTCGAGGGCACCGCCTGGGTGACGGGCGCGAACGCCGAGCAGCGTCATGTCCTGAACCTCGTCATGGGTCGTGACTTCACGGCGGACGGCACGATCGAGGCCGCCGAGGTGCGCGAGGGCGACCTGGCTCCCGACGGCTCCGGCCCCCTTCACCTGGAGCGCGGCATCGAGATCGGCCACATCTTCCAGCTGGGTCGCAAAGTACGCCAAGGCCCTGGGCCTGACAGTCCTCGACGAGAACGGCAAGACCCAGGTCGTCACCATGGGCTCCTACGGCATCGGCGTCACCCGCGTGATGGCTGCCCTGGCCGAGGCCAACTGCGACGACAAGGGACTGAGCTGGCCCGCGCAGATCGCTCCCTTCGACGTGCACGTCCTGGCCACCGGCAAGGGCGACGAGGTCTTCGAAACCGCTCAGTCGCTGGGCGAGCAGCTCGACGCGGCCGGCCTGGACGTTCTCGTCGACGATCGCCGTAAGGTGAGCGCCGGCGTGAAGTTCAAGGACTACGAGCTCGTGGGCGTGCCCTTCGGCCTGGTTGTCGGTCGTTCGTTGGCCGACGGCGAGGTGGAGATCCGCATTCGCTCCACCGGCGAGACCATCGTCGTGCCCGTCGAGGAAGCCGTCGCGCGACTGCGCGAACTCCACGCTGCAGCCTGAAGGGGGAGTGACATGGCTATTCGTCCCATCCGCATCATCGGTGACCCCGTCCTGCGCACCGTCTGTGATCCCATCACGGAGGTCACTCCCAACGTGAAGGCACTCGTTGAGGACCTGCTCGAGGGCGTCGACATGGACGGCCGCGCCGGCCTGGCCGCCAACCAGATTGGCGTCAGCCTGCGCGCGTTCTCCTGGAATATTGACGGCGAGATCGGCTACGTGCTGAACCCCCGCATCGTCGCGCTCAGCGAGGACGAGTACCAGGACGGCGACGAGGGGTGCCTGTCTGTCCCCGAGCTGTGGTACCCGACCGAGCGCGCCTGGTACGCGCGCTGCGAGGGCACCGACCTGGACGGCAAGAAGGTCGTCGTCGAGGGCGAGGAGCTCATGGCGCGCTGCATCCAGCACGAGTGCGACCACCTGGACGGTCACATCTACATCGACCGTCTCGATCGGGCGACTCGCAAGAAGGCGCTGCGCGACATCCGCAACGCGGGCTTCTGAGCATCTGGCCTCATGCAGGCGTGGACGCGCCGGGGAATGGAGTGCATTCCCCGGCGCGTTCGACTATCCTGTAAATACATCGCGCGCCGTCTCGGCGCAGATCATTGCGACTCACGGCAGTTTAGGGCGTAGGGGAAGACGATCCTGACAAAGCCAACAGGAGGAACAATGAGAGGGTCTTACACCCGCGGTGTACTTTTCGTGCACTCAACACCGCCCGCTCTGTGCCCGCACATCGAGTGGGCGCTGGGCACCGCGCTCGGCCAGGAGGTTCACCTCCAGTGGTCGGACCAGGAAGCGGCGCCGGGCATGGTTCGCTGCGAGTTCTCGTGGGTCGGACCGATCGGCTCGGGCGCCCGTTTGGCGTCCGCTCTGCGCGGTTGGGAGCACCTTCGTTACGAGGTCACCGAGGAAGCCACTTCCTCGAGCGACGGCGGTCGCTGGTGCCACACGCCGTCCCTGGGTATCTTCCACTCGCAGATGGACACGATCGGCAACGTCGTCGTGCCCGAGGACCGCATTCGCGCGGCCCTGGAGTCTGCCACCACGTACGAGGAGCTGCGCGAGGGCCTCGACCTGGCTCTCGGCCAGGCCTGGGATGACGAGCTTGAATCCTTCCGCTACGCCGGCGCAGGCGCGCCCGTGCGTTGGCTCAACAACCGGGTCGGCTGATGGGCTCCATCGCCGACCTGCTCGGTGACCAGCTGCGTGCAGGCTTAGCGCAGCTGGTTGATCCCGATGCGTCCGACGAGGCACCCGGCGCGGCCCCGGCCTCGTCCGAAACCGCGGTCGAGACCGCCCAGGACCGCGCGCGCGAGGCCGCGATGGAGGCTGTTCTCGACGAGGCAGAGCTCGACCCTGCTAGCGCGCGCGGCGAACTGACGCTGCGCGGCGATCTGGACATGGACGATGTGTCCCTCTACGCCGTTGTCGCACGCGTGGAACGCGAGGCGAAGGTGACGCTGAGCGACGCTTTGGTGGAGCAGTGGGTGACGCTCGCGGACCTGCTTGACGCTGTATCTGACGCCGCGTCCAATCACTAGCGAAAAACCTTGTCAGCGGAACTTCAACGACGCATCCAATGTTCGTAAAGTGCCGGAATTTCGGGTCTACAGGGCCTACCATGGAGGCGCACCTGCCGGAATGAACCGGCCGGCGAACAGACGGAAGGAACAACGTTGACCCGCACAGAAGAAGATCTGCTCGGCACCCGCGAAGTACCCGAGGACGCGTACTGGGGCATTCATACGCTGCGAGCAATCGAGAACTATCAGATCTCGGGTCGCACGATCAATGAAGCGCCCGAGCTCATCCGTGCGTTTGCGCAGGTGAAGAAGGCCTGCGCCATGGCAAACATGCAGCTGAAGGCCATGAAGCCGGCCAAGGCCGAGGCGATCATCGCCGCGTGCGACGAGATCATCGAGAACGGCCGCTGCATGGATCAGTTCCCCGTCGACCAGTTCCAGGGCGGTGCCGGCACCTCCGTCAATATGAACGCGAACGAGGTCATTGCGAACCTGGCGCTTGAGATCCTGGGGGAGGAGAAGGGGCGCTACGACATCATCAACCCCAACGATCACGTTAACCGCTCCCAGTCGACGAACGACGCCTACCCCACGGCCTTCCGTATCGCCCTGTGGCGCAAGGTGAACCGCCTGCGCAAGGCTATCGATGAGCTTGCCGATTCCTTCGACGAGAAGGGTGCTGAGTTCCGCCACATTCTCACGATGGGCCGCACGCAGCTGCAGGACGCCGTCCCGATGTCACTGGGCAGCGAGTTCTCCGCCTTCGCGCACACGCTGCGTGAGGAAGACGAACGTCTCGTCAACAACGCCGAGCTGCTCCTGGAGACCAACCTGGGTGCCACCGCCATTGGTACCGGCCTGAACACCCCGGACGGCTATCAGCAGGTCGTCGTGCGCCACCTGCGCCGCATCACGGGCGCCCGCGTCGTCGGCTCGCCGAACCTCCTCGAGGCCACGTCGGATACGGGTGCCTACGTGTCCATGCACGCCACGATCAAGCGCAGCGCCGTCAAGCTCTCCAAGGTCTGCAACGACCTCCGTCTGCTGGCCTCCGGCCCCCGTGCCGGCCTCAATGAGATCAACCTGCCCAAGATGGCGGCGGGCTCGTCGATCATGCCCGCCAAGGTCAACCCCGTGATCCCCGAGGTCGTCAACCAGGTGTGCTTCAAGGTCATCGGCAACGACCAGACCGTCACCATGGCGGCCGAGGCCGGCCAGCTCCAGCTCAACGTCATGGAGCCCGTCATCGCACAGGCACTCATCGAATCCATCAACCTGCTGGTCAACGCATGCGATACGCTGCGCGAGCGCTGCATCACCGGGATCACAGCCAACGCAGATGTGTGCCGCGGCTACGTGGAGAACTCGATCGGTATCGTCACATACTTCAACGACGTCATTGGCCACCACCTGGGCGACGTCGTGGGTAAGCGTGCCGCAGCCGAGGGCAAGACCGTCCGCGAGATCATCCACGATATGGAGCTCCTGTCGGAGGACGAGGTCGAGCGCATCCTCTCGCCGGAGAACCTCGCGCACCCGAAGTACGCGGGCACCGAGGAAGAGTGAGCGCCTGAGACGCGCAAACGACGAGGCCGGGGACCCCGCGTGGGGGTTCCCGGCCTTCGTTGTGGTTGGCGTCGCTAGGGGAGTAGGGACTCCTTGAACGAGCGCACGAAGGTGCCGAATCGCTCTACCCGGTCGGAGAAGTAGCGGTAGATGCGCCTGCGCGCGTCGCCCACGTATTCGACGGTGCGCAGGTCCTCGTAGCGGAAGCGGCCGCGTTCGTCGATGAGCGCGGAGTCGACCAGTCGCCCGGTGACCGCGCAGCGGAAATGTGTGTAGGTGCCGTCGTCCGTGGCCTCCAGGACGCGGCACAGCAGGCTCATCTGGGAGCCGTCGAGCACGGGGATGCCGTCGTGGTCGCTCGACGCCAGCTGCGCGTGGCCGAGCTTGTCGCCGCCGGAGACTGTTCCGGCGTACTCAAAAAGACCCATGGCGTCGGCACCAAACAGATTGAGGGAGCAGACGCCGGAGCGCTTGATCGAGCGGGCGGCGTGCGTGGTGGAGTCGCAGCCGATCATGACCATCTGTCCCAGTGAATACGAGGACGAACCCGTCGTGATGCCGACGCCGACGGCTCGTCCGGGTACGCCAGGATGTAGACCGGAAAGCCGTAGTAGAACTTCTCTGTTTCGTAGGAAACGTGCATGCATCCATTGTGTGCCGGATATTGGTGGACAACAGAACCTATCCCACCGATTGGCACAAACGACGAGGCCGGGGACCCCGCGTGGGGATCCCCGGCCTCTCTCTCTCATGACCGCTGGGCACCGCGATGGAGGAGCGCGGGCCTAGCGACGATTACTCCTCGCCAGCGTGGTCGTTGCCCTGGATCGAGTAGTTGAACAGGTCGTACTTCTCGATCGCCTGCTGGACGACGGACGGGTCAACCTGACCCTTGTCGGCGAGAGCGGCGAGCGTGCGCACGACCATCGACTCGGCGTCGATGTGGTACCAACGGCGGGCGGCACGACGGGTGTCGGAGAAGCCGAAGCCATCCGCACCGAGCACGTGGTAGTCGCCGGGGATCCACTGACGGATCTGGTCGGGCAGCATGCGGTCGAAGTCGGAGGAGGCCACGAACGGACCCTCGCGACCCGCGAGCTTCGTCGACACGTAGGGCGTGCGGCGCGGCTCGGTGGGGTGCAGGAAGTTGTGCTCCTCGGCGTCCAGGCCGTCACGGCGCAGCTCGTTCCACGAGGTCACGGACCACACGGCGGCGTCCACGCCCCAGTCGCGGGCCAGCAGCTCGCGGGCCTCGCGTGCCCACGGCACGCCCACGCCGGAGGCGAGCAGCTGAGCCTTCGGGCCGCCGAAGTTCTGGTGCTCATCAAGGTTGTAGATGCCCTTGACGATGCCCTCGACGTCCACGTTCTCCGGCTCGGCCGGCTGGTGAATCGGCTCGTTGTACACGGTGATGTAGTACATGACGTTCGGGTCGCGGTCGCCAGCGTCGCCGTACATGCGCTGCAGGCCATCCGCCATGATGTGGCGGATTTCGTAGGCGTAGGCCGGATCGTAGGAGACGAACGCGTGGTTGGTGGCAGCCAGGACCTGCGAGTGGCCGTCCATGTGCTGCAGGCCTTCGCCCGCAAGCGTTGTACGGCCCGCGGTGGCACCGATGACGAAGCCCTTGGTGAGCTGGTCACCCGCGGCCCAGAACTGGTCGCCCGTGCGCTGGAAGCCGAACATCGAGTAGAAGATGTAGATCGGCACCATCGGCAGTCGTGCGTGGCGTATGCCGTGCCGACGACCTGGAAGGCGGCCGACGAGCCGGCCTCGGTGATGCCCGTGTGCAGGATGCGGCCCTGCTCGGACTCACGGTAGGACAGCATCATGTCTGCGTCGACGGGCGTGTAGGACTGGCCGGTCGTGTTGAAGATCTTCGCCGACGGGAAGATCGCGTCCAGGCCGAAGGTGCGGGCCTCGTCGGGGATGATCGGCACGAAGTACTTGCCGACCTCCTTGTCCTTGATGAGATCCTTGATGAGGCGCACGAGAGCCATGGTCGTGGCGACCTCGAGCTTGCCAGAGCCCTTCGAGAGCGCCTCGAAGGGACGCGTGGGCAGGGCGGGAAGCTTGGGCTGACGATCACCTCGGCGCTCGGGCACCCAACCGCCGAGGATCTCGCGGCGCTCCTTCATGTACTGCAGGGCCGGGTGATCGGCCGGCGGCATGTAGTACGGGGGCTTGTAGGGATCGCGCTCGAGTTCCTCGTCCGTGATCGGGATCTGCAGGCGATCGCGCAGCTGCTTGGCGTCCTCGAGGGTCAGCTTCTTCATCTGGTGCGTCGAGTTACGGCCGGCGAAGTGTGTGCCGAGGGCGTAGCCCTTAATGGTGTGCGCGAGGATGACGGTCGGCTGGCCGGTGTGGTCCATGGCGGCCTTGTAGGCGGCGTAGACCTTACGGTAGTCGTGGCCGCCGCGCTTGAGCTCCCAGAGCTGCTCGTCGGTCCAGTTCTTGACCATTTCCTTGGTACGCGGGTCGCGGCCGAAGAAGTGCTCACGCACGTAGGCGCCGTCGTTTGCGCGGAAGGTCTGGTAGTCGCCGTCCAGGGTCTCGTTCATGACGTGGACGAGGGCGTCGTCCTTGTCAGCGGCGAGCAGCTGGTCCCAGCCACGGCCCCAGATGACCTTGATGACGTTCCAGCCGGCACCCTTGAAGAAGGCCTCGAGCTCCTGGATGATCTTGCCGTTGCCGCGCACCGGGCCGTCGAGACGCTGCAGGTTGCAGTTGATGACGAAGGTCAGGTTGTCCAGGCGCTGCTGGGCGGCGAGCTGGAGCATGCCGCGGGACTCGGGCTCGTCCATCTCGCCGTCGCCGATGAAGGCCCACGTGTGCTGCTGCGACGTGTCCTTGATGCCGTTCATGTGCAGGTAGCGGTCGAACCAGGCCTGGTAGATGGCCTCGGCGGGACCCAGGCCGAGCGAGACCGTGGGGAACTCCCAGAAGTGGTCGAGCTGGCGCGGGTGCGGGTAGGAGGGCAGGCCGTGCTCCGTGGAGACCTGCTGACGGAATCCGTCCATCTGCTCTTCGGAGAGACGACCCTCAAGGAAGGCGCGGGCGTAGGGGCCGGGGGGAGGCATGTCCCTGGAAGAACACGTGGTCGCCGCCGCCGGGGTGGTCCTTGCCGCGGAAGAAGTGGTTGAGGCCGACCTCGTAGAGGGTGGCAACCGAGGCGTAGGACGAGATGTGTCCGCCCACCTTGACGCCGGGGCGCTGGGCGCGCGTCACCTGGACGGCGGCGTTCCAGCGGATCCAGCGGCGGTATTCGCGCTCCATGGCTTCGTCGCCGGGGAAGTACGGCTCCTGGTCAACGGGGATGGTGTTGACGTAGGGGGTCGTGTATTCCTGGGGGAGCTGAACGCCGTTGCGGCGCGCTTCGTCCAGCATGTGCAGCAGGATGTAGCGTGCGCGGGGGCCGCCCTTTTCGTTGATGAGCCCGGACAGGGACTCAACCCATTCGGCGGTCTCCTGGGGGTCGTTGTCGGGAACCTGAGGAATCAGGCCGTTGACGACGGGGTGGGACTCGTGGAGTTGGCTCACGGTGTACCTTCTCGCTTGACTCGGTGCTGCTCGCGCAGCGTGCGTGGGCGATGTCCTCGGGCGACATCGCGCATATCGGGACCATTGTCCCACTATTGGGGAGGCTTTGCGAGTGTTTGCCTCGGTTTGTGACTATGACGTGCGCATCACCGCTTGGTAGGCGTTCCGCGTCGAATGAATCCGCAGCTCAGGCGGGGGAGTGTTCGTGGGAGTGTTTCATCGTGGACTATCCCTTGCATTCCAGTAGCTCCAATGCCCTAGGATGAAGGCGTGAACGTTGATATGACACTGAGCGCCGCCTCGTTGATGGGCGGTGCTGCGTGATGGCAGTGAGCCTGGGTTTTGCGTCCGATGCGATCGTGCAGGAGTTCTACGTCGATGACGACGTGGATCAGGCCGTGCGCGAAGCGATTGAAGGGGAGACGGGGCATCCGCTCGTCGACGTCGATTACGCGGACGTCGTGGATGGTGCGATCGTCTGGTGGCGTGCGGACGACGCCGAGGAAGAGGACCTCGCGGATGTGCTCGTGGACGCGATGTCGAACCTGGATGACGGCGGGTTGATCTGGGTGCTGATTCCCAAGCCTCGACGCCCCAACTCCGTGCGCGTGGGCGACGTGGAGGAGGCTGCGGAGATCGCGGGCCTGCATGCGACGACGTCGACGGCGCTGGGCGATAACTGGGCGGGCGTGCGCCTGACCGCGCGTCCGCGTTCGCGCCGCTAGTTTCATTGACGAGGCCTGGGCTCCTCCGCGCTGTTCTATGCTGTGACGCTCGGCCTCGGATGTGACCGTGGGCGCCTGTTCTGGTAGATTGGCGCGTGCGTGGGGCCTTTAGCTCAGTTGGCTAGAGCGTCTGGTTTACACCCAGAAGGTCATCGGTTCGAGCCCGGTAGGGCCCACAAGAGGCGAGGGGCCGGAAGCTGTCGCTTCCGGCCCCGACGCGTAGCTGCTTGCGTTACTGAGTTGTCGAGTCCTCTTCCTGCTCCAGCTCCCGCCTGGCGGCCTCAAGATTCTTGCGTACCGTTTTAGTGAGTGAGTTGTCGCGTCCCAGACCCATAATACAATCTGCGAGGGTAGCCTCCAATATAGCGATGGCTTTGGCGTATTGTCCTGCCCGCCGGTAGGTCCATGCGAGTTCGTCGCGGGCCTCGATGGTGTCGGGGTGTTCGGGCCCGAGTGTGCTCGTAAGTTGATCGATTATCTCTTTGTGCACAGCGATGGCGTTGCCGTATTGTTCTGCCCACCGATAGGTCCATGCGAGTTCGTCGCGGGCCTCGATGGTGTCGGGGTGTTCGGGCCCGAGTGTGCTCGTAAGTTGATCGATTATCTCGTTGTGCACAGCGATGGCGTTGCCGTATTGTCCTGCCCACCGGTAGGTCCATGTGAGTTGGTTGCGCGCTTTGATGGTGTCGGGGTGTTCGGGCCCGAGTGTGCTCGTAAGTTGATCGATTATCTCTTTGTGCACAGCGATGGCGTTGCCGTTTTGTCCTGCCTCCCGGTAGGTGCATGCGAGTTCGTTGCGGGCCTCGATGGTGTCGGGGTGTTCGGGCCCGAGTGTGCTCGTAAGTTGATCGATTATCTTTTTGTGCACAGCGATGGCGTTGCCGTATTGTCTTACCCACCGGTAGGTCCATGTGAGTTGGTTGCGCGCTTTGATGGTGTCGGGGTGTTCGGGCCCGAGTGTGCTCGTAAGTTGAGCGGTTATCTTTTTGTGCACAGCGATGGCGTTGCCGTTTTGTCCTGCCTCCCGGTAGGTCCTTGCGAGTTGGTTGCGCGCTTTGATGGTGTCGGGGTGTTCGGGCCCGAGTGTGCTCGTAAGTTGATCGATTAGCTCGTTGTGCACATCGATGGCGTTGGAGTATTGTCCTGCCACCCGGTAGGTCCTTGCGAGTTCGTTGCGCGCTTTGATGGTGTCGGGGTGTTCGGGCCCGAGTGTGCTCGTAAGTTGATCGATTATCTCGTTGTGCACATCGATGGCGTTGGAGTATTGTCCTGCCTCCCGGTAGGTCCTTGCGAGTTCGTTGCGCGCTTTGATGGTGTGGGGGTGTTCGGGCCCGAGTGTGCTCGTAAGTTGATCGATTATCTCGTTGTGCACATCGATGGCGTTGGAGTATTGTCCTGCCCACCGATAGGTCCATGCGAGTTCGTTGCGGGCCTCGATGGTGTCGGAGTGTGCTGGTCCAAGGGTGTTAAGGAAATGATTGGTTGTTACTTGGAGTAAAGAGACTGCGGCGGAACTTTGCGAGGCCATTAAGTGTGCCCGCGCGAGATAACCTCGTGCTCGTGTAATCTTAGGGTGTGAGGCACCAAGAGTACCTTCTGTTATCGAGAATGCCTGGGCGAGTCTGATGGCCGCGGAGCGCAAGCTGTATGGGGCAAAGACTGCCATTCTAAGAGTGTCAAATAGGCATTGCTGAACCTGTGGGTAATCAAATAGAGCCTTCGAATAGCTTTGTGAGCAAAGAGTGCTGAATTGATTGATTAGTTGGTATGTGATCTGACGTTGGTGACTGAGCGTGTTGATGCCTTCGTCATGCTGGGTTCTGTTAATTTTGTCAAGGAAGTGGGACGTAATGAGTGTTCCCTCATGACTAATATGACTGTCATGCGAAGTTCGTAGTGCGTGAGCCTGAAGGCGATGGATGCTGGTGGTCTTACCATCGTTTGACTTATCAATAATCGAGGAGTCTTGCAGCACTTTGTAGGCTTTTTGTGAAGGAAGATAATTTCTAGATTTGAACCACAGGGTAGGTACGCCTGATTCAGCCAAATAACATAGGGCGGCTAAGATTGTCTGAGCTTCTGTTAGGACCTGTGGGTCTCTTATAGAAGAGAGTGTGGAACTTGCAGCCAATTGAAGGGATGCGATGGCGCCCTTACTGTAATGACCGCCTTCGATGGGTTCCAAAAGTACTTCAATATTAGTGGCCTGCAGGTCAGCATAATAGTCTTGAAGATTCGCATAGTATCTCGAGCATGTTGCTGCCGCCTGCGCGACGGCAAGAGGGAGATCACCAAGATCCGAGGCGAGCTTATCGGCAGTATCGCGATCTGAATCTTTCGTCACGCTTATAAGGAGCTTTACTGACTCGTCGCGCGTAAAGTTACCGAGAGCGTAGATGTTCCAACCCTCTTGATTGGACCACCCACTGTTGCGCCGTGTTGTGACAACGACGTGCACCCCCGGCCCGTCGGGCAAAACTCCGTCGAGATAATCGACACCCTCGACGTTGTCGTACACAAATAGGCATTTGTTCTTGCTGGAGTTTCGGAAAGTTGCTAATACTTGTTCAACCCTGAGTCTTTGGTCTTGCTGGGTGTTTGTCTGCATGCACAGAACTGACTCGCCCAGGGCGATCAATCCGCTTTCGATGGTGCTGCGAGTCGATGCGTCAACCCAAGCCACGAGCGACCACTTATCGGATTCGCACCTGCGGGCGATGGATGCGGCGACAGAAGTCTTTCCGCTTCCTGCGCGACCGACAAGCACGCAGCGCGAGCCGGGTTGCGATGATGGAGAGTTGAAGATTGTGTCGTGTAGGGATGTCCCGTTACTGGTTGGATCACGTTCAATCCAATGTTTCAACGTTGCTGGGCGGCTTCCCCAAACATCGTTGTTCAGTTGCTTGTTATGTCTGATAGTGTGTTCGTTTCAATGGTTGTTCGAAGTGATTCGAAGCTGCTCTTAAGTTGCTGTTGCCCGTTCTTAATCTCTTGTTGCCCGTTCTTGAGTTCTTGTTGCCCATCCTTCAGCTCTTCAAGTGCTGTGAGGATCTTACTAAGTTCTTCGACCGTAGCCTTAAGCACGGCCTTGTTATAGTTTGGAGATTTCGGGGCGAGGATCAAATACTCGCGAGCAACGCAGTGGAGGAGAGAGTCGAGGTACTTCCGCTCCCCAGGCGTATAGTCTGCTCGTACCTGTGTTGATTGTTTCAGAACGTAGGCGTGGAATGTTTTGGCTTCGGTGATTGATTTGCATAACGCGTTGTCGTCATCGAGGAGTCGTGCGATAGTTCTTTTGGTCGATGTCTCAAGGCGTCCGATGAATAGGTCAATACTCTTCTCGTCACGGCCCGACCTACCTAGCTGGTCCTCGATGGAGGCCAGCTCATCGGTAATCGAGTTTCTGAGCGCGCCGCTCATCTGTGCTTCCGCACTTCCGAAAGTTTCGTCTTTGAGGCTGCAGGCGAGCTGGTAGAGTTCCTGCCCACCTTCTATTGCATCAGCGACGAAGCCGAAGCCAGCCACTTTCACAAGAGACTTGACGATGGTGGCGGAGATGTTGAATGCTGCTCTCACTGTGCTCATGGACACAGTCTACACATCACAGCCAGTCCATGTGACCACACGTTAAAATGTGTGACGGTGTGGGGCCGGAAGCTCTTGCTTCCGGCCCCACACCGTGCCTGTCTGCCTGTTTGTCAGCGCGCGCTTGCTGTGCCCGAACGCGCGTCAGAATCGACCGTCAGAGCGTGAGGTGCTCAGGCCTCGTGGATGCGCTCCTCGACGACGTCCTCGCCGGCGACGAGCTTGCCGGAGGCACCCGCCCCCAGCTGCTCCATGGCCAGGCGGCCCACCATCTGCTGGTTCGTCGTCGTGCGCTGCGAACGCGCACCCGACAGGAAACTGAAGAACCAATTCACCAGCGTGCCCACCTGCGACTTGAAGCCGACGATGTAGAGCAGGTGCAGGAAACACCAGGCCACCCACGCGGTGAAGCCCGTCATCTTCGTGTTACCCATCTTCACGACCGCCTTGAAGCGCGCGATCGTCGCCATCGAGCCCTTATCGAAGTAGGAGAACTCCGTCGCCCTCGGCTTGCGGCCCGCAAGGCGCGCGGCGATGGTATCGGCGGCGAAGCGCGCCGACTGGATCGCGCCCTGCGCGACGCCGGGCACGCCAGGGAACGCCATCATGTCGCCGAGCACGAAGATCTCGGGGTGACCCGGCAGAGTCAGGTCCTTGTTGACGGTGACGCGGCCTGCGCGGTCCACCTCGGCGCCCGTAGCCTCGCCCAGCGCCCGGCCGAGCGGACTCGCAGACACGCCCGCAGCCCACACCTTGCACACGGACTCGATCCGCTCCTCTTCGCCGGACTTGTACTTCAGCGTCACGCCCTCGGCGTCCACGTCCGTCACGAATGCGTTCATCTTCATCTCGACACCCAGCTTGGCCAGCGCCTCCTCGGTCTTATGCCCGAGCTTCTCGCCGAACGGGGGGAGCGGGTGCTCGGCGCCGTCCACCAGGATGACGCGAGCCTTCGTCGGATCGATGTTGCGGAACTCGCCCTTCAGCGTGTGAGAGGCGAGCTCGCGGATCTGTCCCGCCATCTCCACTCCCGTCGGGCCCGCGCCCACGACGACGAAGGTGAGGAGCTTGCCCACCAGAGCAGGATCGGTCTCGATCTCCGCCAGCTCAAACGCACCGAAAATACGCGCGCGCAGCTCGAGCGCGTCGTCGATCGTCTTCATGCCCGGCGCGAACACTGCGAAGTGGTCGTTGCCGAAGTAGGACTGGCCCGCGCCCGCCGCCACGATCAGCGTGTCGTACTCGGTGTGCTCATACTTGTTGTGGTTGCGCCACTTCACGACGCGAGCCTCGACGTCGATCTCCTCGACGAGCGCCTGCAGGACGGTCACGTTCTTCTGCTTGCGCAGGATCTCGCGCGTCGTGGGGGCGATGTCGCCCTCGGAGAGGATGCCGGTGGCCACCTGGTAGAGCAGGGGCTGGAACAGGTGGTGCGACGTGCGGGCCAGGATGGTGATGTCGGCGTCGGCCTTCTTCAGTCGACGAGCAGCCGTCAAGCCTGCGAAGCCGGAGCCGATGATGACGATGCGATGGCGGGGCATAAGACTCTCCTTCAATTAAGCAAGGCTAATCTTACCTAAATGTGGTGCGCATAAATTGTGAAGTCTCGCGCACTCGTCTCAGCGTTCCGACGCCGAGAACAGCTCCGCCGCCCCGAGCGGATCAGGCTTGCCCGTCGCCGTCGTCGGCAGCTCGTCCACGACCAGGACACGGCGCACCTTCTCCCACGGTGCGAGTGAATCGCGCAGAGCCTCCGACAGTGCGTCGGCGCTCATCGACGAGGCCTGGGCGCGGCCCTTGGGAGAAGGCACGATGAGCGCGGCGACGATCTGCCCCCAGCGCTCATCCGGCAGTCCCACGACAAGCGCATCCGACACGACGTCCAGCGAGCGTAGAGCCCGCTCGACGCTCGGGGGAGCGACGAGCTCTCCGGCCGTGTTGATCATGCGGTGGGCGCGTCCCACCATGTGCAGCCACCCGTTCGCGTCCCTCGTCGCCAAATCGCCGGTGCGCAGCCACTCATCGCCGGTCACGACGCCGGGACCGCGCACCCAGATCTCGCCCATCTCATCGACGCTGGCCTCGCGCTCGTCGCTGGCCATGACAACCAGGTCCACGTAGGGGAAGGGAACGCCCAGCGATCCGGCTGGTGCCGAGGAATCGGGCGTAGCGACCGTGCCAGCCCCCGACGTCTCCGTCATGCCCCACACGTGGATGGGAGACAGGCCCACGCGACGCATCGCCTCCGCGAGGTCCGCCGTCATCGCGTCCCCGCCGATCAGCGGGCGCACCCACGACGACAGGTCCCCGCCGCCGCGCTCATGCTCATCGAGGATTGCACGCACGATCGCGGGCACGGCGAACATTATCGTGATCCCGTAGCGCTCGATCGCGTCGATGACGCCGCGCGCGTCGAAAGATCCCGGGAAACCGAGTGTGACCAGGGTCCCGCCGTGCGTCCACACGTCCATCGACGTTCCGTTGAAGCCCCCGATGTGGCTGGCGGGCGCGCACACGCCCACGACCGACGAGGTCGGCGCGTAGTCGAAGCCCTCGCGGAAATTCGTCGACCCCCACCACATGACCTCGTGGGTGAGCTCGACGGGGCGCGGGGTGCCCGTGGACCCCGACGTGAACAAAATGGCGGCGAGCTCTGTCCCGCAGTGCGCGGGAGCTTGTTCGATGGGTGCGGTGCGATCCGCCCACGCCGCCAGATCCGCGAACGAGGCGACCTGTGCGCCCGCGCCGGACAGGGCGGGAGCGTGGGCGGAAGATGCCTCGTCGTGGAACACCCACGAGACGCCCACCTGCTCGCACATCGAGGCAAGCGCAGCCGAGGGCATGCGCGGGGACAGCGGAACCGTCACCGCACGCAGCCACGAGGCCGCGACGGCGGCGATGTAGTGCCACGGCGAGTTCGCCCCGATGACGGCGATGCGCGTCCCCCTCGCCGATGCCAGCCTTCTCGAAAGCGGCTGCAAGGCGAGCGACCGTGTCGGCCGACTCGCGGACGCTCCACTCCTCGCCGGTGGTCGCGTCCACCAGGGAGAGCCGGTTCGGGTGGCGACGCGCCGCCGCGAGGAGGGCGCGCGCAGGCGAATAGTCGGGTGTCACGAGGCCGAGGCGGCCTTCGCGGCCATCGCCGCGTGACGCTCCGAGCGCTCCTTCAGGCGCGCCAGGACGGAGCCAGCCTCCTGCAGCGTCGAACCAGAGTTCTCAATGTGGCGCAGCTGCTCGGGGATCTCGAAGCCGCGGGCACGCATGCCCTTGGCCCACAGCAGGCCCGCGCGGTACGAGGACCGCACAAGGGGACCCGCCATGACGCCCGCGAAACCCAATTCCTCGGCCTCAGCGGCCAGCTCCACGAACTCCTCCGGGTGCACCCAGCGGTCGATCGGGTGGTGCAGGGGAGAGGGACGCAGGTACTGCGTGAGGGTCAGCAGGTCGCAGCCCGACGCGTGCAGGTCACGCATGGCGGCGCTGATCTCCTCGCGCGTCTCGCCCATGCCGAGGATCAGGTTCGACTTGGTGACCATGCCGCCGTCGTGGGCACGCTTGATCATTGCGAGCGAGCGATCGTAGTTGAAGGCGGGGCGAATCTTCTTGAAGATGCGCGGCACAGTCTCGAGGTTGTGCGCGAATACCTGCGGGCCGGCCTCGATGACCATGTCGATCGACTCGGCCTGACCACGGAAGTCATCGACAAGGAGCTCCACGCCCGTGCCAGGGTTGAGCTCGTGGATGAGGCGGCAGGTCTGCGCGTACAGCCACGCGGCACCGTCGGGCAGATCGTCTCGGGTCACGCCCGTGATCGTCACGTAGCGCAGGTCGAGGTCGCGCACGGACTCGGCGATACGACGCGGCTCGTCCTTGTCGTACTCCGTGGGACGGCCCGTCGCGATGTCGCAGAAGTCGCAGCGGCGCGTGCACAGCGCACCGCCGAGCAGGAAGGTCGCCTCGCGGTCCTGCCAGCACTCGTAGATGTTGGGACAGCGGCCTCGGCGCACACCGTGTGCAGGCCTTTGGCGTGCGAGAGCGAGCGCATGTCCTGGTAGTTCTCGCCGGCCTTGGCTGTCGTGCGGATCCACTCGGGCTTCTTCTCGATCGGAGTTTGCGAGTTACGCACCTCAATGCGCAGGAGCTTGCGTCCTTCGGGATCGGGCAGGGTACTCATAGCGTTGACCTCGTCGTGTAGGAAACGGAAGTGGGAGCGGTCGCCAGGTAGGGGGAGATGTGCTCCACCATGCGCGGAAGAAGCTCGGATGCGGCGTCGGAGACGGTCGTGTGGATGCCTTCCCACGACAGGGAGGTCACGTCGGCGTCCGTGAGGCCGCAGGGGATGATGCCCTCGAAGGCGTGGGCCGGGTCAATGTCGACGTTCAGAGCGATCCCGTGCAGGGTTGCTCCGCGCGCCACCTTCAGGCCGATCGCGCAGATCTTGCGGTCGCGGCGTCCCTCCTCGGTCAGCCAGACGCCCGCGCGGCCCTCGACGCGGTGGACGGGAAGCTCCCAGACCTCGCGCACGGTGTCGATGACTGAGGCCTCGACCGCGCGGATCCACTGCACGAGGTCGACGGGCTCACGCAGGCGAACGACGGGGTAGACGACGACCTGTCCGGGACCGTGCCACGTCGCGGAACCAGCACGGTCGGTACGGATGACAGGGATCGTCGTGGAGGGAATGTCCTGCGGCTTCGTGTGGCGGCCCGCCGTCCACGTCGGCGTGAATTGAGAAACGATGAGCGTATCCTCGCCGCCGGCGAGGACCTCCTCGTGCAGGGAGCGCTGGAGCGCGTCAACCTGCGTGTAATCGACCAACCCCTGGTCGAGTAGGCTCAAAATCTGCACGTTGTGATCATAGTCGCGGGCAGGGTCCCTTGCTAGATGGGGGTCCGGTATGCTTGTCGTATGCAGTCTTTGTCTCATCAGAATATGTCCGGAGTCTGCGCCTCCACCTGGACCGTCGGCGACATCATGGCTCTCATGGAGTCGTGGTACCCGGCGGCCACGGCGCAGTCCTGGGATCGCGTTGGACTCATCGTCGGCGATCCGGCCGCGCCGGTGCGGTCGATTCTCCTCGCGCTTGATCCCACCGCGGCTATTGCTCAGCAGGCCGTTGCCGGCCCGTCCGTTGACGGGCAGCCTTTTGACATGGTGATCACTCACCACCCGCTGCTCCTGCGCGGCGCGTCCTTCCTGCCCGTGACCGACCCGAAGGGCGGTGTCGTCACGACTCTCATCCGCTCAGGTGTCGCCCTGTTCAACGCGCACACCAACGCTGACGTGGCCTGCGACGGTGTCGCGACGGCGCTCGCCGACCTGATCGGTCTGCGCGATACCTCGCCGCTGGAGCCGTGTGGAACCGATGCCGAGGGACACGAGATCGGCCTGGGGCGCGTCGGCACCGTCGACGAGACAACGCTCGGAGCCTTCGCAGACCACGTGGCATCCGTGCTGCCGGCGGGCCCCTCCGGTCTCTTCGTCGGCGGCGACGAGAGTGCCCCGGTGACCCGCGTAGCCGTACTGGGCGGCGCAGGGGATAGCGCGCTTGAGGCGGCTCGCGCCGCGGGAGTTGACGTGTACCTCACGGCGGACTTGCGCCACCACCCCGCCTCCGAGCACCTCGAGGGCGGAGCTCCCGCGCTTCTGTGCGGATCCCACTGGGCGACGGAGTCCCCGTGGCTCCCCGTCCTCGCACGTAAGATTCGCCAGGCCGCTCGTAGCGCCGATGTGGAACTTCGCGTGGAAGTCTCTACGATTGTCACCGAGCCATGGACCAGCCACCGAGTCACTCAGGGAGAACTAGCGTGAAAGCATCGCACACCGACCAGCTCGAGCTTCTCGAGCTCCAGAAGCTCGACCAGAAAGAGTCGGCGCTGCGCCACAAGCGCGATTCTCACCCCGCGCATGCGACGGTCCGCGAGTTCGCCGGCCGCGTTGCTGACCTCCAGCGCGCCGCGATCAGCCAGAGCGCTGTCATCGCGGACACGATGCGTGAGGTGACCCGCATCGAAGACGAGATCGCGAAGGTCTTAGAGCGCCGGAAGCGCCAGCAGAGCCGTATCGACAACAACCAGGTGCCCCTGCGCGATATCTCGGCTATGGAGCACGAGATCGCCCAGATGGACCGCCGCCTGGCCAAGCTCGAGGACGATCAGGTGGAGGCCGAGGAGCGTGTCGAGGTCGCCCGCGCGGCCCAGGAGCAGATGAAGGCCGAGGCGCAGGCTATCGCCGCCGACATCGAGGCGCTCAAGGCCCAGTTCGAGGCCGACGTCGCCGACGCGGATGACGAACTGCGCCGCGTCATCGCCACCCGCCGCGAGCTCGCCGATCGCCTGCCCGCGGACCTGCTTGAGGAGTACGAGGATGCGCGTCGCCGCAACGGCGCTCTCGCCGTCATCGAGGTCCGCGACGGCAACGGCATCGGCGTCGCCGCCGACCTGAGCCCGATGGAACTCGAGCGCATTCGCCTCACTCCCGCCGACGAGCTGTACCTGACCGAAGACACGGCACAGATCGTCGTGCGAACGGCGGCGAACACGCCGCGCTGAGCCTCAGGCCTCGATGACGTAGGCGTCCGCCAGGTAGAATCCCTGCCTGCTCTTCGTGACCGTCACCCGCACCTGGGTGGCGGTCACGGGCTTTTCCAGGGTGACGATGCGCCGGTAGCCCACGCAGTGCACGCGAGCGATCTCGCTCTCGCCGTCGCCGTTGACGCATGCGCTCACCACTGCCTCGTCGATGCGCTGCCCCTGGGCGATGTCCTCCTCGAGAACGACCGCAGCAACCGCGCGCGGCGCGTCAAAGCGCAGGGTCACGACATCACCCTCGTCCACGCGGGATGCCTCGATGCGACGCGAGCGGAAGTCAGCGATCTTCTCGCCGAGGCGCGCCAGGACCTCGACGTCGGTATCTGCGAGGAGGCCGTCGCGGTTCGGGGGAACGTTCAGGAGGAAGGTGGCATTACCGCCGACCGAGCCCTTCCAGATCGAGAACAGCTCGTCGACGCTGCGCACCTGGGAGTCCTCGACGTCGTGGTGGAACCAGCCCTTACGCGTGGACGTGTTGACCTCGGCGGGGTACCAGGCGAGGGGACCGGAATAGTCGGCCAACGCCTCGCGCGAGCCGAGATCCTCGTCGCCCGAGGCCACCTGGCGCGAGAACTCGCCGTCGTCGGCCTTCTGGGATTTCTCTGCGGTGCGCTCGGCCTCGCGCAGGGAGGCGGGAACGACTGACCATTCGTTGGCTCGAACGGAGCCGGCCTCGTTGCCGCACCAGCGCACGTCCGGGCCGCACACGGAGATGACGGCCTCGGGTGCCAGCGCGCGGACCGTGTCGTAGATGCGCTGCCAGTCGTAGACCTGCACCTTGCCGTTGGGGCCTTCGCCGCACGCGCCGTCCAGCCACACGGAGAAGACAGGGCCGTAGTGGGTGAGCAGCTCAATGAGCTGGTTGATGTAAAAGTCGTTGTAGGCATCGCCCTGGCCGTAGGTCGGCTCGGTCATGTCCCAGGGGGACAGGTACACGCCGAACTTGAGGCCGTGATGCGCAGCCGCGTCGGACACCTCGCGCACGAGGTCTCCGCGCCCGTCCTTCCACGGTGAGGAGGCCACCGAGTGCTTCGTGTAGGCCGACGGCCACAGGCAGAACCCGTCGTGGTGCTTGCACGTGAGGATCACGCCGCTCATTCCGGCGCGCACGAGGGCGCGCATCCACTGATCGACGTCGACGTTGCTTGGGTTGAACAGGGCCGGATCCTCGTGGCCCTCGCCCCACTCGCGGTCCGTCATCGTGTTCATGCCGAAGTGGATGAACGCGTACATCTCCATTTTTTGCCACTGGAGCTGACGGTGGGTGGGCCGAATATTGGCCAGGTAGTCCTCGTTGATCATGCCTCAGTTTTCCGCTTGATGGCCGATGCGTCGGCCGGTCCTGCACCCTGCAGGTTCCGGAAAAAGGATAGCCTACCTGTCAGTGCGTAACCAGCGTGACTGTGCGTGTCGATCCGCCCTTTTTCGTCTGCTTTTCGGGGCCGTATTCCACGTCAGTCACGCGGTGTTCGTTTCCCTTCGCATCCCCCAGCGACAGCGAGTATGCGGCCTCCTCCAGGGCCCTCTCGGCCGCCGCCGTTTCCTCGGAGCGAAAGCCGTCGGAGGCGAGCAGCAGGCCGGTGATGGCGCCGCGCCAACGCTTCGCGTCGTGGGAGATCACCGAGCGTTTGCCGTCCGCCTCGCGCTCGACGCGCAGCTCCCACACCCGTGCCCACGGGGCCTTGCACGCGGCGCGATACGGGCCGGAACGGCCATCGATGATGATGCGCTCCGACGCCTCGGTGGACAGCGCCTCGTCAAGGCGCGGTGCCCACCAGGTCGAGAGCACACCGAGGCCGGGCAGCGACACGCCCATTGCAAGACGGTGGTCGGGAATAATGTCGCTAGGGGAGAGGACAGCAAAGAGCCCAGAAAAGATCGACACGTGCGCCGCGCCTGCGCTCGACCACGCGCCCGGTGCGCACTCCTCGATCGCCTCGTAGAGCACTCCGGTAAACACCGACGAGGCCGGGGCGCAGGGGGCAGAGTCGAGCGCGGTGTTGACGGACAGGTCGATCCTCGCGCCGACTTTGAGAACGGCTGCGGCTTCGGGGCCGTCCCCAAGAGCCGTGAGCGTGTCGCACACGGTGCGACGGCTTGTCGCAAGGCCGGCGCGCGAGAGCGCCTTGACGTCCAAAGACGGGCCCTGCGCGGGCGTGTTCTTTCCCTCCGACGGGGGCAACCAGATCAGCATGGTGACCACCCTATCGCGGGGGCGCGGCCACGCGCGCTATGATCGATGCGGATCTGCCGGCTGGGCGGCCGCGCGCGGAAACGCTCGAGGAACGTCCGGGCTCCACAGGGCAGGGTGATGGCTAACAGCCACCCGGGGTAACCCGCGGGACAGTGCCACAGAAAACAAACCACCGGCGCGCATGCGGCGGTAAGGGTGAAAAGGTGAGGTAAGAGCTCACCAGCGGCGCGGGTGACCGCGTCGGCTAGTAAACCCCACCCGGAGCAAGACCGAGCAGCAGGCAGGGCGGCCCGTCCAATGCCTGCGGGTAGGTTGCTGGAGGCCGTCGGTAACGGCGGTCCTAGATAGATGGTCGCCACCGCACGACCGGTAACGGCGTGCGTGACAGAACCCGGCGTATAGGCCGACAGATGCCAGAAGGACCCCGACTTGTGTCGGGGTCCTTCTGCGTGCTCGGTGCGCCCGCGATCAGGCGCTGTGGCGCGACGCGTAGTAGGCGGCGCCCACGATGCCGGCGGTGTTGAGCAGCTTCGCGGGGATCATTGGGGTCTTCAGATGAAGGAGCGGCATGAACTTCTCGTGGTTTTCAGACACGCCGCCGCCGACCACGAAGAGGTCGGGGTTGAGCAGGAACTCGACGTAGCTGTAGTAGCGCTGGAGGCGCTGCGCCCACTGCTCCCAATCCAGGCCCTGGAGGGTCTTCTGGCCCGAGGATGCGTTCTTCTCCGCGTCAGTACCGTCGATCTCGAGGTGGCCGAGCTCGGTGTTGGTGAGGAGCGTGCCGTTGACGATGATTGCCGAGCCGATGCCGGTGCCCTGGGTGGTGAACACGATGACGCCGTCGCGGCCCTTGGCTGCGCCGTAGGCGACCTCGGCGATGCCCGCCGCGTCCGCGTCGTTGAGCGCGACGACGGCGCGGCCCAGGTAGCGTTCCATGAGCTCGTCGACGTTGACGTTGACCCACGACTGGTCCAGGTTCGCCATGTAGGGAATGACGCCATCAAAGACGGGGGCGGGGAACGTTACACCGATCGGAACACCGACCTTCACGCCGAGCTGGTCGATGACCTCGCGGCACACTGCAGCGACGGCGTCAGGCGTCGCGGGGGTGGGTGTGGGGATTCGAACCTGATCGCCGATGTACTCTCCGGTTTCCAGATCAACGAGCGCGCCTTTGACGCCCGATCCGCCGATATCGATGCCGCATGCGACCTGAGCCATGACCCCTCCTCGGGTGATGAAATCTTTTTGTCGGCGGGCCCCTGAAGCCCGTCGTAATCGAATTGTATGGGATGTCACGACTAATAGCGAGGCCCGCCTCAGACTGTGAGAGTCGGAGGCGGGCCTCGAAGAATTCGTGTCACGGAAGGGTGAGGATTTCGGCCCCATCCTCGGTGACGACGATCGTGTGCTCGAACTGGGCCGTGCGCGAACGATCGGCGGTGACGATCGTCCAGTCGTCGTCCCACTGCTCCCACTCGACCGTGCCGAGGGTCAGCATCGGCTCGATCGTGAGACCATGCCGGGTTCCATGACCGTGTTGTAGGCGGGTGCTGCGTCGTAGTGGGGGATGATCAGGCCCGAGTGGAACGCCTCGCCGACGCCGTGTCCGGTGTAGTCGCGCACCACGCCGTAGTCGAAGCGCTTCGCGTAGGCCTCGATGACGCGACCGATGACGTTGATCTCGCGGCCCGGGCCGACGGCCTTGATGCCGCGCATCATGGCGTTCTTCGTGCGCTCGACGAGCAGGTGGGATTCTTCGTCGACGGTGCCGACCTCGAACATCGCGCAGGTGTCGCCGTGGACGCCGTCCTTGTAGGCGGTGATGTCGATATTGATGATGTCACCGTCTTCGAGCGGACGGTCGTCCGGGATGCCGTGGCAAATGACCTCGTTAATGGAAGTGCAAATGGACTTGGGGAAGCCCATGTAGCCCAGGCACGAAGGGTAGGCGTCGTGCGCGATGAGGAACTCGTGGCCGATGCGGTCGAGCTCCTCGGTGGTGACGCCGGGTGCGATGGCCGCGCCGACGGCCTCGATGGCGCCCGCAGCGATACGTCCGGCCTCACGGATCTTCGCGATGGTTTCGGGGCTCTTGATCTCCGAGGCGGTGACGCGCTCGGGGCCGTCGTGGAACATGTATTCGGGGCGCTCGATGTGCTCGGGAACCGCGCGCATCGGCGAGACACGGCCGGGCTTGAGAGTACCGAGGGGCGCGCGACGGGCGAGTGCGGATGCTTCCATGGGTTGTCCTCTTTTCAGCGGGTGGCGTCAGTCGTTCTTGTAGTTGTCGGGGCCAGGGAAGGAGCGCTCGCGTACAGCCTCCACGTAATCGGACGCCGCGTCGCGCAGGGCCTGCCCGAGCTGGCCAAAGGTGCGAACGAACGACGGCGTCCACTCGGAGTAGCCGGCCATATCGGACCAGACCAGCACCTGGCCGTCCGTGTTTGGACCCGCGCCGATACCGATGGTCGGGATGGTCAGGCTCTGGGTCAGTTCAGTGGCGATCGACGCAGGCACCATCTCGAAGACGACAGCGAAGGCACCGGCCTGTTCGACGGCTTCGGCGTCTCGGCGAAGCGCATCGGCACCGGCTCCTCGGCCCTGCATGCGGGGCCCGCCGAGGGTGTTTTCCGACTGCGGCGTGTAGCCAAGGTGCGCGCACACGGGGATACCGGCAGAGACGAGGCCCGCGATGATATGGGCGCGGCTGCGCCCGCCCTCAAGCTTGACCGCGTGCGCGCCAGCCTTCATCAGGCGAGCTGCGGAGGCAAACGCGTGCTCGACCGTGTCCTCGTACGTGCCGAAGGGCAGATCGGCCACAATCATGGCGCGGGAGGTCGAGCGAGCGACGGCGGCGGTGGCGCGCTCCATGTCCTCCAAGGTGACGGGCAGCGTCGAGCTATGGCCAAGAATCACGTTGCCCAGTGAGTCACCGACGAGCAGCATGTCCACGCCCGCGGCCTCGAGGATGGGCGCGGTGAGAGCATCGTAGGCGGTGAGCATCGTGAGGGGAATGCCCTCGGCCTTGGCGCGCGCGATGTGCTGGATGCGCACGCGCTTAGCGGAAAACAGGGCAGGCGTGGGCGACGAGGCCGGGGCGCCGCCCTCCGGTTGCGTAATGTGGGACACGGAAATCCTTTGGTGAGCGAATGGAGCGCGAGAGCGCATTCACGTCTTACAGGGTAGCGCGCCCGTGGATCTGGTGAGCTGTGAGGATAGGCGAACGGGTAGGATGGTGGGCGGTGCGCGTGATGCGCGCAGGAATGACCCCAGATGGAAAGAAGAAGGAAGCAGGACATGGCTGGCAATGCCCCTGACCTTGATCCTCTTGACGAGGCAGCCGTCAACGCAGTTCGCGAGGCCGGCCTCGCCGATATCGAAGCCGCGGACTCGCTTGACGCCCTGAAAACCGTTCGAGCTGCGATCCTTGGTGACCAGGCGCCGCTCGTGACCGCGAATCGTACGATTGGCTCGCTTGAGCCCGCGCAGCGTGGTCTCGCCGGTAAGAACCTCGGGCAGGCGCGCAAGGTGCTGACCGAGGCGCTCGAGGAACGCAAGGCTGTCCTCGCGGCTGAGCACGAGGCTCGCATGCTCGTCGAGGAATCCGTCGACGTGACGCTGCCGACCACGCGTCGCCCGGCGGGTGCTCGCCACCCGCTCGAGACCCTGATGGAAGAGGTCGCCGACTTCTTCGTGGCGATGGGCTGGGATATCGCCGAGGGTCCGGAGATCGAGCACGAGTGGTTCAACTTCGACTCCCTGAACTTTGATATCGATCACCCCGCGCGCCAGATGCAGGACACGCTTTACATCGACGGCCGCAGCGTCGGTGCCGAGACCGAGGACGGCGCTCACCTCGTGATGCGCACGCACACCTCTCCGGTTCAGTCGCACGCGATGCTCTCCCGCGGTGTTCCGCTCTATGTGGCCTGTCCCGGCAAGGTCTTCCGCTCCGACGCGCTTGACGCGACCCACACGCCGGTGTTCCACCAGGTGGAGGGCCTCGCCGTCGACAAGGGGCTGACGATGGCTCACCTCAAGGGCGTCCTCGATCACTTCGCCAAGGCGATGTTTGGCCCCGAGGCGAAGACTCGCCTGCGTCCCTCGTACTTCCCGTTCACCGAACCCAGCGCCGAGATGGACCTGTGGTTCCCCCAGAAGAAGGGCGGGCCCGGCTGGATCGAGTGGGGCGGCTGCGGCATGGTCAACCCGAACGTGCTGCGCGCCAACGGCATCGATCCCGAGGTCTACTCGGGCTTCGCGTTCGGCATGGGTATCGAGCGCACGCTGATGCTGCGTCACGGCATCGCCGACATGCATGACATCGTTGAGGGAGACGTTCGCTTCTCCCAGCAGTTCGGAGTGAATGGAAGGGGTAACTGACATGCCTATGGTTCCGCTGAGCTGGCTGTCTGACCACGTTGACGTCCCCGAGGGTACGGACGCGCAGGTGCTCGCAGCCGCCCTCGTGAAGGTCGGCCTGGAAGAAGAAGAGATTCACCCGGCGCGCGTCACCGGCCCGCTCGTTGTGGGTCGCGTTCTGACCCGCGTGGAGGAGACTGCCTCGAACGGCAAGATCGTGAACTACTGCCGCGTGGACGTCGGCGAACATAACGACGCCCCCGGCACCGGTAAGGAGCCTTCGGATCTGCCGAGCCGCGGCATCATTTGCGGTGCCCACAACTTCGACGTCGACGATCTGGTCGTCGTGTCGCTGCCCGGTGCGATTTTGCCCGGCGACTTCCAGATTGCCGCGCGCAAGACCTACGGTCACGTTTCCGACGGCATGATCTGCTCCGCGCGCGAACTCGGACTGGGGGAGGATCACGACGGCATCATCGTGCTGCCGAAGTACTTCCCGGACCGTGAGATTCCCGCCGTCGGCACGGACATTGTGTCCTGGCTTGGCCTGGGCGAAGAGGTTCTCGAGATCAACGTGACCCCGGACCGCGGCTACTGCTTCTCCATGCGTGGTATCGCTCGCGAGTACTCGCACTCGACGGGCGCTTCCTTCCGCGATCCGGGCTTGCCGGGCGTGATCGCAGCTGAGCCGCCGGCCGCGAACGCCGACGGTTTCCCCGTCGTCTTCTCCGACGAGGCCCCGATCCGTGGGCGCGTCGGCGTGGACCGTTTCGTTGCTCGCATCGTGCGTGGCACGAACCCCAATGCTCCGACTCCGCGCTGGATGGTCGAGCGTCTCGAGGCAGCCGGCATGCGCTCGGTGTCTCTCGCCGTCGACATCACGAACTACGTCATGCTCGACCTCGGCCAGCCGATGCACGCCTACGACCTGGGCGACCTGGCTGCTCCGATCGTCGTGCGCCGCGCCCGCGCGGGCGAAACGCTGGTGACCCTGGACGAGGAAAAGCGCGAGCTCGACCCGCAGGATCTGCTCATCACCGACTCTCCCGAGGCAGAGGGATCGCGAATCATCGGTATTGCCGGTGTCATGGGCGGTGCCTACTCCGAGGTCGGGCGAGGGCACGACCGACATTCTTTTCGAGGCAGCGCACTTCGATTCGGTGTCCATCGCTCGTAGCTCGCGCCGCCACAAGCTGCACTCGGAGGCCGCGAAGCGCTTCGAGCGCGGCACGGACCCGCAGCTTCCTGCTGTGGCCGCCCAGCGTGCCGTCGAGCTTCTCCTCGAATACGGCGGAGGCACGGTCGACGGAGGCGTCACCGACGTGGATCAGCGCGGCGATGACGTCGTTATCTCGCTGCCCGTCGGCGAGGTGGAGCGCCTGACGGGCGTGGCGCACAGCCCCGAACGCATCGCCGATCTTTTTGCGCACGGTCGGTTGCGTCGTCGAAGGCCCGGACAACGGAGTGTTCACGGTGACGGCTCCCTCGTGGCGTCCCGACCTCACGCTCCCGGCCGATCTGGTTGAGGAAGTTGCTCGCCTTGACGGCTACGACAACATTCCCGTGATCATGCCGACCGCCCCGGCGGGCCACGGCCTGACGACCGCGCAAAAGGCTCGCCGTCTGGCCGCCGCTGCGCTGGCTGATGGGGGACTGGTCGAGGTCGAGTCCTACCCCTTCGTGTCCGACACCTGGGATCGTCAGGGCCATTCCCGCCGATGATCCGCGGCGCGAGGCCCTGCGTCTGCGCAATCCCATGGCAGATGATGCGCCTTGGTTGCGCACGACGGTGCTCGATACGCTTCTCGATGTCGCTGGCCGTAACGTGTCGCGCTCCAACGCGGATGTCGCGATCTTCGAGGTCGCCAAGGTCGCCCGTCCTGCAGGAACCGTTCCTGCGGACCTGCCCAGCGCAGAGCAGCGCCCCTCCGATGAGGTGCTCGCAGCCCTCGAGGCCGGTATTCCGGCGCAGCCCTGGCACATTGGTGGTGTCCTCACCGGTCAGGCTGTTCCGGCCGGCGTCCTTTCGAACGCCCGCGCTTACGACTGGGCTGATGCCCTCGAGTACGTGCGTCGTGTGGCCTCGGGGCTCGGCGTTCGCGTCGAGGTGACCCGCGCCTGGATGGACAAGGTGCCCGCGCACAAGGGGGCTCCGATGCCCGCTCCGGCGACGGATCCCGCTGCGGTCGCGCCGTTCCACCCCGGCCGCGTCGCTCGCGTCTTCGTGCGCGCTGGACGCGACCTCGTCGATGTTGCTCTCGCTGGCGAGCTGTCGCCCGCCGCGTGCCGCGCATTCGGCCTGCCGGCCCGTTCGTGCGCGTTCGAGATCGACATCGATGCACTGATCTCGCAGATGAGCGAGCAGCCCATTCAGGTCAAGGCTGTTTCGACGTTCCCGCTGGCGAAGGAAGACATCGCTCTCGTCGTGCCCTCCGATATCCCGGCCTCGCGTGTCGAGCAGATCGTGCGCCAGGGTGCGGGGCAGCTCGCCGAGTCCGTGACGCTCTTCGACATCTACGAGGGCGACCAGGTGCCCGAGGGCTACCGCCTCTCGCCTTTGCGCTACGTCTGCGCGCGGGCGACCACACGCTGACCGCGAAGGAATCCTCGCAGGTCCGCGAGCAGGTCGTTGCGAAGGCGTCCAAGGTCCTGGGGGCGTCGTTGCGCGCCTGAGGTCCATCAAGCGATTGACCGGTCGAATCGGCGGTGTGGCACCCCACTCATTTGGGGCGTTGTGCCCATCGGTTCGACCGGTCTTCGCTTTACGATGGGTACATGCACATCCTTGTTACTGCAGCATCAAAGCACGGGGCGACGGACGAGGTCGCCGACGCCATCGCGAAGCGCCTCGAGGCGGCGGGCTTTACCGTCGATCGCGTCGCGCCCGCTGACGTTGTCACGGTTGAGACCTACGATGCCGTGATCGTCGGCTCTGCCGTTTACATTCTCCAGTGGATGCCCGAGGCGCACGACTTTATGGAGCGCTTCAAGAATGATCTTCGCGACAAGCCGGTCTGGGCCTTCTCCGTCGGTATGAATGGCGTTCCGAAGCACTCCGAGCAGGATGACAATCGTGTCGGCCCGCTGCTCACCCACGTGAACTGTCGTGAGCTGCGTACGTTCCCGGGACGCTACAAGCCGGCGCTCCTGTCGCTGCGCGAGCGCTCGGTTGCGCGCCTCGCCGGTGTTGTTGAGGGCGACTTCCGTGACTGGGACGCGATCAACGCATGGGCTGACGAAATCGCGGCTCAGCTGCGCGCCTGAGAACATTGATAGCAGGCGGGTGAGGGACATCCCTCGCCCGCTTGCTTATTTATATGCATTTATGTGTATAATCATGCATATGAGTGCAACACCCGCATTTCCGAGCACGAAGAGTGCGCGGCACGAGATGATCCGTGATCTCCTGGCGTCGGAGTCGATCGGTAGCCAGGAGGGGCTGCGCGCTCGCCTGGCTGAGCGGGGAATTGACGTCACTCAGACGACCCTCTCGCGTGATCTGATGGACCTGCGCGCGACGAAGATCCGCGATGCGTCCGGCGCACTCATTTACACGGTGCCCGACCATGACGGCGGGCTCACCCACGACGCTGAAGCCGCCAACGTCCGTCTGGCGCGCTGGTGCCAGCTTCTCCTCGTTACCTCCGTGAAGGTGGGAAACCAGCTCGTTTTGCGCACCCAGGTAGGTGCAGCCAACCTCCTCGCGTCGTCGATCGACGCTGTGAGGCGCGAGGAGATCGCCGGAACAATCGCCGGCGACGACACAATCCTCGTTATCTGCCGCAGCGAAGAAGGTGCGGCCGAGGTCGAACGCTCATTGCTGGCCCTCGCCGAACCCGGCTCATTCCCCGAAAACTAGCCCCGGCCTCGTTCTGACAGACGCCCCGGGCACCACGGACCCAACAATTGGAAGGAACCCACATGTCGAGCAAAGATCGCGTCGTCCTGGCGTATTCAGGCGGCCTGGACACCTCTGTCGCCATCGGATGGATCGGCGAGCAGACCGGCCGCGAGGTCGTCGCCGTCGCCGTTGACGTCGGTCAGGGTGGAGAGGATCTCGAGGTCATTCGTCAGCGTGCCCTCGACTGTGGCGCTGTGGAAGCGTACGTGGCAGATGCCCGCGACGAGTTCGCAGAAGAGTACTGCATGCCTGCGCTCAAGGCCAACGCTCTGTACGAAGGTAAGTACCCCCTCGTATCGGCTCTGTCGCGACCCGTCATCACCAAGCACCTGGTGAAGGCAGCTCGCGAGTTTGGCGCGACGACCGTCGCACACGGCTGCACCGGCAAGGGCAACGACCAGGTCCGTTTCGAGGTCTCGATTACCTCGATGGCCCCCGACATGGACTGCATTTCACCGGTCCGTGATCTCGCGCTGACGCGTGACGTCGCGATCGACTACGCCGAGAAGCACAACCTGCCGATCGAGACGACCAAGCACAACCCCTTCTCGATCGACCAGAACGTGTGGGGCCGCGCCATCGAGACCGGCTTCCTCGAAGATCTGTGGAACGCTCCGACCAAGGACGTCTACAACTACACCGACGACCCGACCTACCCGCCTCTGCCGGACGAGGTCGTCATCACCTTCGAAAAGGGTATCCCGGTCGCCATCGACGGGCGCCGCGTGACGCCGCTCGAGGCCATTCAAGAAATGAACCGTCGCGCGGGTGCTCAGGGCATCGGCCGTATCGACATGGTCGAGGACCGCCTCGTCGGCATCAAGTCTCGCGAAATCTACGAGGCCCCCGGCGCGGTCGCGCTCATCGAGGCGCACCAGGCCCTCGAGTCCGTGACGCTTGAGCGCATGCAGCGCCGCTACAAGCGCCAGCTGGAGCAGACCTGGGGCGAACTCGTCTACGAGGCCCAGTGGTACTCGCCGCTGAAGAAGTCGATGGATGCCTTCATCGAGCACACGCAGGAATACGTATCCGGCGATATTCGCATGGTGCTGCACGGCGGTCGCGCGACCGTCAACGGGCGCCGCTCCGAGTCCTCGCTGTACGACTTCAACCTCGCGACCTACGAGACCGGCGATACCTTCGATCAGTCCTCGTCGCGCGGATTCATCGACATCTACGGGCTGCAGTCGAAGCTTGCAGCTGCCCGCGATGTGCGTTTCGGCGTGAACATGGGTTACTGAACGATAGGTTGAGGGCGTTCTCACAGAGAATGTCTCAGTTGGGTTTCAAGAGGCGGGAGCGGCGAGAAGGCCGCTCCCGCCTCGCTTACTGTTTCGTGTATGACGTATGAGGCGAGCGCTGTGAGCGATGCCGTGGGGAGTGATCGTGATGATGCCCTGCGCACGCGCATGATGCGCTACACGGTTGCTGCGATGTTCTTTGTCGGCTTCGCCGGCAAGGGCGTTCGGGGTATCTTCGGGGACATCGGTTCGCTTGTACCAACGCTGATCCTGCTTGTGGCGTTCGTGGTGCTCTTTCGTAGCTCCGGGCGCTCGCTGTTGCTGCGTCGCTTTCCAACCACCACGTGTCTCTTCGTCGCCTGGTGCGCCCTGTCGTGCGCGTGGTCCGTTTCTCCCGTTGTGAGCGCACAGTACGTCGTCCTGTCGGTAGCCCTGACGTTGGTGTCGATAGCCGTGGCAGTAGCGCTCCCACTGACCGAACTCGTGGACGCCCTCATCCTCGCGTTTCAGTGGATCATCGGCTCATCGTTCGTTCTTGAGGCTTTGGTTGCTTTCTTCGGGCATGGACCGCTCGCACCTCCCATCATGTGGGGCAGAGGGCCGCTTCCCGCCTCCTACTACTGGGTGGACGGACTTCTCCTTCAGGGAGGACCGATTCAGGGCTTCCCCGGCAACAGAAACCCCCTTGCTTTTGTGGCACTTTTGCTGGCGGTCTGCCTGATTTTGCGATACATGCAGACACGTTCGGCGCGCCGCTCGACGGTGCTCTGGCTGGCGGCATGTGGCGTCGTCATGTTGTTGACACAGTCGGCGACGGTCGCTCTGTCGACGGTCGGGTGCCTGGTCGTCATCGCGGGCTTGGTCGTTCAGCGCCGCGTCCCGGTGCACCTGCGTCTACGCGTCGTCGGCATGTTCGCGGGCATCGGCGTTCTGACCGCGATTGGAGCGTTCTTCTGTCGCCACATGATCGCCGACGCTTTCGGGCGGAGCCCCGACATGAGCGGGCGTTCCGTCATCTGGCATGCGGTTGCGCCGCTTATCGCGCAGCGCCCAATCGGTGGCTGGGGATGGTTCATTGGTTGGCCCACGGACATGGAGCCTTTTGCCTCTCTCGTCATCCGACCTGACGGGACGCCGACCAATCAGGCACACAACGCGTACGTCGAGGCGGCGTTGACGACCGGCTTCGTGGGCGCGGCAATGATCACCGTTGCTATCGTCTGGACGCTCTACCGCGTCGTCAAAGTCGCGGTCGCTCATATCGACGACAACCTGTGGGACGTCATTCCGGCGGTTATCATCATCGCGATGTTCATTCAGTCGTTTACCGAGTCGCGTCTGCTTTTCGAGGGTAACTGGATGCTCTTCGTCATCATTGCGACGTGGGTGAAGGTCCGAGGCGAGGTTCCCGTGGTCTGGCCGTCGGCGGCCCGCCAACATCTCGAATATTCTTAAAACATACGAAGCTCGTCGTCGTCCCCGACCCTGGAGGAATCTCATGTCGCAGTCCGAAACGCACGTCTCCCTGTGGGGTGGCCGTTTTTCTGGAGGACCTTCGCAGGCGCTCGCTGCCCTGAGCGTGTCGACGCACTTCGACTTCCGCCTGGCGCACGTGGATATCGCGGGCTCGCATGCGCACGCTGATGAGCTGCACCGTGTCGGTCTGCTGACCGACCAGGAGTGCGCCGACATGCACGATGCGTTGGCCCGCCTGGACGCAGATGTCGCCTCCGGTGCGTTTGTGCCCGCCGCCGACGATGAAGACGTCCACACTGCGCTTGAGCGTGGCCTCATCGAGCGAGCGGGTGCGACGCTGGGTGGCAAGCTCCGCGCTGGCCGTTCCCGTAACGATCAGATCGCCACGCTCATCCGCGTGTACCTGCGTGAGGAGGCGCGTCACCTGGCCGGTCGCGTTCTTGATATTGCTCAGGCTCTCGTCGGGCAGGCCGTGCGTGCCGGCGACGCCGTGATGCCGGGCCGTACGCACATGCAGCACGCGCAGCCCGTCCTCGTTGCACATCACCTGCTGGCACACGTGTGGCCGCTGCTGCGCGACGTCGCGCGCCTGCGTGACTGGGACAAGCGTGCTGCTATCTCCCCGTACGGCTCCGGTGCGCTCGCCGGTAATACGCTTGGTATGGATCCGCGTCGCATCGCGGCCGCGCTCGGCTTTACGGACTCCGTCGAAAACTCGATTGATGGCACGGCCGCTCGCGACGTGGTCGCCGAGTTTTCATTCGTGTGCGCCCAGATCGGCATCGACATTTCGCGCCTCTCGGAGGAGATCGTCATCTGGAATACGAAGGAGTTCGGCTACGTGACGCTGGATGACTCGTACTCCACGGGTTCGTCGATCATGCCGCAGAAGAAGAACCCCGACGTCGCGGAGCTCGCCCGCGGCAAGGCCGGCCGCCTCATCGGTGATCTGACTGGTTTGCTCGCGGTCCTCAAGGGCATTCCGCTCGCCTACGACCGCGATCTCCAGGAAGACAAGGAGCCGGTGTTCGACCAGATCGACACCCTCGACGTCCTGTGCCCGGCCGTCGCTGGCATGATCGACACGATGACGATTCATCTCGATCGCCTCGAAGAACTTGCCCCCCAGGGCTTTTCGCTCGCTACCGACATCGCCGAGTGGCTCGTCAAGCAGGGGGTTCCGTTCCGCGATGCGCACGAGATCTCGGGCGCGTGCGTGCGCCTCGCCGAGGCTAGGGGAGTGGAGCTCGCTGACCTGACCGACGAGGAGCTCGCCCAGGCCTCGTCGGCCCTGACGCCCGAGGTTCGCTCGGTGCTCACCGTCGAAGGGTCGGTGGGTGCCCGACGCGGGCGTGGCGGTACTGCCCCGGAGCGCGTCCGCGAGCAGATCGCCGAGGCCGAGGCGGGCCTTGCCGAAGCCCGCGAGTGGGCGGCAACGGCGCTGCGCTAACGCCCGCAGACGCAAGCCGATACACTATGACGGTATTCATCCGTTCAATCCGCAAGGAAGGACAACTTTCGTGACAGACATTCTGGACGAACTGCAGTGGCGTGGGCTGCTCGCGCAGCACACCGACCTTGAGGCGCTCCGCGAGCACCTGAACGCCGGACCTGTCACCTTCTATTGCGGCTACGACCCGACCGCGCCGTCGCTGCACCACGGACACCTGGTTCAGCTCATCGTGATGCGTCACCTGCAGCTCGCCGGCCACCGTCCGCTCGCGCTCGTGGGTGGTGCGACCGGGCAGATCGGCGACCCGCGCCAGAGTGGCGAGCGCCAGCTCCAGTCGACTGAGGTTGTGAAGGGTTGGGCGGATCGCCTGCATTCGCAGATTTCGAAGTTCCTCGACTTTGAGGGCCCCGCTGCAGCCACGATGGTGAACAACCTGGACTGGACGCAGGAGATGAGCGCCATCGATCTGTTGCGCACGATCGGTAAGTACTTCCGCGTGGGCACCATGCTCAACAAGGACATCGTCGCCCGCCGTATTGCTTCCGACGAGGGCATCTCCTACACGGAGTTCTCCTACCAGGTGCTCCAGGCCAACGACTTCCTCGAGCTGTACCGCCGCAACGGCTGCACGCTCGAGACCGGCGGTAACGACCAGTGGGGAAACATGGTGGGCGGCGTCGACCTTATTCGTAAGGTTGAGGGCGTCGATACTCACGTGATGACCACTCCGATCATCACCAAGGCCGATGGTACGAAGTTCGGCAAGTCCGAGGGTGGCGCTATCTGGCTCGACCCGGAGATGATGACTCCCTATGCCTTCTACCAGTTCTGGCTGCAGGTTGCGGATGACGACGTCGTGCGATTCCTGAAGATCTTCACGTTCAAGTCGCGCGAAGAGATCGAGGCGCTGGCCGTTGAGGTTGCCGAACGTCCGCATCAGCGTGCCGCGCAGAAGGCACTGGCCGCCTCCGTCACCGAGCTCGTGCACGGCACCGATCAGCTTCAGCGCGTTCTCGCCGCGACTGACGCCCTGTGGGGTGGCGGCGACATTCGTGATCTCGACGAGGCAACGCTGGCCGCTGCGACCGCAGACCTGCCGCGCGCGTCCCTCACCATCGGCGAGTCGACCGTGGCCGACGCTCTCGTCGCTCTCGGGTTTGAGAAGGGCAAGACTGCGGCACGCCGTACAATCTCCTCCGGCGGTGCCTCCATCAACAACGTCAAGGTCGAGGATCCCGAGGCTGTTCTGCGTGAAGAAGACGTTCTCGCCGGTGGATTGGCTCTCATTCGCAAGGGCCGCAAGAATCTCGCGGTGCTGGAGCTGAGCTAATCTTTCTGGAAAAGAGGCTGTCCGATGAGAATCGGGCAGCCTCTTTTCGTTGTGTTTGTTGGGGTTTGTGGGGTGTGTGTTGGGGGTCACGGTGTTTTGGTTTGACTTTGGGTGTGGGGGTGAGTAGATTATTCACCTGTCGCCGCGAGCTTGTGAGTGGGTTTGTGGTGGTGGTTCACTGCTTTGGTGGCTGGGTTTTTGGCTTGGTTGTCTGGGGTGTGTGGGTGTTGTTTGTGAACTCGATAGTGTGTTTGTTTGTTTTTTATGCCTGTTTTTTGTTTTTGAGTGTTTTTGGTTGGGATTGCTGGCCGGGCTGTTTTTGTTTGGTTGGTTTTTTTCTGGGCTTTAACGTTTTTTTGTTTTTTTGTTCGGAGAGTTTGATCCTGGCTCAGGACGAACGCTGGCGGCGTGCTTAACACATGCAAGTCGAACGCTGAAGCCTAGCTTGCTGGGTGGATGAGTGGCGAACGGGTGAGTAACACGTGAGTAACCTGCCCCCTTCTTTGGGATAACGCCCGGAAACGGGTGCTAATACTGGATATTCACTGATCTTCGCATGGGGGTTGGTGGAAAGGTTTTTTCTGGTGGGGGATGGGCTCGCGGCCTATCAGCTTGTTGGTGGGGTGATGGCCTACCAAGGCTTTTGACGGGTAGCTGAGCCTGAGAGGGTGACCGGTCACATTGGGACTGAGATACGGCCCAGACTCCTACGGGAGGCAGCAGTGGGGAATATTGCACAATGGGCGAAAGCCTGATGCAGCGACGCCGCGTGAGGGATGGAGGCCTTCGGGTTGTAAACCTCTTTCGCTCATGGTCAAGCCGCAACTGTGGGTTGTGGTGAGGGTAGTGGGTAAAGAAGCGCCGGCTAACTACGTGCCAGCAGCCGCGGTAATACGTAGGGCGCGAGCGTTGTCCGGAATTATTGGGCGTAAAGGGCTTGTAGGCGGTTGGTCGCGTCTGCCGTGAAATTCTCTGGCTTAACTGGGGGCGTGCGGTGGGTACGGGCTGACTTGAGTGCGGTAGGGGAGACTGGAACTCCTGGTGTAGCGGTGGAATGCGCAGATATCAGGAAGAACACCGGTGGCGAAGGCGGGTCTCTGGGCCGTTACTGACGCTGAGGAGCGAAAGCGTGGGGAGCGAACAGGATTAGATACCCTGGTAGTCCACGCTGTAAACGTTGGGCACTAGGTGTGGGGGCCACCCGTGGTTTCTGCGCCGTAGCTAACGCTTTAAGTGCCCCGCCTGGGGAGTACGGCCGCAAGGCTAAAAACTCAAAAGGAATTGACGGGGGCCCGCACAAGCGGCGGAGCATGCGGATTAATTCGATGCAACGCGAAGAACCTTACCAAGGCTTGACATGCACGGCGGCACTGCAGAGATGTGGTGGCATTTAGTTGGTCGTGTGCAGGTGGTGCATGGTTGTCGTCAGCTCGTGTCGTGAGATGTTGGGTTAAGTCCCGCAACGAGCGCAACCCTTGCCCTATGTTGCCAGCACGTGATGGTGGGGACTCGTGGGGGACTGCCGGGGTTAACTCGGAGGAAGGTGGGGATGACGTCAAATCATCATGCCCCTTATGTCTTGGGCTTCACGCATGCTACAATGGTTGGTACAGAGGGTTGCGATACTGTGAGGTGGAGCGAATCCCTTAAAGCCAGTCTCAGTTCGGATTGGGGTCTGCAACTCGACCCCATGAAGGTGGAGTCGCTAGTAATCGCAGATCAGCAACGCTGCGGTGAATACGTTCTCGGGCCTTGTACACACCGCCCGTCACGTCACGAAAGTTGGTAACACCCGAAGCCCATGGCCTAACCGCGTTTTGTGGGGGGAGTGGTCGAAGGTGGGATTGGCGATTGGGACGAAGTCGTAACAAGGTAGCCGTACCGGAAGGTGCGGCTGGATCACCTCCTTTCTAGGGAGCCCAGTTTTGTGGGGAACAGTTCCGCAGTGGCCTGTTGGGTGGTGTGTGGGTTGTTTTCTTGTGCCTGCATGTGTTTCATCACCTGATTTGTGGGTGGTGGGTGTGGGTGCGTTTTTGGGTTGGGCATAAAAGTTTTATAGCGGATCAAGCACACTGTCGGGTTCACGTTCAACACCGTGTGAGCGTCCGCTGCCCGTTTGGTGGTGGTTGCCTGCGCAGCCAGCCTGGGAGTGTTTGTTGTTGGGTGTGGGTGTGTGTGGTGGGTTGTTTGTGATTTGTATAGTGGTTGCGAGCATATTTGTTCTGTACTGTTTTTTGTGTTTTGTTTAGTTTTATTGGGCATTCGGTGGATGCCTTGGCATCAAGAGCTGATGAAGGACGTTGCGGCCTGCGATATGCCTCGGGGAGCTGGCGAGCGAGCGTTATTATCCGAGGGTGTCCGAATGGGGGAACCTAACCTGGGTTGTGCTGGGTTACCATCATCTGAACGTGTATAGGGTGGTGGGGGGAACGCGGGGAAGTGAAACATCTCAGTACCCGCAGGAAAAGATATTCCGTGAGTAGTGGCGAGCGAAAGCGGAGGAGGCTAAACCAGATGCGTGTGAGAGGCGGCGGCCGTTGCGTGTTTGGTGTTGTGGGGCCATGTTGGATCCTTCTGCCGGGGGGTCGCATTACTGTTGCTGGGAGTTGAACAGTCTGGGATGGCTGACCGTAGAGCGTGAGAGTCGTGTAGAGCGGACCGGTGGCGTGTGGTGTGGGTGTGGTGCCCGAGTAGTGCGGGACTCGTGAAATCTCGTGTGAATCTGCCAAGACCACTTGGTAAGCCTAAATACTACTTGATGACCGATAGTGCATAGTACCGTGAGGGAATGGTGAAAAGTACCCCGGGAGGGGAGTGAAATAGTACCTGAAACCGTGTGCCTGTAAGCCGTCAGAGCCTTGTGGGGTGATGGCGTGCCTTTTGAAGAATGAGCCTGCGAGTTAGTGATACGTGGCGTGCTTAACCCGTGTGGGGTATGCGTAGCGAAAGCGAGTCTGAAAGATGGCGTTTGTCGCGTGTTCTAGACCCGAAGCGGGGTGATCTACCCATGGTCAGGTTGAAGCAGAGGTAAGACTGTGTGGAGGACCGAACCCACCAGGGTTGAAAACCTGGGGGATGAACTGTGGGTAGGGGTGAAAGGCCAATCAAACTCCGTGATAGCTGGTTCTCCCCGAAATGCATTTAGGTGCAGCGTCGCGTGGTCCCTGGTGGAGGTAGAGCTACTGGATGGCCGATGGGCCCTGTGGGTTACTGACGTCAGCCAAACTCCGAATGCCATTAGGTGTAGCGTGGCAGTGAGACTGCGGGGGATAAGCTTCGTAGTCGAGAGGGAAACAGCCCAGATCATCAGCTAAGGCCCCTAAGCGTACGCTAAGTGGGAAAGGATGTGGAGTCGCGGTGACAACCAGGAGGTTGGCTTAGAAGCAGCCATCCTTGAAAGAGTGCGTAATAGCTCACTGGTCAAGTGGTTCTGCGCCGACAATGTAGCGGGGCTCAAGCGTACCGCCGAAGCTGTGGCAACAACACGCATGGCTGGCGCCAGGAACTGGAGTGCTGGTGTGTTGTTGGGTAGGGGAGCGTCCTGCACGAGGTGAAGCCTGGAGGGAACTTCTGGTGGATTGTGTGGGAGTGAGAATGCAGGCATGAGTAACGAATCTGCGGTGAGAATCCGCAGCGCCGATTGACTAAGGGTTCCAGGGCTAGGTTTATCCGCCCTGGGTTAGTCGGGTCCTAAGGCGAGGCCGACAGGCGTAGTCGATGGACAACCAGTTGATATTCTGGTACCGCGTTATGACCGCCCATGCTGAAGTCATTGTGCTAACCAATCTGCCCGCGCCCCTCATGAGCTTTCGGGTCTGCGTGGTGTGTGTGGGTCTTGGGGTCCCCGGTGATGGTAGGCAAGCGTGTTAACAGGGGTGACGCAGACAGGTAGCTGCAGTGCGCCGATGGTTGTGCGTATTTAAGGTTGTGGCCCGTTCCTCAGGTAAATCCGGGGGGCACAGGGGTGAGAACTGATGAGGGACACACGCGTGTGTGGACTTGTGGTGATCCTAAGCTGCCGAGAAAAGCCTCGACGTGAGGGCATGACGCGCCCGTACCCTAAACCGACTCAGGTGGTCAGGTAGAGTATACCGAGGCGTTCGAGTGAATCGTGGTTAAGGAACTCGGCAAAATTCCTCCGTAACTTCGGGATAAGGAGGACCCCGTGACTTCCCAGCGCCGTGCGTGTTGGTGGGGTTGTGGGGTCGCAGAGAATAGGGAGAAGCGACTGTTTATCAAAAACACAGGTGCGTGCGAAGCCGTAAGGCGATGTATACGCACTGACGCCTGCCCGGTGCTGGAAGGTTAAGAGGAACCGTCAACACCCCTTTTGGGGTGTGAAGCGGTGAATTTAAGCCCCAGTAAACGGCGGTGGTAACTATAACCATCCTAAGGTAGCGAAATTCCTTGTCGGGTAAGTTCCGACCTGCACGAATGGCGTAACGACTTCTCCGCTGTCTCAACCGCGAACTCGGTGAAATTGCAGTACGAGTAAAGATGCTCGTTTCGCGCAGAAGGACGGAAAGACCCCGGGACCTTTACTATAGCTTGGTATTGGTGTTCGCTTGGACTTGTGTAGGATAGGTGGGAGACTGTGAAGCTGCCGCGCCAGCGGTGGTGGAGTCGTCGTTGAAATACCATTCTGGTTCAAGCGGTCACCTCAACCCTTGGCCCGTGATCCGGGTTGGGGACAGTGCCTGGTGGGTAGTTTAACTGGGGCGGTTGCCTCCTAAAATGTAACGGAGGCGCTCAAAGGTTCCCCTCAGCCTGGTTGGTAATCAGGTGGCGAGTGCAAGTGTACAAGGGAGCTTGACTGTGAGACCGACGGGTCGAGCAGGTGCGAAAGCAGGAACTAGTGATCCGGCCATGGCACGTGGGTGCGTGGTCGCTCAACGGATAAAAGGTACCCCGGGGATAACAGGCTGATCTTGCCCAAGAGTCCATATCGACGGCATGGTTTGGCACCTCGATGTCGGCTCGTCGCATCCTGGGGCTGGAGTTGGTCCCAAGGGTTGGGCTGTTCGCCCATTAAAGCGGTACGCGAGCTGGGTTCAGAACGTCGTGAGACAGTTCGGTCCCTATCCTCTGTGCGCGCAGGAAATTTGAGAAGGGCCGTCCCCTAGTACGAGAGGACCGGGATGGACGAACCTCTGGTGTGCCAGTTGTACCGCCAGGTGCATGGCTGGTTGGCTACGTTCGGAAGGGATAACCGCTGAAAGCATCTAAGCGGGAAGCCTGCTTCAAGATGAGATTTCCACGCCCCCCCGTGGGTGAGAGGCCCCCGCCAGACGAGCGGGTCGATAGGCCAGAGGTGGAAGCACCGCGAGGTGCTCGTGAGCCGACTGGTACTAATGGGCCAACACTAAACAACACCCCAACACAACGGGTGAACAACAATACAGGCGAACACACAGCCGCAACCACTATACAAACCACGATCAACCCACACCCCCACCAACAGTGGGAACAGTGTTGAACACCAATCTTGTGGTGGTCATAGCACCGGGGAAACGCCCAGCCTCCATTCCGAACCTGGAAGCTAAGCCCGGCAGCGCCAATGGTACTGCAACCGACAGGTTGTGGGAGAGTAGGACACCGCCACAACACACTTCAAGACGAAGGGCCTCATCCATACGGATGAGGCCCTTCGTGCGTTACCCGGTGATTCTTCGCCGCGTGGGTTATGCACACAACCAGGCGACGTTCTGCCCTGTGGCACTGTGGGACTTGTGTCCTAAGCTATAGCGATTGTTATTGTGCCAAACTTTTCGGCGAACTATAGTAGTTGATGTTTCAATAAGTCCTCGAAAGGAAACGTTATGGCTTCCGTTGCTATTGTTCTTGGTTCCGTCCGTCCCGGTCGCGTCGGCGAGCAGGTTGTTCGCTGGATCGAGGATCAGGCTCGTCAGGTTGAGGGCGTGCAGACCGTGTTCTTGGATCTGCGCGACTACAATCTTCCTCTCTTCGCGGAGGAGATGCCGCCGTCGATGCAGGCTCGACGCTGCCCGAGGCGGTTCGTCTTCGCGCGAACCTCGAGGCGAACGACGCCGTCCTGTTTGTGACGCCCGAGTACAACCACTCCGTGCCCGCGGCCCTGAAGAACGCGATCGACTACCTGCCCCCTGCCACGCTGAAGGAGAAGGCTGTCGGTCTGGTCGGCTACTCCTGGTACGGAGCGGTCAAGCCGCTCGAGCACCTGCGCGAGATCCTGTCGACCTTCGGTGCCGATGTGCGCGAGCAGCAGGTTGGCATCAACTTGGGCTCTGATTTCCAGGATGGTGTTTTCGCGCCTTCCGAGGAGCTCAATGGGCAGATTCGCGATCTGCTTGCTTCGCTCGCGTGACGGTAGCTTCTAAGCGGTTTTCGGCTCGTTGTGGCGCCGGTGCGCACGTATGCGCGGCGTGACTTGCCCCGCGATCGTGGTTGAACGCTTGGGGGCTGATCGTAGAAGCCGTTTAGAGTAATCAGACTAAAAAGGGTGTGGCCCGGCAGTCGCCTGCCGGGCCACACCCTTACTCGTTGGCGTCTGCGCGGATCATTAGATCCAGCTTGGCAGCCACATGTGGGCGCGCCAGAAGTCGTAGTCGACGACGTCCCCGCGCCACAGTGGCATGAAGTAGAGCGCGCAGCCGAGGATCGCGGCCGTCACGAGTGCCGCAAACACCCAACCGGTGATCTGAGTCTGGCGACTGGCTGGTGCTGGTTCGGGTGATCCGTCAACTGTCACCCACCCCGCGAGGAGCCCAATCATCCATGCGACCGCCAGGGCGACGTAAGGCGCAAATGCGACGGTGTAGAAAACGAAGATCGTACGGTGCGCGTAGGCGAGCCACGGAACGTACAGCGCGATATAGCCCAGGGCAATGACGCCCACGCGCCAATTGCGGTAGTAGAACGTGGCGACGATGACGAGTAGTAGGGCGCCGATGCCTACCCACCACAGGAGGGGATTGCCGAGGGCGACGACGTCGCTCGCGCACTTGCCCGATCGGCAGCCCATCACGGCCTCGCCGTTGTTCCAGTAGAAGGAGGTTACGCGCACCTGCGCGAGCCACGTGTACGGGCTGGACTGATACGTGTGGGGCGTGTTGAGTCCGTTGTGGAACGTCCACATCTCCTTGTGGTAGAGCCATAGGTCTGCCAGCTCTCCGGCGAATCCCGCAATTCCGGAGCGGCCGTGTCCGTGAGCGGCGGAGTGAGTGAACCATCCGAACCAGGACGCTACATACGTGAGAATCGCGGTCGGAACCATGAGGACGAACGCCCACCACACGTCCGCCAGGAGTGCGCCTCGGATCGGTGTCGGATGTCCCGCGCGCCAGCGGCATGTCACCTCGCGCAGTGCGACGAACAGGCCCAGGAACGCGAGCACGTAAATCCCGGACCACTTAACGGAGCTGGCGAGGCCCGCGCAGATGCCAGCCGCGAAAAGCCACGGGCGGTTTCCCGCATTGGGGCCGATCGCAAAGGGGCGTCGATCGCGCAGGGTGAGGTGTTCCCAGGCGGAACGCCACCCCCTCCTCGGATCGCCCAGTCCATCCCACTCGGCCAGCTTGGCGATGAGCGCGGGCTGTGTCATGAGCTGATCCTTGACGACGCACAGGAATGCGGCCAGTGCAAACATGGCGAGGAATCCGTCGAGGATGGACGTGCGGCTCATGACGATCGCCATGCCGTCCGTCGCTAGGAAGAGGCCAGCGAGGAGTGTGATGGCGGGGGAGCGGAACAGGTTTTGAGCAAGTCGACACAGAAGGAATACGGTGATGATGCCGCAGATGGCCGCCGCGATGCGCCATCCCACCGGGTTGGCCTGGCCGAAGACCTTCATGCCCATCGCGATCAGCCACTTGCCCGTCGGTGGATGAACGGGATAGCCGCCCACCGCGGACAAGCCGGAGGTGTCGCCGTTGGTGAACGCCGTGTCGACGTCTTTCGCCCACGTTCCCTCGTAGCCGAGGGTGAGGAGTGACCAGGCGTCCTTCACGTAGTAGGTCTCATCGAAGATGAGCGTACGGACGTTGCCCAGTCCGGGCAGTCGAATAAGCGCGGCGACCAGCGTCGCAATCGCTGTCGCTACCCACCCTGCTGCGGGCGTCGATAGGCGCTGGGTCCATCCGGCGGCTGGGGGAGTGGACGAGGCCTCGGCGGGCTGTGCGGGGGCCTCGTCGTCGGTCGTTGGCTCCCGCTCAAGGGGAGCGCTGGCCTCGTCGTCGGCCGCGGGTTCGTGCTCGAGGAGGTCGGTGGTCGTGTCGATCGTGTCGTTGTGTGCGTTCGCAGTATTCATCGCATCCGAGTCTAGCGGCACTAAAGTGCTGAAAGGAGCGCGGCGCACATCCGCTCTGACACTTGGAGAGAATGTTCAGGTCAAGCCTCTTGAGAATTGTTCTCGCTTATCGCTATAATTTTCGCGTACCCGAAAATTGCACAGGAGCAATGATGTTTTCCTCAACAACGCGCAGCTTGGTCGCTGTTGCAGGGCTGGCCATGGCAACCGCCTCGCTGGCTGCGTGCGCGCCCTCCTCCTCGGCCCACGGCCTTAGCGTCGTCGCCACGACCACCCAGATCTGCGACTACGTCACCCAGATCGCCGCAAGGTCCGCCGACATTTCCCTCGACAAGACCGACGCCGCCGGAAAGAACAGCCACGTGGGCGCCGCCCCTGACGGCGCTTCCCTCACCATGAGCCTGACCTGCCTGCTCGCGCCCAATGCTTCCGCGCACGAGCATGAGATGACCCCGGAGCAGACCTCGGCGCTTGCGCAGGCCGACGTCATGGCGGTCTCCGGCGTGGACCTCGAGCACTTCCTCGACGACGCTGTCGTCTCCTCCGGCTTCAAGGGACGCATGGTCGTCACCTCGGGCGTCCTGACCGCCGCAGACGTCGACAACCCGGGTGCCCCAGACCCAGAGGGTGCCTACACGATCGATCGAGGAAGTGAACGCGTGGACGTTGCTCCGTGGCCGTTCCCGCCGGAAGAAGCGGGGGAGGAACCAGAATTCCGCTTCGATCCGCACGTGTGGACCTCGCCGAAGGGTGCCCGCGTCCAGGTCGCTAACCTCGGCGCAGGCCTCGCAGCCGCAGCGCCGGACGCGGCCTCGTCGATCAATGCGGCCACGGCCTCGTACCTGGAGGACATCGACGCGCTCGATGAGTGGACCGCCGAGGCCATCGAGACCGTGCCGGAGGGGCAGCGCGTGCTCTTCACCTCCCACGACGCCTTCGGCTACTTCTCGAGGGACTACGGGATCCGATTCATCGGTGCCGCCCTGTCCGACTTCAACGAACAGCAGGACGCCACCGCCGACCACATCGCCAAGGCCGTCGCGGCCGTCAAGGAGTCCGGCGCGGTCGCGCTTTTCGCCGAAAACTCCAACAACTCCAAGTCCATCGAGGCGATCGCCCGCGCGGCCGGCGTCACCCCATCGTGGGCGAGGATGCGATGTACGGCGACTCGCTGGGGCCCGACGGCTCCGAGGGAGCCACCTACGTCGGCTCGATCATCCACAACGTGCGCGCCGTGACGCAGGCGTGGGGCGGCACCGTCCCGCAGCTGCCCGAGCGCCTGAAGGACCAGTGATGACGACACTCGTCTCCTTCCGCGACGCGGCGCTGGGGTATGCGAATACCCCGGCGCTGACCGGCCTGACCCTCGACGTGTTCGGGGGCCAGGCCCTGGCCCTTGTCGGCCCCAACGGCGGCGGCAAGACGACCCTCATGCGCGGTATCGTCGGCGGCTGCTCGGTCCTGTCCGGAAGCGTCGAAGTCGACGCCACGCGCATCGGCCTCGTGCCGCAGAGCGCCGACCTGGACCTCACGTTCCCCGTGAGCGCCGCCGAGGTCGTCACCATGGGGCTCATCGCCGAGGCCGGCTGGGGCAGGCGCATCAACGCCGACATGCGCGCGCGGGTGAGCGCCGCCCTCGAGCGCGTCAACCTTTCCGACCGGGCCTCCCACCGCTTCGGGACGCTCAGCGGCGGGCAGCGCCAGCGCGTCCTCGTCGCGCGCGCCCTGGTCGCGCGCCCCGAGCTGGTCATGATGGACGAACCCTTCAACGGCCTGGACGCTCCCAGCCGCGACATCATCACGGGCCTCATCGCCGACCTGACCGCTGACGGCGTCGGCGTCATCGTGTCCACGCACGACCTGTCCCTCGCGCGCGACGTGTGCTCCCAGGCGTGCGTGCTCGCCTCCCGCCTCGTCGCCCTGGGCCCCACCGACGAGGTCCTCGCGCCCGAGGTCTTGGCGCGCGCCTACGGATCGAGCGCCGACGAGGCGATTGCGGCCCTGTCATGATCGCCCCCTACCTGGCGCGCCCCCTCATCGTCCTCGGCCTGCTCGCGCTCGCGGTGGGACCGGCCTCGACGCTGGTCAACCTGCGTCGCGCCGAGTTCAGCGCGGAGACGATGGTGCACGGCGTCTTTCCCGGCATTGTCGTCGGCATGGCCCTCGGCGGGCGCGACGCCATCATTCCGGGAGGTGCGCTGTGCGCGGCCCTCATCGCGGCGGCACTGACGGTGGCCTCTCGCAAACAGCGCCACTCTGAGGCGACGACCGCGGTCCTGCTCACCGCCTTTTTCTCTCTCGGCATCGTCATCTCCCTGCGCATCGGGGACATGTCCGGGCAGCTCGAATCCCTCATGTTCGGCCGTCTCCTGGATATCACCCCGTCGCGCATGGTCACGAGCGTCCTCGTCCTCGTGGTCGCGGCCGCTCTGCTCGCGCTTACCTGGCGCGGTCAGGTCGCGGTGGCTTTCGACCGTGAGGCCGCGCGGGTCAGCGGCGTCCCGGTCACCTGGATCGACGTCGCGTTCAACGCGGCGCTCGGAGCCATCGTCGTCGCGGCGTCGACGGCCGTCGGTGTCCTCCTCGTCGTCGGATACCTCATCGTGCCCGGAGCCTTCGGTCGACTGCTCGCCGCGGGCCCGCGCTCAATGGTGCTCCTGGCCGGCGCCTGCGCGCTCGTCGGAGGATGGGCCGGCTTCGGCGTCTCACTCCTGCGCGCTCCCCGCCCGCTCTCCCCGCAGGCGTGCGTCGCCATGGGGGTCCTCGTCTGCTTCGCGGCCGCCTGCGCCATCCGCGAGATCCGCGCCCGGCGCGCACGCACGGCCACCACCGCGCGTGAAACGTCGCGTGAAACGACCGTGAGCGTCGGGGGAGGGGAGGCCTCGTGATCGCCAGCCTCCTCCTGTACCCCGCGCTGCACGTGACGATCATCGGGGCCCTGGGCGGCCTCGTCGGGGCGTTCGCCTACCTGGACCGAGCGCATCTTCTTTCGCCGAATCCGTCACGCACGGGACCTTCCCGGGCGCGGTCCTCGGCGTCGTCATCGCCGCCGCCCTCGGTTTCGGGCACTCCGGAATGTCGGCGGCGCTCTACGTCGGCGCGTTCCTCGGCACGATCCCGCTCGTCGCCCCTCATGCGCTGGCTCGCCACGATCCCCGGCATCTCGAGCCAAGGCGCAGCCGGCATCGTTCTGACCGCGGGTTTTGCTTCCGGCTACTTCCTGGCGACCTGGTTTAAGCCCCTGCCCCTCGCGGTCAATTCCTTCCTGACCGGGATCCGTCATGACGGTTTCGCCCGCCGACGTCG